>Ga0114922_10002998_pt1 | contig 15799 bp, 8 predicted proteins | sample AartaG_FD_100975 | JGI IMG/M metagenome (GOLD analysis project Ga0114922, IMG submission 100975) | Deep subsurface microbial communities from Aarhus Bay to uncover new lineages of life (NeLLi) - Aarhus_00045 metaG | ecosystem: Environmental > Aquatic > Marine > Oceanic > Sediment | place: Aarhus...
AGAGCCATAGGCAGCGGTAGCGATAAAACACCCTACCCCGGCAACTTCACCAGTGCTACGCCCAGCTGAAACACTCGAAAAGCCTGCTTGAACCCCAGTAAAGTGGTAGACCTGGATCTCAATAGTGGATGGACTGCCATTATCGTGGTTCACCCGTGAGCCAGGCACTATCCATCCTTCGCCTCCTGTTTCCACGTTGCCTCCAACATCACATGCCAAAACCCAGTTCGTGCCTTTGTATCGATAGATATTAAGGGTGCTTGCATATTGATGTCCCAGACACGGAATGAAGATTGTTACCGGAGTATTAAACACGGTTGAAGGCTGTAGATTCAAGCGTGAATATACTACGCGTTGCACATCAGAAATATTAAGCAATGGAGGTTCGTCAGTACCTAAAACAGCCAAGGGTCCAAATGTTGGCGGAACTGTCTCGTCCGTGTTGAAGACAATTTGGGCACCTTCTAACAAATCACCCGGATTAATACTTAAGGTAGTTTGACCTGATGAAGGTGAGTCTACCCATGGAGTAAAGGGCAATGGGTTTGCTTCAGCATCATCGTGCTGCTGTTTAGTTTCAACCTTGAAACTGTATATACCCTGTTCTAACTCTTTTACTCCTTTTTTGACATCTACAGAAATTTCAACTGTGGCTCCAAAAGGGTATACATTTCTATTTTCATATAAATGTGCATAATCTTTGGACCTGTCGTAGGCCACCCACATTTTTGTGAGATTATATTTATCCTCAGTTGGATCAAGCTGCACTACCCTTACAACCTCGGTGTTACCCAAGTTGTATTCGTAGGGGAAATTGACGCCGTCATCGATAGTAAACGTGATACTCTCTAGGTCATTGACACTATCTATGGCATTAGTAGACTTAACCTCAATACGAACTGCAAAGGACGTGTTGTTTGGAACCCAGGTAGTATCATCCCCTATACCCGTACCCGCATTATGGTGAGGAATTACCTCTTTGATTCTATCCGGGGCAGGAGGAACATTGATGGGAATCTCATCACCAGTCACTGAGTTTCCAGCTTCGTCTGTAATGCCACTCAGCGCTTGTACGGTGATACTTATATCATCTGGAATATCGGCCATAAATAATTGATACTCATTGTTGCCAATATAGGTAATGTCATTAGATTCACCAGGAGTACGAAATGACAGGGTGTCGTTGCTGAATACGTAGTTTGCCTCTATAGTTGCATTTTGCATATTCGCTTCACTAAAGGTGATAGTTATCGTATTGTTAAAATAATCAACAGTATAGCCTGTTATATAGGGGCGAGTTATATCTGTCCGCTCTGTTGTATTAAACGAACGCTCTACTGAGCAATTCCCATCAACACCATTAGGATTCGGGTAGTTTGGATTAGGGCTATTACCAAAGGCATCAGTGGAGCCAACCCGGAAATTATAGGTACTGTTATCCTCAAGCCCTGTCAGGGTGACGCTGTGGCTATAGACCATCTCGGCATCATTCTCACTATGGATATAATTTCCCCAGGTACTGCCTGAATCTTTTTGGTATTGTACCATGCTATTGCTGAGCTCATCAGTTGTCCATTCGATGACTGCTGTTGACTCGGTTATGTTGACTACTGTAAGGAGGGTAATCTGGGGAGGGGTTGTATCTTCATAACCCATGGCCTCTGTAGTAAAAGTTTGCTCGCTGGGTAAAGAGGCGGCATTACCAAAGGCATCCGTGGAGCCAACTCTGTAATAATGAGTGGTGCTTGGAGCAAGCCCGGTAAGGGTGACACTGTGACTCGTAACCATTCCTGCATCATTTTCACTGGATGGATAACTTCCCCAGCTAGAAGTACCTTGACTGCTATATTGCACCTGACTGTTACTGGGCTCATCGGTTTGCCACTCAATGACCGCTGTAGTATCTGTGATAGAGGTTTCTGTAGGTGGTGATGTAAATACAGGAGGATCAGTGTCATCTAATCCTGTGTCAAAACTGTATTCATTGATTGAAGGATTAGTAGAATTTGAATTTAAATCAGGGCCGTTGCCCGACGCATCGGTGGAACCTACACGAAAATAATAGGTACCCAGTGTAAGCCCTGTCAGTGTGACACTGTGACTCGTAACCATTCCTGCATCATTTTCACTGGATGGATAATTTCCCCAGGTACTGCTAGGACCGTATTGCACCATGCTGTTACTGGGCTCATCGGTTTGCCACGTAATAATAGCAGTGTCATTCGTCTTTATAATGTCTACACCATCTGAGACATTGGATATCACTGGAGCTGCGGTGTCAGGTACCGTTGTTGTAAAACTGAGCTCGTCTGAACAATTCTCATAAGCATTAGGATAGTCTGGATCAGGGCCATAACCAAAGGCATCCGTGGAGCCAACTCTGAAATAATATTTATTGCCTTGTGTAAGTCCTGTTGTGAGTGTGACACTGTGGCTGGTGACCATTTCGGCATCATTTTCACTAAAATTATAACTTCCCCAAGTACCGCTGTTGGGGCCGTATTGCACCTGACTGTTACTGGGCTCATCGGTTTGCCATTCAATGACCGCTGTTGAGTCAGTTATGTTGGTAACGGTAGGTGGTGAGGTGATCTGGGGGGGCACATCAGGCTCAGTTTCGGTTGTAAAGGATATCACATCTGAACAGTTTTCATACCCATTGGGATAGCTTGTGATAGGGCCATTCGGCCCAGGCGGAGGAGCCCCATCAGTGGAACCAACCCGGAAATAATAGGTATTGCCTTGTGTAAGCCCTGTCAGGGTGACACTGTGGGTGGTGACCATGCTTGCATTAATCACTCTTGTACCTTGTGGGTAATCCTCCCAATCCTGGCTGCCTATATCGTATCGCACCTCACTGTTACTGGGCTCATCAGTTTCCCACTCGATGATCGCCATAGTCTGGGTTGTGCCGGTTACTGTGGGAGGTGAGGTGATCTGAGGAGGAGTGGTATCATCGACGGTTTCAGTTGTAAAGTTCGCCTCGTTTGAAGTTGTGGTATAAGGGCCAGGAGAGGGAGCCCCATCAGTAGAACCAACTCTGAAATAATACTTCGTGCTAGCACTGAGCCCTGTCACGTTGACACTGTGGGTGGTGACCATGTCAGCATTATCTTTACTCCATTGATAATTTCCCCAGGTGCCGCTGCTGGTACCGTATTGCACTTCACTGGTACTGGGCTCATCGGTTTCCCATGTAATCATGGCTGAAGTATCGGCAATAGAGGTGACTGTGGGAGGTGAGGTGATCACAGGGGGATCGGTGTCAGGGCCTTGGTTCATAAAAAAATCGAATTCAGCTGAGGGATTGTTGTCTGTATCACTGATTTTTGGACCAGCGCCACCTGCATCGGTAGAACCCACCATATAATAACAGGTCTCTTCAGTACTAAGTGGGATGTCAACGCTGTGATTGGTGACCATGCCTGGATCAGTCTCTTTCTTCAAATAACTCCCCCACGTACTCCCGCTGCTCCCATATTGGTATTGTACCTCACTGTTTCCAGGCTCGTCTGTCGTCCATTCGATAGTAGCGGTTGTATCGGTTATCGAAGTAATTGTTGGAGGGGAGATGATCTGTGGTGCTTTCGTGTCTACTTCATTGGAATATCCGCTCTCATTGCCACCAGTATCAACCGCAGTAACAGCAAAATAATAAACATTATTAGGTGTAACTGTAGCCGTATGGTTTAGGTTATTTCCTACATTTACTGGAGGACTATAAGTGCCGGAAGCAGTTCCCACATAGACATTGTAGTAATCAAGATCGGTTATTATACTGGCTTCCCATGTTAATACAACCTCTCCATCCAGTGTACTCTCTCCCGCCTGTAATCTTAGGCTATATGAAGGGAATGGGTGTCCAAGATAACCCCAGATATAATTAGTAAGTGTCTGCCCATCAGCACAGAATCCCCTTGTACCAGATGGACCTCCAGCAGGTGAATACGCTCTCATATCAGTTCGGATTTGATCTTCGTATGGAAAAGGCCAGAGGTCTTCGTTTGTAAGTGTATTATAGCCTGCCTCGCCCCAGAATGTTCCCGAGACACCATATCGTTTGAGAATTGTCGCCCCTCTATTTGCTCCACCTGAACCCGTGCCATCACAATCAGAACCAGGCTCAACTCGGCAGATATATTTTAGTGCAGTTGTACCGTTACCATCCAATACCGATCCATCTTCAGGATTAACCCTAAAGCCATTTTCAGAGCAGTAGGTATTATCACCTTCAGCCCCACCATAATACTCAAAACTCTCGCCTTTTGAGTTATAGACACAGTTATAGTCTCCAATAAAACTCCCCCGCATAGAATACTTATCGCCGCCTATAATAATCGAGTTTTGAATAGGCCACCCACCTAAATTAATCCCGATTGATCCATAATCTCCGGTGTGCCCGCTGACATAATTTGGATCAGATCCAGCTTTTATCGTAACATTGCTCATTGTTGATCCTGCAGCTCCTCCTCCTCGTACCCCGTGCATAACATCCCAATACACCATATGTTCAACATGGTTTGGTCGATAACCAGAGAAAGATGTAACTTGACTGCCCGAAAAATATTCATAGCCATCGTGACTACCATGTGTCCAACCAAGATTATTTAATGAAATACATCCCCTGAAGTAATTATTTTCAGCATAATAATAACCACTACCCCCACTTGACCTGTGATTAAATGCAGAACCAGAATAGGACCAATTGCTCCATTTAGAACTATCTCCATCAATTACAATACAATTCTGAAGTTCAAGATCTGGAGAACAGTATGATTGGAAGCCAGATATAGGTATGCCCTTACAGTAGCTATTATCCAGACGAACTACACACCGTCTACAAATGTTATATCTTGCACCAGTTGAAGCAGAACTGGCTTGGAATTTCCATCCATAGCGGGGCATACCCCAAGCATAGCATTCTTGCCATAAACCATACCGTACTGATCCAATCGCCCAACCATTTTTCCCTGTTTCTGAAGTTGGCCCGACTCTTGCCCCACAACGATAGAATTTCAGATGATGCGTACTGCCATCACTTGAGATTTCGACTGCTCCACCGGATGTATTATAATCCGGATGAACCCATTTAATCCCATGAAATTCAACATAACTAAGGTCACCATGAGACATATAAAACATGAAACGAACACCCTCACCATCAAAAGTGACCTGCCCTTCATTTTCAGCCTTAATTACTGTATAGTTTCCACCTGTCCCGCTTGGCGGTATTTGCGATGTCCCTGTAATATACATTATCGCATTATCACTTCCTGTGTATGTGCCATCACGAATGACAAGCGTATCGCCACCGCTCATCGCGGCAAATGCTGTTTTCAAACTTTTGTATGTTTCGCTTGGGCCCATATAAATGGTTTTGGCAAAAATACTCTTGGAAAATACAATTAATAAAAGCGAAATCATAATAGCTATAATAACTATTTTTTTTCTGTTTATTTCTTTCATGACGCTATCCTCCCATTTTGCTTTGTATCTAATTGCTTTAGTGATTACAAGAGCACATGAGGTATTCTAATGAACCGCCTTCACTAATTGAAAACGCAAGATACGTACCAAAAGCTCGTTATGAAATATGCTGTTAATTACCGATATGTAAAAATTATTTATTAGGCTTTTTAAATGGAACATTGTCAACAAACAGATAGAACCAGATCTTCAGGGTGAGAAGCCTGAAAATAATTGTATCGGGCCTAATTATCCATGAGTTACGGAATTTTCTCACAAGAAGTACTATTGGTTTGAATCTTTTTATTTTACTTTTTATCTGTCTACTAAATGGCCATATTTTATCTTCATCACTAATAAGAATTTGTGAAAAATATTCATCTAGAAACAATTCAAGCTCTTTTTTATTTATGTATTCATCAAAGGAATTATTCTCAGATAAAAGAACCGATCTAATGAATCTTTGTATAATCTCATCCTCTTTAATAATATTACCCCAATTAATATCATTTTCTTTTAATGCAATAGGGACATTTTTAAGTGAAGGAAATGATTTCCTTGTGGCTTCATGAAAAAACTTTTTATTGATACGATACTTTTGAGGAACTCTAAAAATAAAATCCAAAAGGTCATTATCAATTAGTGGATTCTTAATTTCAACTTCTATCTGCTTAAGATATGAGAGAGGATTTAAGTAAGAAACAAGCCTCTGGTCTAAATAAAAAAAATCTTTTCTATTGATTAAATTAATCGAACTGCATCGTTTAATCACTTCCCTGATGCTTTGGTTGTTTGTTTTGTTAAGTGCATCGTATTTGTCGCGATTAAGTATAGATTGCAATACAGGAATGGAAGGAAATGAATAAATAGCATGCTTCGGTAAAATATCTTCCTCTTTGTATATATAATCCCCTCCACTGAAGCACTGATCTCCTCTTAATAATACATCGACTCCTAAATCCTCTCTTATTCTAATAAACGTATTTAAAGCCTCCGGATAGTTTCCTGCCGTATCTGTCAGGGCTTCATTGAAGTAAACGATCTGGCGAAAGTACTCTGTTATCTTTTCCGGAACTAAATTTATAAAAGTATGTGCAGAATTGACTATTCGTGAAAGTTCCCTGGCACGAACACCGTCACTTTCAGGCATTTCCTCTCTAATTCCCCATGTTATAGTAACAGGCGGACTAAGGGGCATTAACTCATAGTAGGCTCCCAGAATTGATCGGGAATCCATACCACCACTTAACATAATGCCCAAGTTGTCATTGCTTTTCAGCCTTCTTTTTACGGACTGTTGAACCAATTCCCCTGTCTTATGCGCATAGTAGTCAATTCCTCTATCAGGTGGATTTTCAATAAATTGAAAATCCCAATATTTTTTCACATTCACGTTGTTATTTGTTATAATAATCAGTGAGGCATTATCAAGGCAATAAATATCATTAAAATAGGTTAATCCGTTGATCAGGTATCCTGAGCTCAGGAAACTTGCTATTGCAGCTTCGTTTATTTTTTTATTAAATGTTGGGATAGTCAAAAAAGCCTTTATTTCTGGTGAAAAATATAAATATCGTCCATCGTTATACCAATAAAGCGGTCTTGAAGCCGTACGGTCATTGGATATAACTATTTTCTTTTTTTTCTTATCCACAACAATAACCACAAAAGAACCATTTAACTCTGCTGAAAAATTTTCTCCTTTTTTCAGATATAATCCCAAAATATATTCTGATTCAGAAATGCCAACAGGAATATCATTGTATATTTCACCTTCAATAATGACAGAAACACGTGCTTCCTGATTACCAACCGGTTTCTCCAAATCATTCATTATTCCATGATGTATTCTCGATATAGCATAATTCCCCTCTTGCGGAATCACATCCATTTGCTTATACCATTTTCTATGAAAAATGGCTTGAACCATCTTTTTTTGTTGGGAAAGATCGACTATTTCTCTCCAATCTAAACTAATGATACCAACTAATCCCGGCATTATTCCACCTTTTGTTTGATAGCTTTTTTATTTAATAAATCAATATAAATCTTGTCTAACCTGTCTGTCTTTGAATCCCAACTAAAATTCTTCTTGACAAAGTCGTGGGCGTTTGCTCCCAACAACCTTCCTTTTAATTCATTAGATAATAGATTCAAGACAACGTTTGCAAAATCTTCCGGATTATCTTCAATAATAATTTCATCCCCATTCCTTGCTTGGATACCGGCGTTGCCATAGTTCGTGCTAACTATAGGTAATGAGCAGGCCATAGCTTCCAATATCTTGTTCTGAATTCCAGCCCCTGACTGTAAAGGAGCCACGAATATTTTACTACGGTTAAGCATCTCTGTCATGTTTTCAACATAACCAGTAACAAATACATTTTTCCCGTCGTGATACCGCCTAATGTGTTTACTTGGATTAATACCAGAAATATAAAAAGTAGTCTCAGGACGTTTTCGGATAATTAAAGGAAATACTTTTTCGCAAAAAAATTCTACAGCCTTAATATTAGGAAAGTAGCTCATATTCCCAGTGAAAATGAGATCCACATTTTTCTTAATATCTAAAAGGCGATACAAATTGATATCAACTCCATTAGGAATAACTTCCTTTATCTCATTATTTAGATAACTATTGTCCACCTGAGAAGTAATAAAAGAGAAATCGCAGGCTAAAATATTTTGCCTCTCATATCGATTCATCTTTTTCCATTCCAAGAAGAAGAGCACCTTTTTTATCCATGACTTTTCAGTTTTATACATCCTCTCTGTACTTAATGACAACGAATCGATCCAATCTATAATTTTGGGAATTCCGTGAACATATCTTGCGTACCCAACTAATCGTCCACAGACGATATGTACTATGTCGTAATCGTTATCCTTGATATAGGTATTGATAAGTCTTTTCATACGGAAAGAATTATAACAAAATATTTGAGATGGCCATGGAGAAAAGACTCCAAACACAAGCATTGCCATGAAAGTAAGTTTATTCAGCTTAACGATATCTATTCGATTGCAATATTTTTCCATCTCTTGAATATGTTTGGGCTCAATCCTTTCTTCCGTGAAGGAAAGAAGGTCGATCTGATGTTTTTGGGAAAGGAGTTTGATTGGATAATAGGATCTAATCTTGTCACCTTTTAATGGTGGAAAAGGAAATCTTGACGTAATAAAGAGGATTTTCATTTCTATATTCCAGTATTAACAGCTTGTATCACCCTGTTGTAGAGATTTAATATCTCTTGCGCATTTTTATGCCAATTGTGCTTTTCCAATATACTTAAACGAGCGGCTTTTCCTATATCAATACGGAGTTCATCGTTATTTACAGCTATTAAGATCTTATTAATTAAATCTTCCTCATCTTCGGGGTCAAATAGCAACCCGCTCATTCCGTCCTGGATCACATCTTCTAAGGGTCCAAGGCGAGGCGCAACCACAGCCTTTCCCATAGCCATATATTCAAATACTTTCATTGGAGATCCGTAGTTATTTGAATGTGGTATTACAGCGACATCAAATAAGGCCACGTATTCAGGCACCTTATCGTGATCCACGCCACCAACCATTAAAATATTATCGTAAAGCTCCTCTCTCTTGACCATTTCCGAGATCTCATTATACATGGGACCGCCCCCTAATAGCAAATAGTTCACCTCACGGGCACTTTTTTTAACGGAGGGATAAGTATTCACGAAAAGCTTTATTCCATGCCATGGATAAAAGTAACCAACAAAACCAACAACTTTTCTTTTTTCTAATTTCAATTGTTTCTTAAGATTTTCTGCCTTTAGATCAGAGTTGAATTTGGAGGGATCTGCAGCGTTCGGGAGGACTACGATTTTATCCCCGTTTACCCCCAGTGTTAATAGCTGTTCTTTAAGGTAGGTAGAAACAACAATGATTGCGTCAGCTTTCTTAAATAGTATATATTCAATCCAACGCTCGAATGGTTTAATGAAACGGGTTCGTTGCCTAAAAATTGGGGTATAAGATGTATAATTGACTTCCAAGAAGAAAGGGATTCCATGATGCTTGGACGTTAAGAGTCCAGCAAAGCATAAAAAGGAGTATCGTTCAAATATCAAATCATATAATTTTCTCTTTGCCTGTCTTGTAAGGGATATATATACCCAGACATTATAAGCGATTTCAAAGAACTCAAATCCAAATTCTGGAACGTATTTTACTACATGCTTCCATGTATTTCCTTTATCATTATTACTTTCTGTCTTCTCAGGGTGATTTAAAGAAACCCCTGGAGGCGAAACAATGTCAACATAATGACCTGCTGAACGCCAGGCATTAACAATGCCCAAAATATGGACCCTTTCAACGCCCTTTCCTTGGGTTCGATGATGATATAATATGTTCATGAATTTTTTTTTCAGGCTAATCAATTTCTCTGAGAACAAAAGGTTTGCGTAATATATCAGGTTGTTAATAATTATATTACTTAATGAGATAGTTTCTGTACTCTCCAGGATTTCCCGCATAACCTGCTTCAGCGGCTTTTATAATATTGTATATTTCTCTTGCAGTAACATAGTGTAGTAGGTAATCCTTGCCATCATTATATTCCTCCTGCAAATAAGCATGAAAAATATTAATAGGCTTTCCTAAAAGAGTTTCCTGTTCCCCTATCGCAGCACCATGAGCGAAAACCTTAACAATGATCCAATCAGGACGACCCATAACATGGATGTCTGTTTTAACCCAAAAGTCAACCCTATCATTAGTGGGTGGATTGTTGCTTGAGATCTCCCCGTCATCAACAGAAGGTAATAACCTATGCTTGCGTCCCTTCCATCGAAAGCCCAGCGGACCCTGAATCATCATAAGATCCCCATCCATAGCTCCACCTACACGAACTTTTACTCCTTTATCGTATGATTTTGGGGCTTGAGGATCATCCGTGGCATAATATATCGAATTAATCATTTTTGGCTGAGATTCGATCATATAAGAAGGAAAAGTAAAATCAGCATAGCATCCTGTTTCTTTAAGGATAGTGATTTCATCATTAACCCCACAATAACCATCTCTACTATTGTCAAGAGCCCAATCACCATGAATAAAGGCATACTTAATTTGAGGCTTTCCATTGACTTTGGTCTTGAATATCCCATATTGAGAGTAAAGATCGATACAGTGCTGAATCTTTTGTCTCAATGTTTCAGAGGTATCAGGAAATGGCTTCATTCTGTTGTGATGTAGATGCATTTCAATTTCACCGAAACCTTGTTTACACAATGATAAGAGCTTTAGAATATGCTCCTCTCGAAAATAATGGGGGGGATAGAACCAGGTATGACGGGGATGGTAGCCATCTGAATCAATAAATTCCTTAGCAAAAAGAGGATATTTCTCAACCCAGCCATCTATTCGCTTTCTTTCTAAAGACAGATCGGCCCTATTCCATCCCGGTTCAAAGTGATCAACAAAACAGAATAATACATGAACTGGGAAGTGATTGACCGGACCCCTAATCTTTTTTGATATTGTCTGTATGCAATAAGAAGGAAGCCATATCTGGATTTTGCGTTTATAGATAAACCTGAAAGCTATAGCGATAAAAAATATAACTATAGCGCTTATTAAAAAGAAAAGGACAATCATTTGCCTAAGACAAAATTTATTTCACTATATATTTCTTGAGCCACATTATCCCAGGTACGATTTCTGACAGCAGACCGGATTTTATTATGGTTCCAGGGTTTTTTAATGGCCATCATTAGTGCATTTGCTAACTCTTCATAGTTCTGTTTAGGAACCATGATACCATATTCAGGGCTTGTTAGAATCTCAGGTACTCCACCTACCTCTGAGGCCACAACAGGAATTCCACAGCCCAATGCTTCCATTACCACATTGGGCCACCCCTCTCGTATACTCGGCAGACAAAAAATATCAGACGAATTCATTAGCGCCGGCATCTTATCGTAAGGCATTTCCTCTTTAAATTGTACCCTTTTTGCTAATCCAGACGATATGACAAGCTTTTTTATTTGATCTTTTTGCTGACCATCTCCAACTAATATTAGACGAAAGGAAACATTTCTGTCATAGAGTATTTTTACTGCTTTTATTAAATATTCCAATCCTTTTTCAGGACCAAACCGACCACAATATAAAATTATTTTTTGCTCTTTATTTTCCGGTTGTAAATTAATCAAGCGCCTTGCATCTTTTTTGTCTAAGGATTTAAAAATATTATCTAAACCATTGGGAATTACCTTTATTTTCTCTTCAGGAATGCCAAGCTTGATCATCTCTCTTTTCATTGCGTTACTCACAGCCATCACCCTATCGCTTGCCTTCAAAGCCCATGATACCATTAATTTCTTACTTCTATAGTCGCTAATGTCGTTAATATCACAACCTCTTCCACCTAAAATAATAGGAATTTTCAATATGTTAGCGAGCAAAACATTGGCAAATCCATCCGGATAAGCCCAATAGCAAATAATAATGTCTGGTTGAAAGCTTCTTTTAAGCCTCTTCATCGGCTGGTAAAGACAGAGGGCATAAAGGAAGCCATAAACAGATCGGCCAAATTTTGGGATAACCGAGACACGGGGATGCAGCACCTCAAGCCCGTCAATAATTTCCTTTTTTGGTAATTTTGGATAAAAATCATATTTCTTCGATTTGATCCAACCCGGGAAATAGGGAACAGACGCCACTACTTTGACATTACAGTATTTTGATAATGCTTTTACTTGGTGAAATATATAGATCCCTTTAGTTACTTCTTTTTTATTTGGAAAAATACTCGAAGAAATTAAAATATTCAGTTTTTTTTTATAACTCATTAGGGTTATCAACTTAGAGCAGAATAAATAAACTTTCAAAGTATTAGAATTTTATTAGTCATGGTCAATGTAAAATTTTATTATTAATACAACCTTCTGAAATTACAGTATATAATTAGAAAATGAAAATATCTATAATCGTGCCAATAGCTAAATACAGAGATAATAAATCCTTTTAGAAGCGGCCCGCGCTAAAAACATAAAAATTCCATATAACTCTTTTACTTTAAAGACTATCTTATGCGCTAACTTTATAACTCTATTTTTTATATACTTACCCTTTAATACTTGAAAATCTTTTTTGTATTCAATCGCTTCTTTTTTACGGTAATTTTCTTTTGCTTCATAAGTATTCATAGTAATGAAGTCTTAATATTTCTAATGTTATTCTCTATAAGCGTTGAGTAGTATTCTCTTAAATAAAGCACATCAATACCCCTTTTCACCAAATTGTTGGTCTGATAATACTTCCTGTATTGTCTCACTATCCGGCTCAAAAGATGTCTCAGGTAATAGACGTCTATATAAAAAATATCATTAACTGAAGGGCCCCCATCCTCTTCAAAGTATGTATCCAGGAAAACTTTTGCATATTCATTAGCACTCTGCCCATCATAAATTGGTTTATAAATAGGGCTTACGAGTAATATTGAAAGCATAAAATAGCTTATATCATAATAGATTAAATCTCTTCTTTTATAAGACAAATCTAAAACGCAAATCGATCCCTCATTCACCAAGATATTAGGTGGAGCGAAATCGCCATGCAGGTAAGAAGTGTGAACTCGTTCTGTATTCCTTAACTTATGCAATGCTGATCTTGTGTCATATATCTCCCTCATTACATTTGTTGGAAGATTAAAAGTTTGAAGCGCATTAAGATTGTAATCAAATTTTTCAAAGTACTTACTATTTATAAATTTTCCATCTTTTTTCTGATCTATTCGATGGAATCTCTTCAACCATTTAGCGCAAGATATGGTTATTTCTTTGAGATATTCTTTTTTTGAACGGGAAGAATAAATCTTGTTGTATTTTGTCAACTGTTGCTTAAATGAAACCCCTTTTACCTTCTCGGTTACAAGAACCTTTAAAGTATCAAGATAAAATAATGGTTTAGGAACAGATAACTTATAATTATATGTTGTCAATTTATTTAGCTTATTTAGGAATTGGTATTCCCAAAATATTTCATCACTGGAAGTGTGTTTTGCAAACACTTCTTTAACAAGATTATAATCATCCATTATTTTAATATGCCATACTGTACTCTCTTTCGTATGTTTGATTAAATCGCTCTTAAATCTTAATGCTTTCCTAACTTTTAAATCTGAACTTATTTTACTTATATTTGATGACAAGTATTTTTCGATTTCTTTAATATCTTGCATTAATAATAACCTTCAAATGAGCCATCTATAAAAATTCTCATCCACATTTCGAGAACCAAAAGATTCCATATATTTTTACTTAAATCTTCTGAGGCAGAAGAGTGTACCTTAAACATTTTCTTAATATAATTGGTATTGAAAATACCTCTATGCCTTGCCTTGGAATCAAGAAGAATTTCCTTGGCTATAGCATTCAACTCCCCCCTCAACCATTGCTTGATCGGAACAGGGAAACCTTGCTTTTTCCGGTATACGATGGTTTTAGGAAGAAGTTTTTCAGCATATTTTTTGAAAATATATTTTGATTGCATCATAGTCGTCTTCATACTCGAGGGGAGGGATGTTGCAAACTCGACAAGTTTATGATCCAGAAAGGGGACTCTCAGTTCCAGCGAAGCAGCCATCGTCATCTTATCGGCTTTGATGAGTAAGTCTTCAGGAAGCCAGGTTTTTGTATCCATATAAAGCATCTTTCCAATTGCATCTCTATTAGCGACTTTACGGTAATATGATTCTATTAAATTGTACACCCCGTCCCTATTCAAGCTTCTCTTAAATTCTCCGGAATAAAGTTTATCCCTCATTTTATGTGTAAAATAACTGCCATTCCCAAGATACCTTCTCTCTAATGGAAGGGAAAGCCAATCTTGATACTTTCCTTCCTTCTTATTTTTCAATATGAGCCCGATAATAGGGTTAAAAAAGCTATTACGTATGGAGGCAGGAATTCGTTGATAATTCTCTATATAGTTCATATATCGATAGATTGGATAACCTGCAAATATTTCGTCTGCACCTTCTCCGGATAACATGACTGTAACGTGCTTTTTTGCAAGTTCAGAGAGGAGAAGCAATGGTATGGTAGCGTATTCTGCTACAGGTTCATCAAGATGCCATATCACTTTTGAAACAATGTCCATAAAATTTTTTGGTTTCAATATGAACTCATGATGTTCTGTTTTAAAATGTTTAGCGATAATCTTAGCATAGTCTAGCTCGCTGACATCTTCAGCATCTTCATAACCAACAGTAAATGTTTTTACTGGTTTCCCTGTGAGTTTGGTCATAACACCCACAGTAACACTCGAATCAACGCCACCACTCAAGAACGCCCCAAGAGGTACTTCACTCATTAGCCGAATCTTAATCGATTCCTCAATAAGCGCTTCCATTTTCTGGTAGCATTGATCAAAAGAATCGTTTGTTTCTTCAACCCCATCAAAATCCCAGTATTGGCTTATTTGCGCTTTTCCGTTTTTATAGACCAGAAATTGTCCGGGCATCAATTTCTTAACACCCTTTATCATAGTTTCAGGCCCGACTGTATAGTTTAAAGCCAGGTATTGATCGATTGAAGGTAGATTAATTTCTCTTTCCACCAATCCTGTGATCAATAATGATTTTATCTCTGAAGAGAAACAAATCCATTTGCTACTCACACTGTAATAGAGCGGCTTGATTCCAAGGCGGTCCCTGGCAATAAAAAGGACTCTATTTGCTTTGTCCCAAATGGCAAAGGCAAACATTCCTCTTAAATAATTCACACAATCATAACCTTTATCTTCGTAAAGATGCAGGATAACTTCTGTATCTGATTTTGTTGATAATTTGTGCCCCTTAGCTATCAACTCTTTTCTTAGATCTAAATAATTATAGATTTCCCCATTGTAAATTATGCATTTTGTTTTATCCTCATTATAAATAGGCTGATGTCCTGTGGATAGATCTATAATACTGAGACGGGTATGGCCCAAGCCGACTCCATCCTCAAGGTGATATCCGCTGTCATCCGGCCCTCGGTGTTGAATAGCATTCATCATCTTGCTGATTAATGCTGTATCAACCCTAATGCTGTTATTTACAGATATAATGCCGCAAATACCACACATAAAATATAAACTCCGTTTCAGCCTATGATGAAAAAAAGTGTTAAGCGAGAGGCTAGAGGCAATTTAAATATGAGAACTTGAAGACTTTACTCCAATTAGAATATTGTGTTAATGGGAATGCAATAATGTACCAAAAATGGGAATGAAAAGTGTACCGCCTCAACAATAAAAAAATGGTAATCCCTCTTTTGAGAGGAGGGCTTGCCAATGATTTCAGAGGAGGTTTTTA
>Ga0114922_10002999_pt1 | contig 15794 bp, 23 predicted proteins | sample AartaG_FD_100975 | JGI IMG/M metagenome (GOLD analysis project Ga0114922, IMG submission 100975) | Deep subsurface microbial communities from Aarhus Bay to uncover new lineages of life (NeLLi) - Aarhus_00045 metaG | ecosystem: Environmental > Aquatic > Marine > Oceanic > Sediment | place...
ACGGTTAACACTTCACAACCTTCTTTCATTATCGCGATTGTATGTTCAAAATGAGCCGAACATTTACCGTCTCTGGTCACCACTGTCCATCCGTTTCGTAGTGTTCGCACTGCACATGAACCGGCGTTAATCATCGGCTCGACAGCCAATACCATCCCTTCAGCCAGGACTATATCATTTTCCAGCAATCCTTTGCTGACAAAGTTCGGTACTCTCGGATCCTCATGCATTTTCCTGCCGATACCGTGGCCAACATAGTCTCTTACTACCGAATATCCTGCGGCTTCAGCAAGTTTTTGCATTTCTGCGGCTATCTGAGACCATCTGACGGACGGAGCGGATCTTGATATCGCGGTGTCAAGGATACGCTTTGTCATATCCATCAACGCAAGCTTATCCTCGGAAACATCGCCGACGGCAATTGTAACCGCAGAATCCGCACAATAACCTTCAAGTCTGACACCGAAATCGACGCTGAGAATATCCCCATCCTTAAGTTTAACTTTCTCGGAGGGTATTCCGTGAACAACCTGCTCATTCAGCGAAGCACAAATTGCACCTGGAAACGGGATTTTAGCCAACGAAGAACGAACGCCTTTGAACAAAGCTTCAGCTCCTGCGTCGGCAGCCATTTCCAGAGCCGTGCTATCCAACTGAGCCGTAGTGACTCCCGGTTCTGCTGACTCTTTCAATTTTAAAAGAACATCTGCTACAACAGCACCTGCTTTACGCATTAACTCAATTTCTCTTCGACTGCGAAGCGTTATAGCCATTTAATTTCGTATCTCTTGGTTTATATTCATAGCTATCGTTTTCTCTGCAATCGGCGCTTCAGGTTATAACAAGAGAATCCAACATCTCAAAAACTTCGTTCTTCACCTCGTCGGCGCTCCTGTTAGCATCTATATCGAATACAGTACCTTTGTTTTTATAATAATCCACCAATGGTTCTGTTTGTTCATGGTAAGTTTCAAGACGATTTGCCACCACTTCGGGGGTATCGTCGGGCCGCTGAACAAGTTCAATGCCATCGTTGTCGCATAAGCCGGTGTTTTTCGGCTTTAAGTTGCGAACGTGGTAAACCGCTCCACATTGCGGGCAGCTTCTTCTACCTGTAATTCGATCCAAAATAATGCTGTCGTTTACGTCCAGATTCAAAATAATATCAATTGTTTGGCCGGAATGGTTAAGGGATTTATCAAGTTCTGCCGCCTGGTTAACGGTTCTGGGAAAACCATCCAGAATAAAACCGGTATCGGGAACCTTGCCAATCGCATTAGCCATCATTTCAATGATAATTTCATCCGGCACAAGCGCACCTGAATCCATATAACTCTGGGCTTTTTTCCCTAAATCACTGCCGGCGGCGCGCTCTTTCCGTAAAATATCGCCACTGGATAAATGAAGCAGGCCATATCGTTCTACGATGCTCTTACATTGTGTCCCTTTACCTGAACCCGGGGCGCCTAACAATACTATTCTCATGAATATGCTCCTTTTATCCTGCCTGCACTGCTGAAACCATCGTAGCTTCTCATTAAAAGGTTTGCCTCAATCTTCTGAACCAGGTCAAGCGAGACACTGACAACAATTAATAAACCGGTTCCACCCAGATACATTGTTATCATCTGCTCAATTCCCAGGGCCGCTGAGATCACAATCGGTATAACGGCAATCATCGCCAGAAATGAAGCACCAAAATAGGTGATTCTGGTCATTACGGTTTCAAGGTATTCGGCGGTTCTTCTGCCGGGTCGAAGTCCCGGTATGAAGCTGCCCGAATCCCGCAGGTTTTTGGCCAGCTCCTTGGGCTGAAATTGCACCGTTACCCAGAAATAGGCGAATAAAAATATTAATAACATATATAGAACATTGTAAGTATAAGCGTTATATCTGAAAGCAGCATTCAAAAAACCAAGCACTCCGGACTGCGGGAATCTCGATGCCAACTGGCCGATAATAATCGGAGGAAACATCATAAAGCTCGATGCGAAGATTATAGGCATTACACCGGCGTGGTTAACCCTTAAAGGCAGGTAGCTTCGGCCACCGGTGGTCATTCTGCGACCCCGCATTTGTTTGGCCTGCTGGATTGGTATTCTGCGCTGGCCCTGAGTAATAAGAATCGCACCGGCAACCACAAATACAAACGCCGCTAAGAGAAATAATATTTTTGCCGGGCCATAAGTACCCGGTGCTGCCGTCAGAGTAAAATCCGTATTTTGCCAGACCCGAATCACCGTTCCCGGCATTCGAGAAATAATCCCGGCCATAATAATAAGGCTGATTCCATTACCTATGCCGTATTCATCTATCTGTTCGCCGAGCCACATCAGGAAGATTGTACCAGCCGTCATGCCGACAACGCCCATTATGATGGCTTCTCGCTGCATGCCGGGATAGGTTAAATTACTGCCCCCCAGCCATTTCATAAACATAAGTGATTGAACTACACATATCAGCACAGTCAGGTATCGAGTATATTCCTGTATCTTTTTGTAACCTGTTTGCCCTTCCTGACGTAATTTCTTCAAAGGCGCGTAAACTTCACCCAGCAGCATAAGAATAATTGATGCGGTGATATATGGCATAATTCCCAGTCCGAACAAGCTGCTTTTGCTCAGCGTTCCACCCGTGAACATCTGCATATATTCTGCAGCCCTGCCGAGCGGAGTATCTGACTGCGTTGCCGCATCCAGAACTTTAGACTGGTCAAAACCGGGTACGGGAATATGAAAACCAACCCTGTATATTACCAGCAGCGCTACAGTAAAAACAATTTTATTGCGCAGGTCCCGAATTCTGAATATATTAAATATTGTTCCAAGCATTCTTCGTATCTCGAATCATACCGCTCGTATTACACTTCGTAAATCACTCGCGACGCGTTACAAGGTTTGCATTGCCGCCGGAAGCCACGATCTTCTGCTCTGCTGTTTTACTGAACTTGTGAGCAGTTACCTGCAGCTTTTTCGTCAGGTTTCCCTTGCCAAGAATTTTGACTTTGCTCGTGTCTTTAGCAATCAATCCGGCATCAGATAATTGTTCCAGCCCTACAGCGGCGCCATCATCGAATCTTTCCAACTGCCAAATGTTAACAATTTCACAGCGTTTCGCAAATTTGTAATTATTAAAGCCACGCTTAGGTACACGGCGAAACAGAGGCATTTGTCCGCCTTCGCCTAAAGATACAGCCGTCGAGCCGGCTCTGCTACCGGCGCCTTTATGGCCACGTCCACAAGTTTTACCATGACCGCTACCTGTACCTCTACCGATACGACGACGTCTGGTATGTTTACCTGCAATAGATGTTATTTCATGATTTAACATTCAATCCACCCAATCGTTAACCGGCAATTACTATACTTTAATTGCCACTCCACGAAGAGATTCAACCATTTCCTTACTGCGTAATCTCAGCAAGCCATCGAGCGTAGCTTTGACTACATTTTTAGCGGACGTGCTTCCATAAACCTTTGTAAGAACATCCTGCACTCCGGCGTATTCAAGGATCGCACGAGCACTTGAACCGGCAATAACTCCGGTACCGGGACTGGCCGGCACCAGGATTATCTTCGTAGCTCTGTACTTACCTTCTATCTTATGAGGAATTGTCCTCTCGACCAAAGCTATCCTGCACAGACTCTTTTTAGCATCTTTTACGCCCTTCTCGACCGCCTGTGGGACTTCATTAGCTTTTCCATATCCGACTCCCACGGTTCCTGCTCGGTCACCGACGACAACCAATGCCGCGAAACTGAATCTTCGACCACCTTTGACCACTTTGGAACAACGATACACCTTGACTACCGTATCTTCGAGCGGCTTTTCTTCCTGGTCCGCAATTTTAACTGGTTCTACTGCCAATTTTTTCTCCAAAGTTAATCGCTACTGCTGCTCAAAAAACCAGTCCTGCTTTTCTGGCCCCTTCAGCAAGAGCACCGATCCTGCCATGAAATTTATATTGATTTCTATCAAAACAAACGCATTTAATACCAACGCCAAGTGCCTGCTTCGCAACAGCTTCACCAATAATCTCCGCTGCTTTTTTATTGCCGGAGCTGGACAGTTGGCCCTGTAATGCTTTTGTCTTCGTACTTGCCGATGCAAGTGTCGCCCCTGCGGTATCATCTATAATCTGGGCATAAATATGCCTGTTGGAGCGAAATACGGTCAACCGAGGTCGGTCGGGGGTCCCGAAGACCTTCTTACGTACATGATATTTACGTCTGCTCGCTGCTTTTTTTATTCTTGCCGTTTTCATATTAAGCTGCTCCGGAGGCAAATGCTTTTCCGACTTTACGACGTACCTGTTCATCCGCATAGCGGATACCCTTGCCCTTATAAGGTTCGGGAGGTCTGATTTTGCGTATATCAGCAGCAAACTGCCCTAACAGTGACTTATCTACCGCCGAAAGCGAGAATTTAGCAGGTACGTCATTACCCCGAGTGGCACCTACATCAATTTTAACCGTAACACCCTTTGGTATCGCACACTCTACCGGATGGCTATAGCCGACCTGAAAAACCAGCTTGCCGCTCTGATCCTTAACACTGTATCCGGTCCCGTATATTTCCATCTTTCTTTCAAAACCCTTACTGACACCGGTAACCATATTGGCTATCAAGGCCCGCATTGTACCGTGTAGCTGCCTGTTCTGTCGGTTTTGGGGGCGATCATTAACTACCGTTATTTTCTTCTCGGTTTCGTCAACTGTTACCTTTATTCGAGGGTGAGAGTCCATCTGGAGCTGTCCAAGCGGCCCCGATACTTTGATAGACAGACCCTTCTGCTCGATCTTTACCCCTGCGGGTATGTTAATAGCTTTATTTCCAATACGACTCATTAGTTTACCGTACAAAGAATCTCGCCGCCGATGTTGGCTTCTCGGCAGCTTTTGTCACTCATTACACCTTTACTTGTCGATATTATTGCTATACCCATGCCGGCCAAAACGCGCGGTAATTTATCAACGGGGGCATAAACTCTGCGGCCGGGTTTACTTGTTCTTGTTAATTCCTTAATAATAGGCAATCCATTTTGATCATATTTTAGCGTAATTCTCAGTATTCCCTGTTTACTGTCATCGATCCGGTCAAAATCTTCGATATAACCTTCACTTTTTAATACGGCCGCTATGCCTGCGCAAATATTTGAGGCCTTAATTCTAACATCCGCTTTATTGACGCGAGTAGCGTTACGAATCCTCGTCAGCATGTCGGCTATTGGGTCACTCAAACTCATATTTATTATCTCTGTTATACTGCCTGCAAATCGTTCAATTAAAAATACAATCTCAACTTTATATAGTATCCTTTACCAACTGGCTTTTTTAACTCCGGGTATTTTCCCTTCGTTCGCTAAATTCCTGAAACAAATTCGGCATATCTTGAATTTGCGATAAACCGCCTTTGATCTGCCGCAAAGCTGGCAACGGGTATATTTTCTGACACGAAATTTCGGTTTCTTTTCTGCCTTGTTTTCAAGTGCTTTCGTTGACATTCATATGCTCCAAACTTGTTTTACACTCAGTTTTTCCTGAAAGGCATACCAAAAAGTTCAAGCATCGTTCTTGCTTCATCATCCGTTTTTGCCGTTGTCACAAAGGTGATATTCATACCCTGCTGGAACTCAATCTTTGCAACGTTGATTTCGGGAAAAACACTCTGCTCCGATAGACCCATTGAATAATTGCCTCTGCCGTCGAAACTATTCTGGTTAAGACCTCGAAAGTCTCTAACCCGCGGGATTGCAAGACTAATCAGCCTATCCATAAATTCATACATCCTGATGCCCCGAACCGTGACTTTCAAACCTATTTCCATATCCTCACGTAATTTAAAGTTCGAGACACTCTTTGTGGCTTTGCAAACAGCAGGTAACTGACCGGTAATCATGGTCAGATCCTTTTTAGCCAGTTCAAGAAATTTCTTGTCTTGTATTGCTTTACCTAAGCCCATAGAGACAACGACCTTTTCCATCCGCGGCACCGCCATAGGATTTTTATAACCATACTGTTTGGTTAACTCTGCAATTATCTTCGATTTATATAATTCTCTTAAACGTGCCATCTCACATCTCTGATTATTAAATCGGCTGAATATCGTCAATCAACCGATCGTTCGCTATCAGTCATTTTGCCTTTCTGACAACTCCGATTTCCACATTGTTCTCAACGAGGCGTTTTTTACTGCCGTCCTCGTCTATTCGATAATGTACTTTACTGCCTTTGGAACTTTTCGGGCTCACGGGCAGGACATTGCTGATATGTATCGGTTGTTCAACGTTGATCCTTCCTCCCTGAGGATTCTTTCGCGACGGCCGAACATGCTTTTTTACTAAATTATGTCCCTGGACCACAACGCGGTTTTTATCAGGTATTACACGTAATACTCTGCCGGTAGCTCCCTTGTGGTCGCCGACTATGATTTCCACCGTATCACCTTTTTTTATATGCAAAGCCATAAAACTGTTTCCGTTTTTCCTGTTATTGCTTGAGGTTCTGCAAAATCAGACCACCTCGCTGGCCAGTGAAATAATTTTCATATAGTTTTTCTCACGCAGCTCACGGGCAACCGCGCCGAAAATTCTGGTTCCTATCGGATTACCGTCATTGTCAATCATTACGGCGGCGTTACTGTCGAATCTTACATAACTGCCGTCCGAGCGTTTAACAGGACTCTTGGTGCGAATAATAACGCACTTGTGCACTTTCTTGTCGTCCAACTGACAACCAGGCAGTGACTTTTTTATCGCAACACAGACAACGTCTCCTATGCCTGCGACAGATCTGGTAAACTTGCCGCGGGCTCCGCTTTTCCCAAGAACCCTTATACACAGCGCAGACTTTACTCCTGAGTTGTCGGCTATGTCCAACATTGTTTCCTGTTGAATCATCGTTTCGTTTCTCGACTCATACCATAGAAGCTTTTTGTACTACCTTTACAAGACGCCAGCTTTTAGTCTTGCTAAGAGGTCTTGACTGGGTAATCTCAACAAGGTCATCGATCCCGCTTTGGTTGTGCTCATCGTGGACAATCAACTTCGTCCTGCGTTTGATATATTTACCATATTTCGGGTGTTTGACTTTATAGTCAATAGCAACCTTGATGCTTTTATTTCCACTTTTGCCCACTACCACGGCAGTTAATGTTTTTGGTTTTTGATCCTGCATCCTAAATTCCAGTCATCGAAAAATGCGGAACAATTACTTAACTTCACGCATTATAGTTTTAATTCTGGCAATATCACGCCTGGTATTAATTATGGCCTTGGAGTTCTCCAGTTTCTCTGTAACTGCCTGTGAGCGCAAATCGAATAGATGCCTTTCGAGCTCTTCAAGTTTACCCTCGATTTCATCCTTACTCATTTCTCTGTACTGCTGCGCTTTCATCTCAAAGCTTTCTCTTAGAGCGTATGTCTTCTTTTCACAAACCTGCATCTAATCGGCATTTTATGAGCTACTCTGACCAGTGCCTGTTTTGCCACATCCTCAGTGACGCCACCTATCTCGAAACAAATCTGCCCAGGCCTTACTCTGGCAACCCAAAATTCAGGCTCACCTTTACCTTTACCCATTCGTGTTTCCAGCGGCTTGGAACTAACCGGCTTATGTGGAAATATCCTTATGTAAACCTTGCCTTCACGATGCAAAAAATGAGTTGCCGCAACTCGGCCGGCTTCTATATTTCTCGCGGTTATCCAGCTACTATCAAGGGCCTGCAAACCATATTCACCAAATGCCACATAGTTGCAGCGAGATGCGTTGCCCTTCATTATGCCGCGCTGGCTTTTGCGAAATTTAACTCTTTTTGGCATCATTGCCATAGTTTTCTACCTTCTCAAAACTTCTATTTAGAAAATGGTGCGTTCTTCAACAATGCACATTCAATTTTTCTGCCTGTATATTAATCAGAGCCACTGTCCTGTTTTTCTGCAGGCGAAGCGACTTCTTCGGTTTTTGCAGAATCCTTTTGGTCTTTGCTCTGGACGGCATCTTTCCGGGCTTCTCTTGGTCCGGAAGAAACTCGTCTCGGCGGGCGACGCCGACGATGCTGGTAACTCTGCTCTTCTTCTTCGCCGAACTTTCCTTTGTAAATCCAGACTTTAATTCCAATTGCTCCATAAGTTGTTCTTGATGTTGCAACGGCATAATCTACGTTGGCTTCGAGAGTATGCAGGGGAATACTGCCAAGCTTTTGCGTTTCCTTTCTTGCCATTTCCGAACCGGCCAGTCTTCCCGAGCAAATAATCTTTACCCCTTTTGCGCCGGAATTAATGGCGGCTTCACAAAACTGCTTCATAGTACGTCTGAATGAGGCACGCTTGCTTAATTGCTCGGCGATTGCTTCGGCTACTAAAGTGGCGTTAAGGTCGGGTTCTTTTATCTCGATGACGTTAACACCTATCTTCCGACCCGTCATTTCTTCAAGCTCTTCCCGTAACTTGTCAACCTCACCGCCTCTGGGACCGATTACCACACCGGGTCGGGCGCTGTGCAGTGTTACTTTCACCTCGTTACGAGTGCGGATTATTTGAGTCTTCGCTACTGCACCATTGGGCACACTGCGGTTAAATCTTTTATCGATATACTGACGTATTTTTTGGTCTTCGACAAGGAAATCGCCGTAATTGGCTTTGGGAGCGAACCATGTGCTCTGCCACCCAAGTGTTATTCCCGTTCTAAAACCTATTGGAGATACTTTCTGGCCCATAATCTTGTTTATCGTATATTGTTTATTGTTATCTTTTGTACTACCTACAATTGTGTTACTGTTATATGTATGTGACAGGCTTTCTTACGAATAGGATGCGCCCTACCCCTGTCTTTCGCTATCCATCTTTTTGTGCCGATACGGGTTCCTGCATCATCGATACGGGCACAGCATACATAGAGATTATCAACATCGGCCTGCTGTTCATCCGCATCTGCCACGGCACTTTTTAAGACTTTATCTATCATCGTTGCAGCGCGTTTTCTTGTAAACTTCAGGATATCCATCGCATCCTGGACGCTGCGTCCCGATATCAACTGAGCAACCAGGCGTGCCTTCCGTGCTGAAACCGGTGCATAACGACAGGAAGATTGCCAATCCGCCAAATCATTGGCTTCCACCGACAGAGCGGCCGCGATACGGCGAATATCATCCATACGAGGTTGAGGTTTGAAAAGACCTCTCTGCCAGTTTTTAACAGCGGCTACCGCTTCTTTTTGATTACGGCCTGCTTTGACAAGATGTTTGGCTATCTGCTCAACATCAATCTGTCTGTCCTGGCTATTTTGTTTTAACTTCTCGGCGCTTAACATGTCCTGCTTCTCGAATTTATTAATGGTTGTTTACTACTTAATTTTCTTACTTGAATGACCCTTAAACGTTCTTGTAAGTGAAAACTCACCAAGTTTGTGTCCAACCATATCCTCTGTAATAAAAACCTTATTAAATATTTTACCGTTGTGGACCAAAAATGTTACTCCGACAAACTCAGGGACTATAGTGCATCTCCTTGCCCATGTTTTTATCGGTTCGTGTGAACCCGAAGCAACCTGCCTGCTTACCTTTACAAACAACTTCTGGTCCACGAATGGTCCTTTTTTTAGAGATCTTCCCATTTCTCGTCTCTCGTATCGCGTGCTGTTTGGGCACGATTAAATTATATATTCAGTTGCTTCTGCCTTTTACTTTTTCGTCTTCGGATAATTCTGTTGTTACTCGTACTCCTTGGATTTCTCGTTTTTCCACCTTTTGCCGGTACGCCTGTAGGAGAACAGGGATGCCTTCCGCCGTTTGCTCTGCCTTCTCCACCACCCATCGGATGAGCAACGGGATTCATTGCCTTTCCTCTTACGTGTGGCCTGCGACCCATATGGCGTTTTCTGCCTGCTTTACCAATCCGAATATTTTGGTGGTCGGGATTGCTTAGTCTGCCGATTGTCGCTCGGCATTCCTTGCGAATCATCCGCATTTCACCACTCGGCAATATGACGGTAACCCAGTTACCCTCTTTTGCCACAATCCTCGCTACATTACCGGCACCTCTGACAAGTTTCGCTCCCTGGCCGGCTCTCATTTCAATATTGTGAATCTCAAGGCCGGCGGGAATCGCCGACAATGGCATCGCGTTGCCTGTCTTAGGTTCGCAACTCTCGCCGCTTTCGATTTTATCTCCTGTTTTCAGGCCCAGAGGAGCTAAAATATATCTCTTTTCACCATCAGAGTAATGCAATAGTGATATAAAACAATTTCTGTTGGGATCGTACTCGATCGTTGCTATTTTTGCCGGGATACCGTCTTTGTTCCGCTTAAAATCAATTATACGGTATATTCTTCTTGCTCCGCCGCCTCTAAACCGGGAAGTAGTAATACCGTGATGGTTTCTCCCGCCATTCTTTTTTATCCGCTTACAAAGTGACTTCTCCGGCTTTGTGGTTGTTAGTTCGGCATAATCGTTGACCGAACTATTTCTACGTCCAGCACTTGTCGGTTTATAAATTCGAATACCCATATTTCGTTTCTCTATCTGTTGTATTTAGAATAAATCTATATGGAACTCCGGATCCAGAAAAACAACAGCCTTTTTCCAACTCGGAGTTTGTCCGTGACTCAGACCTCTCCGGCGATACTTTCCCGGACGGTTCGCCGTTCTGACTTTCAACACCTTGACACTGTATATTTTTTCCACGGCATTTTTAATCTGGGCCTTGTTGGCTTTTTTGTTCACTTCAAAAGAGTATGCACCTTTGGTATTGGCAAAATGCATTCCCTGCTCTGTAATCAAAGGTCGAATTATGATATTATAGTCATCCACACTAATACCTGCTAATTATTACTTGTCTGATCTTTGTTTAAGATGGATAAAAACGCTTCCTTCGTGAACACCATTTTATTATATCTGCAGATATCACCGGCGTTCAAATCGTTAACCGGCATAACGGCCACTCTGGGAACATTCTTTGCCGACTTGTAAAGATTCGCATCAGACGAGCTAATCGTTACAAGACAACTGCGTTCAATCTTCAAATTATTCAGAATGCTTAAAAAGTCACGAGTGCGTGGCTTCTCGAAACTCAATTCGTTGACAACCACGATATTATTACTTAGAAGTTTTGCTAATATTGCCGAGTTCCTGGCCAGCTTCTTTTGTTTTTTTGGCATTCGTTTGCCGAAATCTCTGAGAGTTTTGGCGAAAGTGACACCACCACCGACACGTTTGCCGGTCCTTATGTTTCCAACGCGGGCGTTTCCGGTCCCTTTTTGCCTGAATAGTTTTTTGCTCGAACCAGCTACCATACTTCTGCCCTTGTTTGCCGCCGTGCCGACACGTTTATTGGCGTGATACATAACAATGGCCTGCTTCAGTAATGGATATCTAACGGTGCCACCTAAGGCAGCTTCGTCAACCTTAAGGCTTTCAATCTCTTTCCCGTCTTTGTTATAAACAGCCAGATCAATCATTTTCTTTTATCTCATATCCGATCCATGCCCGAATGACAACAAAATGTCTTTGGGTGAATCAGTTTTTCTATTTACACTTTTTCCTTGGCTTTTTCCTTTTTAGCGCTTCGAACTATACAATAGCTGCCGTCTGAGCCGGGTATTGAGCCCTTGACAACCAATAAGTTTTTCTCTTCGTCAATCGATACTACTTCATGGTTTTTCGTTGTTACACGATTATTACCGAGGTGACCGGCCATTCTCTTACCTTTTTTGGGGCCTGCACCGTGACCGGCATTACTGGCGTAACTCGATATTGAACCTGGAGCCCTGTGTTTTCTTTCCGTACCGTGTGAAGCGGGGAATCCGCTAAAGCCGTGGCGTTTCATAACACCGGCAAAGCCTTTACCTTTGCATGTCCCTGTTACGTCAATAATTTTTTCTTCGGCAAAAACCGATACTGTAACAGAATCCCCGACTTCGCACTGCTGTTCGGCATCATCCGGTAGCCGTACTTCTCTAACGAATTTCTTCGGAACTGTTTTGGCTTTCTGGGAATGTCCGACTTCCGAATTTTTTCTGCATCCGGGTTTTATATCGTCGAAACCGTACTGAACAGCGTTGTATCCGTCGCTTTGGATCGTTTTTACCTGCATAACGACACAAGGGCCGGCCTGAATGACAGTGACAGGCAATAAATTGCCCGATTCGTCATAAACTTGTGTCATTCCAACTTTTTTTCCCAGCAGCATTGCCATTATTTCGTGCTTCCCATTTAGGCCGTCTAATAACCTCTTAGGCCTTAATCCTTACAAAAACTCCCGCCGGGACAACCAGGCGGTTCAAAACTTCTACTGTTCTTGCGTTGGCTTCGTGAATATCAATCAAACGTTTGTGAGTCCTTAATTCGAACTGCTCACGTGATTTTTTATCTATATGAGGACTTCGCAAGACAGTATATCTTTCAACGCGTGTAGGCAGTGGCACAGGACCACTGACACGGGCATTAGTCTTTCGAGCATGCTCTACTATCTCTTTAGCAGATGCATCAAGAGTCCTGGGATCGTAGGATTCCATCTTGATTCTAATTCTTTCAGTTTCAGCAGCCATAATTGTCCTCGGCACTACTGTATTCTGCCTGACGCTTCTGTTGACTCCGAGTTACACTTAAAAAAGCAGTATCTCAGATTCTATCCTGCTTCTTAGAAATTCGCCCGTTTCCAGGCATAATACCGTTCGAAGCCTGAATTCCTAAAAAACAATCACGATATTTTACGACTCGTATGAGCCGGATAAATATTAACTTATTAAATAAAGAGCAAAAAATCCTTCTGTCAGCCTACAGTCTTTCTGCTATTTACCATACTTAATCTATTTGGTACTGGCAGGAAAGGCTGTTTTCATTGACTGTTGATTCTATATTTCTGTTGTTTGCAACCAATGTCAAACTATCAAATTTGCCTTCCTTATAAGAGTTGGGGTTAAGCCCATCTCAGTACGCATCCACAACCATTTCCGGGCTCTTATTATACCCCTAAAAAGTCGTTTAACCATCCCTGACTACGTTATATCTGACTTGCCACAGCCCAACTTAATTCACGCAAAGTCGTCCTTGACAATGCTCGCTACGGCTGAAAACCTCTGAGGGTAGCAAACAAATATTAAACTGTCAATAAAATGTTAAAATTTTTTCGGTTCAAACTCAAAAAAAACATTTTTTAAAAAATAATCTGCTTGGCAAGCTGCTCGGGAATCTTCTCATAATTCAGAGGTTCCATGGTATAGGTTCCTCGACCGGCTGTAATACTCCTGATTTCACTGGAATATCCAAACATCTCTACAAGAGGGGCTTTGGCATCAATCACCTGCATGTTCCCGTGTGCTCGACAGTTAGTGATCATGCCCCTTTTTGCAAGTAAATTGCCCTGTACTGCTCCAAAATTAGCCTGTGGCACGATTACCTGAATCCGCATTACTGGCTCAAGCAGTATCGGCCCGGCATTTTTAACCAGTTTTTCAATCGCTATTGCAGCGGCCTGCTCAAAAGCCAAGCTCGAAGAATCCACGGAATGGAAGGAGCCGCCAATTAACGTAACTTTAATTCCTATAACAGGATAACCCGCTAATACACCACTGCTCAACGCATCCTTGCAACCCCTCTCAACATCAGGGGCGTATTCTTTCGGGACCTCATCGGCAGGGGCATTATTGGTAAACTCAATATCATTACTCCAGTGACCATCCTCAGTTAAAAGCGGTTCAACCTGTAAAACAACATGCCCGTACTGGCCATGCCCGCCTGTTTGACGGATAAACTTCCCTTCCGCCTGAGCGGTTTTTGTGACAGCTTCCTTATAAGCAACCCGTGGCTTGCCTATCCTTATGTCCACTCCTTTTTCCCGTATCAGTTTGTGCTGCAGCACTTCCAGATGTAATTCACCCATTCCGCTGATAATAGTTTGCCCGGTTTCACTATCTACCCTAAATTCAAAGGTTGGGTCTTCGCGTTTTAAGGCCGCCAGTGCGTCTGCCAATTTAACCTTCTCGGCGGCAGTTCGGGGTTCTATAGACATATTAATGACCGTCTGGGGGAAAGTTATATTTGGTAAACATACCGGTTTTTTAGGCTCGCAAATTGTATCCCCTGTGAGGGTCTGTTTTAATCCCACAACCGCAACGATGTCACCGGCACTTGTCGAATCTAAAACTTTTCGTTCGTTGGCATGCATTTCAAATATTCTGGTAATATTTTCCCGTCGGTTGCGATTGGCATTAAGGACTCTGCTACCGGACTTCAATATACCCTGGTACATCCTCAGAAAATAAAGATCGCCGTGCATATCGCTGGTAATTTTGAATGCAAGGGCCACCATGCTGCCATTGGGGTCACATTTGATGGATACCTCTTTGTCGATATCATTCGGTTTGTGACCTGTAAGAACGGGTTTGTCCATTGGAGAAGGCAGATATGCCACAATACCGTCGAGCAGCCTTTGCACACCGATGTATTTCAGTGCGGAGCCGACGAAGACCGGATGAAGCTTGTTTTGTAAAGTGCCTTTCCTGATTGCCCTGGTTATCATTTCCGTTTCGATTGTATTGTCATGAACATAGGCGTCCATTAGCTGCTCATCGTACTCGGCAGCAAGTTCGATAGTCTGGTTTCTGTGCTCAAGGGCGATTTTCTGCAATTCTTCAGGGATTTCAGTCTCTTCGAAAACTGCTCCCATCTTTTCAGTTTTATAAAAAACGGCCTTCATTTTGATCAGATCTATTATTCCTTTAAAGGAATCCTCCGCACCGATCGGGATTTGCATTAAAACCGGATTGACAAGGAGTTTGTCGCGAATACTGTCAATGGACATCTCAAAATCGGCGCCTACCTTGTCCATCTTGTTGATGAAACAAAGGCAGGGCAAACTGTATTTTTGTCCCTGCCTCCAGACGGTTTCACTTTGTGCCTGCACACCTTCGCTGCCGTCAAAGACAGCAACTGCACCATCGAGAACTCGCAACGACCTTTCTACTTCGGCGGTAAAATCAATGTGCCCGGGCGTGTCGATAAGATTAATTTCTGTGCCTTTCCAGGGACATTTTGTCGCTGCGGAAGTGATAGTAATTCCTCTTTGCTGCTCCTCTTCCATGAAATCCATTACGGCAGTTCCATTATGGACTTCCCCCATTTTGTACGTTTTACCCGTATAATACAGGACACGTTCGGTAACCGTTGTCTTGCCGGCATCGATATGTGCCATGATCCCGATATTACGCAATTTGGCCAGGGTTCCCATTTTGTATCCCAAGTGTTATATATAGCAATCCGATCAAAAAAGAACGGACCACAAAGAACAGATAAAAAAACTGCCACGGTTTTTTATATAAATTTACCGTGGCAGTAGTAAACAAGAAATATTACCAGGCAAAATGAGCAAAGGCTTTGTTTGCCTCTGCCATTCTGTGCACATTCTCCCGAGTAGTCATTGCGCCGCCCTGTTCTTTATATGCATCCAGCAGTTCGGCCGCTAAACGTTGACACATCGGTTTGCCCTTCTTGGACCTGGAAGACGCCAATATCCATCTGAAAGCAAGCGATTGCTGGCGTTTTGAATTCACCTGCATCGGAACCTGATAACTGGCCCCGCCGACACGTTTGCTTCGAACTTCGATCAATGGTTTTACGTTGTTTATCGCTTTCTCGAATACCTCAAGCGATTCAACATCTTTAACCTTTTGATCTATTATGTTCATAGTATCGTAAAAAATCTTCTGTGCGGTGCTTTTCTTACCATCCAGCATCAAACAGTTGATAAATTTTGAAACTAATTTACTGTTATAAACAGCATCATGTTTTAATTGTCGAT
>Ga0114922_10003000_pt1 | contig 15792 bp, 12 predicted proteins | sample AartaG_FD_100975 | JGI IMG/M metagenome (GOLD analysis project Ga0114922, IMG submission 100975) | Deep subsurface microbial communities from Aarhus Bay to uncover new lineages of life (NeLLi) - Aarhus_00045 metaG | ecosystem: Environmental > Aquatic > Marine > Oceanic > Sediment | place...
AATACATGGTATGGTATTATCAAAGAAAAAGACTTGATATGCGTGACTTGTATATGGATATATGAAAATGTAGCACTTTTTGTAATAGTTGGGACTCATCCAGATTACTGGAACCAAGGATATGCTAGTTCGTTAATCTCTTCAGCATTAAAAGTTTTGTTTCGAGAAAAAGAACAATGTTTCATTATAGTAAGGGTGGCCAATGCTCCTGCTTTTCACACCTATAAAAAAATAGGCTTTTCAATTTGCAATACTCATTATTCTTATGAAAGATTGTAATCTTCATTTAAAATTTTCACTAAATTTTCATTGATATCAGTAGTTGAACTGACCTTTCATTCATCATTCGCGTGTTTTTTCGAAGTGAAAAATAATTAAATTAAAAAAAAAGGGGATTTAGAGTTATAGATGGTTACCAATAAGATATATTAGACCATCTGCGAGCGTTCCTCTCCAACAGATAAAATCGTGCCCTCCAATAAATTCTACATATTTAACTGTATATCCTTTACTTAATAACACATCCCGAAAGTGACGATTTGAGAAAAAAAAACTTGGACCACCACATATTGTTTCCCTACCTTCATAAACACCAACTTCTATATAAAAGTCAAGGGGAAGTTTCTCACTTTTCACATATTCCCCTATTATGTGTTGCCAGTTCTGAAAATGCGGATCAATTTTCAGGAACTTAGTAGGAAATCCCCTTCGGCTGTCATCAGTTTCAGGTACCCAGTAGGGTGCTGATTGAGAAAGGATCTTTCCAAATTTTTCTGGATATTTTAGACCAATATAAGAACTTGTTAAGCCTCCGAGGCTCAAACCTCCCACAATAGTCTTTTCTGGATTATTTGATAAGTTAAATTTCTCTTTGAGATGGGGGAGCAGTTCTTCGGCTATAAAATAAACAAAATCAGGATTTGTATTCAACTCTCTGTTTCTAGTTACCGTTTGGTTGCAAATGAAAACAGCGATTATAGGAGGAATCTTTTTGGAAAATATCAAGTTGTCTAGGATGGTAGGTGTTGGGATTCGATTTGGGTTAGAATAGAAATAACCATCAAAAAGAAACAAACTACCATAAGGTTCGGCTGAGGGATTGTAATTTGGGGGGAGATAAATTTTAATGAAAAAATTATCCTTAAATTTAGAACTTTTTAATCGCAAGGCTTCTAATTTTCCCTCAGGAGTATTATCTTTTTTTTCTATCCAAGGTTGCAAAGGGGCATCAGGGAGTTCCAATGGAGCAAGTGTAAAATCCGGTAAAAGAGTAAAATTTTGTTTATTTAAAGGATCGCCCTTGAGGGGTCTCAAATTATCTTTTGGTGGAAAATTAGGTATATCTTCTAAAGAGATAGATGCCTTATGAATTGCATAGTTTATTCTGGTTTTATTTAGGTAGAAAAGAGATTTGTAGTAGATATCTGTACCTTGAAGTCGTGTGAATTTCCATCGACGAGGTATCCCCACTAGACCATCGCAAGCTAAGAGTATCTTATCCGTATTACTACTTTCTTTATAAAAAAATGTAACGAGTTTATGGTGGGGTACTCTTTCAATTGCTTCAATAATAGGTGTGCCATTTTCTTCGATTGCTTTCCAGAAATCATCTATAATTTTCTTTTTATTTTCCGCTCTTTCAAGGACTTCTTTGAGTTTACGCAATCGTGGGCTAATAATCTTTCCTCTTACAAGATCTTTTCTGAGTTTAAAAAATCGTGGACTATAAATCTTTTCTTTAAATTTTAAATCTTTTATCATTATTATCATCTCAATTTTATTAAAACAGTAACTTTACTTTTCCATTCAATTTTCAAAAAAAAAAAAGTTTTAATTAAATTTAATAGTGTGTAAAATATCTCTTAGATTTTCATTATAATAACTCGCATTGGCTAGGATGATACTATTGATCCTATATCCATCTTTAAAAACCGAAAGTAGTATACTTTTACTCTTATATATTCCTGCTGAAATATATTCAATAACAGATTCATAAGCAGGCGTTCCATCACTCAAGGTTATTGGCTCATTGGAAATAATTTTGACCTTTGTTGCCGAATTTCTAAGAATTTTTGCTGTATTTTGTACAACTTCTTCTTTTTGGGGCTTAGAAGAAGGAAAAGCAATAATCAGAAGATCAAAGCCGGGAATTCTAGAAGCAACTAAAACTGGTTTAATATCTGGAAAAATAAATGGATTTGGATTTAATTCTATGAGATCTGCTGGGTATGTTAGGGAAAATGCAGGTGTATCATTTTTAAAGATTTTTAATCCATTCTTACCTTTTTCTTCAATTCCCTTATGCAATTTCAAAGTGTTGTCATAGATAAGCTCAAAACGAGATTTAATCAATGGTAAATATTCTGGATGAGTTAATACATGCAAAATCTTTTTTTTAATCGCCTTAATTACTATTTCTGCAATTTTCTCTGGATCCATCCCCAATGCTAAAATTTTTTCAGCATTTTCTCTAAGAAGTTCTGATTTCTTTATCATTTCTGGTGTTGGACTTGGTTGCCATATACCTGGTTTTGTTTGGCTAAGGATGCGTGCATTTTCTGCTATATTTGTGTTGACATTTCCTGGACAAACTACTGAAACACTCACATTTGTATTAAAGCATTCTAAAGCTAAAGATTCAGAAATTGCGACAACCGCAAATTTAGAGGCCGGATATGGTTGAGTGTTAGCTCCACTAAGGAATCCTGACGTTGAAGAGATATTAACAATATGACATGGCACCTTACTTTCAAACATACGATTTAAAAAAGATTTAATACCATAGATAACACCAAATAGATTAACACCAAGGGTCCAATCCCAGTTCTCTTGAGTTAAGAAGCGTAGAGGTCCACCACCTCCGACTCCCGCATTGTTACAAAGTATATTTACTGATCCAAAACGTTCATAAGAAACCTCTGCTAAATGCTCTACCTGTTCGGGGTCACTCACATCTGTTATTTGAGTCATCACTTCCGTGCCAAATTCCTCTTTAAGTTCTTTTGCAACTTTATCTAGATTTTCTTTATCGATGTCTGCTAGAACTAATTTTATTCCCCGCTTAGCAAAACCAAAAGCAAGGCCACGCCCAATACCACTTGCTCCTCCTGTAATTACAACAACTTTTCCTTTAAATTTTATCATTTTTTTCACATCAAATTAAATTTGAAATTGGATTTCTATCCTATATATCGAAAAAATGAAATTATACAAATTTGGAAATCAATAACTATAATTGCACCATATATATTTATATTTTTACATTTATTTCTTGAGTGTGCATAGTTCCTCAACCTATTAATGGAAAAGTTTAAATGCAATGCATTCTTACCCAAATACAGAGAAGAAATTCTATTCTTTTTTTGATTATACCCCTTTATTGTTATCCCATACTATCGATTTAAGACATTTTTGTCTTGTCAAAGGTATTTTTCATTGAAACTCTGAATTTACCTTTCTTTATCTCTTGAAAAATAATATCTCTGCATTCGATATCTATGACAAAATTATAAATAGAAGTACTTTGACTATTTATAAGGTATAGAAGGTGTAGTTGGTAATGAAAAAAAAAACGAAACATATTTTTACATTTTTAACGCTTTTTTTAGTAATTTTATCGATGTCTACTCAAACTAATGTGAAAAATTCAATTGAGCCTTCTCAAGAGGATACTAAAGATGGAATAACTAATTTAAAACAAGCAGGATTTTGGAGCAATTTTACATTTATCCACATTACCAATTTAAATTGGACTGTTGCGAATAGTACAGATTGGTGTTCTGGATCAGGTACTTGGAGCAATCCATATTTAATTGAAAACATGATAATTAATGCTACCGATTCTCCAATAGGTTGTGGTATATTAATTGAAAATTCTGTTAATGTTTATTTTGAAATTAAAAATGTTACGATATTTGGAACCTCTAATGGAATTAAGTTAGAAAATACGAATAAAGGAACCTTAAGTAATAGCGTGTTATCGAACAACAGAGAAAACGGAATTTTTATGCTTAATTGTGTTAATAATACAATTTCGAGAAATCAATTAATTAATAATGGGATGTATGGGATAAACTTCTCCTCAAATTGTCTAAATAATAAGATCCTTGGAAATACAGTAAAAGAAAATGGTGCAAATCATCCGGATGGGGGAATATATCTAGCAAATTTTTGTCATGATAATCAAATTAGGGATAATATTATAATTGATAATGATAATCATGGAATAAACATTGAAGGTTCTTGCGAAGGAAACTTGATATATAATAACACAATCAAAAACATTGCTACAAATCAGCAAGATTACGGTATAAGAATATATAATGATTGCAATCAGAACATTATCTCATTAAATTTGATCGAAGATCTTAATAATTATGGGATTTATTTAGTTACCTCAGATGAAAATTCAATATTGAATAATCAAATAATAGATAGCGGTACTGGAATGTACATGCTAATAGCTCATCAAAATATATTAACGAGTAATACAATTTCAGGGGGTTCTACAGCAATTATTATGAGTGCCTGCGATTGGGGCGAAATAATTGGTAATATTATAAATAAAACCACAAATTATGCGATAAGAATATTCATAAATTGCGACGACAACGAGTTTCGCGAAAATATTATTAAAGATAATAATGGTATGGGGATACAACTTAACGACCCTTCTGATATTAACAATGAATTTTATCAAAATTCTTTTATTTCAAATGCAGTTCACGCTTATGATAATGGAACCTCAACTTTTTGGAATAATACAATGATTGGGAATTACTGGGATGATTACTCAGGATTGGATTCTAATGATGATCTAATAGGAGATATATCTCATAACATTCCCGGAGCAGCTAACAGTAATGATTCATTACCGATATGGGATGATGGAGATGATATTTTTCCAGAAATTGTCATAAACTCACCTACGAATGGCTCAATCTTCGCACACCAACCCACGTTTGTAATTGATTTTTCTGATGTTAATTTCGATAGTCTTTGGGTAACCATTAATTATTCAAATATCGAATATGGATTTATCGCGAGCCCCGGAAATAATGTACTAATTGACACGCCCTCTTCAATATGGAATCTACTGCCTGAAGGCCATTTTCTAGTTAGAATCAATGTGAATGATACTGCTGGTAATGTCAATTATGCTGAATTAACACTCATAAAGGAAATCCCTCCAGAATCACCTCCCCTCAATATATTCTTTATTGTTGTTATTAGTATTATTGTGATAGCGGTAATTGCAGCTGCTGGAATTTTAATGAAAGTACTGCCAAATAAGGGAAAAGTAAAGAAATCAAGAGAATTAGATGAAGAACAATTATCAAAAGCACAATTCTTTAAAGATGTCTCCAGCATTCTTACAATTTTAGCTATCCATAAAGAGTCAGGTTTGTCTCTTTCAAAAATTGCCGTTCGTGGAGGTATTGGATTGGACGAACATTTATTCACGGGTTTCCTATCTGCCATGGGAAGTTTTAAAGACGAACTCGCGAAACAGATGGGTTTACGAGCAAAGGAGGGAGGGAAAGATAATGTAATTGAATACAACGAATTTACCATAACCCTCATGGATGGTGAATATCTCAGATTAGGTTTGGTTTCTTATAACAGTCTTGGAGTTTTAATAAAAGAAAAGTGCGGACAAGTTTTAAGGGCTTATGAAACCAAGCATGTTAACGATTTAAAGAATTTTGAAGGCGAAATACAGATTTTCAGTGATTTTGAAGAATTAATTGAAACAGGACTTGATATGAATCTAAATAAAAAATGTAGCATTAACATAAAACAACTAAACAAATTTGATGCTCCCGAATCATTTCTAACTATTTTGCAAGATCTTCAATCAAGAACCGATGGGTTTTATCCGGCAGAAATCACTTTAATCCTCGCACGAGAAATGAATATTTCAGAACAAGAAGCTAATTTCATAGTCTATGAAGCCCATAAAAATCAGATATTTTCACCAATTTAATAAATTTCTTTTTACTAAATATAGAAAAATAGAAAATAAGCATCGGGAATGAATGCTTTTTTGATTTACTAATTCTTCTCTTAGCCAGTAATATCCGTGCGCTCTTCAAATCGAGCGATTAACTCATCAATGCGACTGAAGTCATCTATCGTAACGGAAACAGCTCCGTTAGGGCATGTCATCTCACAACGACCGCATCCCATACAATTATCTTGCTTGATCGAGGCCTTGCCTTTTTTCATCCTCAATCCGTCATATATGCAGGTTTTGAAGCATAATCCACAACCAGCACATTTATCTTGGTCAATGTGAACCTCAACGCCCTCCATTCTTTGACCCATTTTTCTGAGATCTCTTGGACCATACTTCACTAAGCTTACAATACAACAGCAAGAGCAACAGTGACAAATAGATTGTAATTCATTCTGGTAATCTAACACGCCAAAGTGTGCTGCGTCACCTCTATATTTTCCGATATGGGGTACCAAACCATTTTCAAAAGCCTTTCGTTCCAACTCTAAAGCCTCTTCTTTAGTTGCTATGCGGGCTCCGGGGAATTTTGAAAGATCCATATTGGCGGCACCTTTCCCTAAATAAGTACAACCTAAGTGAACATCATGTTTTTTACACTCGTTAGCGGTACGACATGGACAATCCATTAAAACTATGGTCCCCGCTTTATTTATGAAGTATTCTGTGACTTTATAATGTAATATTTGATCCTCGTATTCACCCATAGATACATTAACGGGAATAGGACTACCTGTCTGGGTTTCTATTCCATCGGGAAATTGGCGTTTCATTAGCATTTGCTTAATTATAGGTAATTTGCCTATTTTTCCAAGCTTTTTTGCTTTTCTTGCTCTTGGCGTGTCCATTTCAATTGGCTTTAAATCTTTTTTCTTCATATTATCACCTTCTTTGAATTTGAAATGCTACATAAATAAAAAATATGCTTTGAATTTTTATTTTTACCTAATATAGAAAAATGAAAAATAGCATCTTTTTTGGATATTTTTTTGATATTATAACTTGTTTCTTATCCAGATATATCCGTACGCTCTTCGAATCGAGCTACCAACTCGTCAATCCGACTAAAATCATCTATTGTAACGGAAACAGCCTTACTAGGACAAACCATTTCGCAACGGCCGCAACCCATACAATTTTCTTGTATAATTGAGGTTTTATTGTTTTTCATTTTCAATCCGTTATATATGCATGTTTCAAAGCATTTTCCACAACCCGTACATTTATCCGGATCAATATGGACCTCAACGCCTTCCATGCGATGAATCATTTTTTTATAATCTTTTGGACCATATTTCGCGAGACTGACAATACAGCAACAACTACAGCAATGGCAGATTGACATCAATTCGTCTTCGTATTCTACTACCCCAAAATGTGCCGCATCGCCTCGAAACTTGCCTAAATGGGGCACCAAGCCATCTTCAATTGCTTTACGCTCCAATTCTAAAGCTTCTTCTTTAGTCGCGATATGTGCTCCTGGGAATTTTGATAAATCCATTTTTGCGGCTCCTTTTCCCATATAAGTACAACCTAATTTAACATCATGATTTTCACATCCTGCAGTTGTACGACAAGGACAATCCATAATAACTATAGTTCCGGCTTTGTTAATGAAATGTTCTGTAACCTTATAATGTAATATTTGATCTTCATAATCACCCATAGATATATTAACAGGAATAGGGGACCCCGTTTGGGTCTCTATTCCATTAGGGTAAACTTTTTTCTTGTATATCTGCTTGATTATCGGGAGTTTAATATATTTCATTCTCTTTTTTGTTTTCATTGCTATTGGCGTGTGTCTTTCTTTCGGTTTTAAATCTTTTTTATTTTTCGACAAAATATCACCTTTTTTAAATGGTATTGATTGATCTAAGAAAATATGATTAATAATTAAAGGTTATTGGACAGTGGGAATTTATCACATATTACGCAATTTTTTATAAATCCTCCTTAATTTTCATAAAAAACACTCAAACTAATCAAATTAAATGTTATTATTATGTCAATTATTGGTATTGATAAAGATAAATGTTCAAACTGCAAGCAGTGTATCCAAGAATGCGGTCGTGGATACTTTACCGTTGATGAAGAAGGTCAAGTTCTTTTTAATGATAATTCAGAGGGATGTAACATATGCGGTCATTGTATTGCAATTTGCCCTGATGATGCAATTAAAACTGAGAATTTAGATGATGTGGAAACTATCTCTGAATTTGATTCACCTGAAGATATTGTAGATAGTGGAAAATTGCTTAAACTACTTCGAGCCAAACGATCAACCAGACGTTATAAGAGTAAGAAAGTTCCGAAAGAATTACTAAAAAAAGTCTTCGAAGCGATGAGATATGCCCCAAGTGCGGGAAATGCGAGAGTATGGCGTTACGTAATTTTATCTGATGCTGAAAAAATCCAGAACTTGAACGATGAAGTTGTTAAGATTAGTTACACTTATATGGGATTTGAATCACCAGAACAAGCACTCGAGTATGCAAAATCTAAAGGAAGGAATATCTTCTATAACGCCCCACACTTAATAGTGTTATACTATAGGATTGTCGAAAAAAACACCGTGATGGTCGGATTACGAGCAAACGACGCAGGGATCGCTTTAACTTATGGTATGTTAGAAGCTGAGAGTCTTGGTCTTGGGACTTGCTGGATTGGGTTAGTTCAAGGAGCCGTTCCTATGAATAAAGAAATATTGAAGATCTTAGGAATAAAAGGAATGCTGCTTGGAGCTTTTACTTTAGGTTATCCGGCTGTAAAATATCTTAGAACAGTCCCTCGGCCACCGCTTAAAATAAAGGGGCTAGAATAAAAAAAAGTTTTTTTCCCAATTAAATTTAAACCTATTGTTCAGTCAGCAGTATGGCCGTCTGACCAGATGATGCATAGTATTAGTGCATATTCTATTCAACAAGGTAAGGTTAAAGAAGCGAATTTAACACTTGAGAAGAAAACACTAATTTCTACTTCCCATCAAATTTCGATGGTCTCCTTAAATATCACATTTCTCTTCCTTAAGTATTCAATAACTTGGTGATAGACTTCTGAATGTTTTCCTAATAGTTCTGGAGGAATAATTCCTTTTTCCTTGAATTTTCCTTCAAGTAAGATTTGAGCAACTGCGGTACAAGTATATCCTGTTGTTCTTGCTATAGATAATATGTGCTTCTCTTTATCGTACTTATCAAACATATCATAAGTATAGCGTATTTTCTTATCATCTTTCATTCCTTCAATAACTATCTTCATAACAGTAAAATCTTCATCTCCCTCTTCAAACATCCAATGATCAAATAGGAGTTTAGATGTTAACTCAATTGGTTTGATCTTTTTTCCTTTTACATCGATTTCCTCTGTATTGAGGAAACCTGCTTTTCTTAGCATTCTCATCTTTTCTATGTGATCAGGAAATCTTAGTGTTTTTTCTTTCATGAAAGGGATATTCATTGTTTTGATGAGTGATCTAAGACCATCGGTATTGATAGCTACTAGTGTTCCTATTTCTGGAAAATCTAATAATTCAAGTTCGGACAATGCTGGTTTTACGACTATCTCGCTATTCTCAATATATCTTGCTAATTGGATGTATTCCTCAATTACATCAAGCGGGGGATATGGTGACTTATAATCAAAGAGCCATTTCCTCTCTACAGGTAATCCCCCAACAAGACATAGGAAACTTTCTGTTTTATCTAAGAGTGAATCAACGTATCCAAGTATGATGTTACTCGAGCCAGGAGCGACTCCACAGTCAACAACTGCTGTTACTCCTTTCTCCTTTGCTAATTCATCCAAGTTTAACGCATCTTCCTCGAAATATGAGATATCTACTATATTTTTTCCTGCTTCAATTACTGATTTAAGCGACTTATAACCCATAAAACTAGGAAGAGCTCCAATTACTAAATCAAAATCCTTTACAATATTTTTGATGTTATTGGGATAGGATAAATCTGCACATATTCCATGAAGATCATAATCATGTGCCAGTTTATCTATAACTTCTTGGTTTATATCAACTATTGAAACCTCAGTAGAGGGATCTTCTGCTAAATCTCTTGCAATAACATTTCCTGTATATCCTACTCCTAAAACAACAACTTTCATATCTAAACCTCTAGGAATTTTAGTCGATTAAAAAGAGGAAAAAAAATTAATACAAATTTGTGATAAATTTTGCGACATTCTCAAAAGCCTTTACATTCTCTGGAAGATCATCTCCAAGAGCCTGAAACACGTGAGTTGTGTTGTCGTAAACCTCAAGTATAACATCAACTCCCGCAGATTTCGCGTTTTCAGCTAATTTTAATGAGTCGTCTAACAGGGCTTCAATACTACCCGCTTGGATTAAAAGAGGTGGGAATCCTGTTAAATCTGCAAAAATAGGTGAAATAAGAGGATTTTCGAAAGATTCGTTATGAGCGTAGAGTTTGGCCATGTTTAATACTCCTTCAGACATTTCTGGTTCGTATTTCTTATTATATTCAAGAGATTTTGCTTTCCCAGTAAGATCCGCCCAAGGCGACATTAGTATTGCTCCTTTTGGGTATGGTAGATGTAATTCTTTCAACTTTAATAATGTCGCTATTGTTAAACCCCCGCCCGCAGATTGACCTCCAATAATTATATCCGAAGGATCATAGTTTTTGGACAATAACCATTTATAACTCGCGACTGCATCTTCTAATGCTGCAGGAAAAGTATGTTCAGGTGCCAAGCGATACTCGATATTTAAACATCGAAAGTTTGTAGCTCGCGATATTAGATATGGTATTATACGGCGAGATTTAAGCTTCCCTAGCACATATCCCCCTCCGAACAAATTCAAGTAAACTTTGTCTTCCCTAGCTCCAGGAATACTAATCCATTCTGCGGGAATATCAACAAGATTTAAACTTTCTATAATTACATCTTTTGGGATACTCTGCGATCTCTTAATCCCATCTGTATCTGAAAGATATCTGTTAAAATCTAGTAGTATCTTAGGACTTGCTTTTCCACTTAATATATCTCGTAATGCTATATTTTTAGTAGAAGCAAATTCTTTTGCCAATTTTCTATTGTTCTCATACCCTTCTTGTATCAATGTTCCAAGTTTTTCATTTACTTTCCTAATTTCTTCGTAAAACATGTTTTCGTACCATATACGGCTTATTTTTTAGTTATTAACAAAAAGTCTTCAACAAGTTAAATTCTTTTTGATCTCTTTAATTTAACATTTCCAGTTAAGGTTCATAGTAGATTATATTGAAGTGCAATTCAGTTTAAATTCGAGAATACATTATATTAAAATATTGTATACCATAAATTAGGGAATTGTTATGACTGAAAATAAAGATGAAATGATTTCAGCTTTCACTAAGATGATGAAACAATCTGGAAGGATTGCACGAAGAAGCCCCATTTTTAAGAAGGACATCAAGGATTTTGGTGGAAACATTAAGCTTCAATGGAAGATTGGTAAGCTTTACGGATATCAAATCTTTGAAGAGGATAACTATTCTTTCAAAGTTGGAGAACAGATAGAAGATCCAGATCTCTTTATAAGATTACACAATCCAGAGTTAGCACTACGCTTTTTCAATGGCGAGGATATGGGATTTAGTTACGCTCCACGAAGAGATTATAAAGGAAAATTTAAAGTACAATATGTAGAGGGTTTCAAAATAGTTGATTCTGAAAAAGGTCCGAGAAAACAACGAATATCTCATCGATATCTAACTGCTAAAGCCCTTAACGATAAGTTTAAACACCCTTTTAACCTGGTTAGATTACCGCCATTTCAAAGAGGAATGAAATTAATATCGAAAAAAGAGGAATACGGAGTTTATGTGCCAATCAATAAAAATCTTGGTACTTACGAATCTAAAGTTATCCCGTATAAAGTATTCGAACACTTCATAAATAAAGCAAGTAATATTGTTGTTCAGAAATATTGTGGATGTAGACATTTTAACGCCTGCCAAGATCACGACGAGGAAATAGGCTGTATGTACATGGGCGATGATACTTTTGAAATAAAGATTACAGAAGATAAAGGTCGAGTAGTGACAAAGGAGGAGGCATTAGCCTATGTAAGGCGGGCAATTGACGATGGCTTAATTCCCCTTCTTGGAAGGTCAATGGGTGAAGCTGGATCATTGGGGGTTATAGATACAGGCCACTTCTTATCGTGTTGTTTCTGCTGCTCTTGTTGCTGCATTAATGGAAAGCTTATGACACAAGGACCTAATGCTAATTTATCGATGTTTTCCAGAATAGAAGGTGTATCACTTAATGTTGACGAAAATCTCTGTATTGGGTGTGGCAAGTGTGTCGAAGTATGTGTATTTAGGGGAAGAGAACTAGTTGACGGAAAAGCAAAAATAGACCAGACGCGATGTTTGGGCTGTGGAAGATGCGCAGAAGTCTGTCCTACTGGTGCGACTACGATTAAGATTGATGACATTAGTCGCGTTGACGAATTAATCGGGAAATTAGAAGAATATGTTGATGTAACTCCACAGACTTTATCCGATGTCTAATTAAAAAAAAAATTCACGGAATTTATTTTATATTTCCAGATTTTAATATTTTTATCAATTTAGGCATGTCTTCCTTAGGAAATCCTTTCATTGAACTCTCAGTTGCTTTTTTTGTTTTTCGAGGATGAAAATGATGTGGGTGACTGGACACCTTCCAATGATCATCATAATTATCAAATCTGACCCTGTCTAAATCTATTTTTGAAAAAATTATTGAATAACTATATTCTCCATGGTCATTATAAACAATATGAAGATGAATTCCATCAATGAAGATAATATGAAGTTTTTTATAGGTGAAATCAATAGAGACATGACCTATGTTCTTTGACATATTTTGTTCGAGAAGTTCTTTCGCAACCAATAATTTCTCAATTGCGTTCATTCTTGTTTTAACCAGTTGGTCTTTTGTTGCTCTAATCCATCAATTTCATCTTTGAGATTTTTTAAAATTATGGCATCCTCCTCTGCTTCAGATAAAGTTCCGTTCCTTGCCTCCTCTAAAAATTTGTTAGAAGATAAATAGTTCCACTTTTCTAAAATTTTTTCGATTTCCTTTCTTAATCGATCTAATTTGAAGTCTACTAATTGAACTAAATTTTCCTTGTCTATTTTTACTTGAGTCAAATCTCTCATTGTTTATAATACAAATCTAAATATAAATATTCATTAGTAAAAAACTTGACAAATAACTAATTTATCATCAATTGTTTTTATTATGTCTAATTCTAAAAAAGGAGAATTTTTTCTTAAATTTTATTTAGATAACTAATTAGCTTAAAGCAGAAATTTTATCCTTTTGTTCCTCAACATCAACAACAGACTCGATTTTTGCTATTAACTCGTCGATATAGCTTGAGTCTTCGATCTCAAGGGTAATAGCGCCATTTGGACATACTTCTACACATCTGCCACAACCCAAACAATACTCTGGATCAATGGTCGCCTTTCCCTCTATAATCTCTCTGCCTTTAAACACGCATACTTCAAGACAAGTTCCGCATCCAACACATTTCGCAGGATCAATTTTAACCTCTAATCCTTTAATTTTCTTGATTAGACTATCCGATGTTAACGCTGACGACGCATTCGAAATCATTTTACCGTTAATACAGCAACAAGAGCAGCAGAAACAACTAGATAAAAAGTGTCCTGTATCTTTAATAGATTGTCCTTCTGTTTCTCCAACAGATCTACCGATTAAAGGAATAAGTCCATCCTTAATGGCTTCTTTAACAAATTGGACCGCTTCTTCTTTTGAAAGGATTTGCTGATTTTCGTGAAGTATCATATTCTTAGTGTCGTCGCCCATGTACATACACCCGTATTTTTTCTCATGGTCTTGACAGTCGCTATTTACTCTGCAATAACAGTGACAGGCAACGATGTTGCTTGCTTTATTAATGAAATATTCAAAAACTTTGAGAGGGATAACTTCGTTCTCGAAGTCACCCACTGATAGGTTAATAGGTATATACGCTCCGTATTCTTCCCCCTTCTCCTCTTTTTCAGGTTCCTTTTGAAGACTTTTAGAAAAAGGTAGCTTCGATAGAACAAGAGGGCTCATGTTGGGGTCCTTAAACCGGGTTGTCATCATAGGAATCTTCACGGCGAGTTGAAAGTTATTTTCCGCGTCTTTTGCATGAGTAATATCAATTGGGACGCCTTGGAGCAACAGTTTAGCGTATACCATATTAGTGGGTGTCAGGGTGACATCGGCGTCATCAAGATTTTTTCCGAATTCGTAAGTATAGTTCGTTTCCTCGAATATTTGATACGCCAAAATTCCGTCTATATTCCAGTTCACCTTAAAGACGCGATCCTTAAAGATTTTCTGATATTCTTCATCTGAGACTCTATCAGAATCTTGAAGCATCTTTTTAACTAGCGATATGAGTTCGTCTTTATCGACTGATACATTTTCAGGTTGTTCAAACAAAGTTTTTCCATAGATCATTTGCTTTTGTATGTCGCTAAAAAGGGGCAACTGTGCTAAAACGCGAGGGTTAGGATTAAATCCTTCTCTAAATCGAGCAGTAATAAAGGGATCTTTTACACATAGTTGAAAATTTCTATCTTTATCCCTACTCATCTCTAAATCTAAACCATTGCCTGTTAGCAGTAGCCTGACATGCTCAATTTTTGGAATTGAAAGCAGGACGTCAGCATCCTCGAGAACTTCCCCATATTTGTAGGTATATTTCGTTTGTTCATAGATTTGGTAGCCAACAGCACCGCAAATGTTCCAATTAACTTTAAATGTGAAATTTTTGAAATCCTTTTGATAAGCTTCATCAGAGACTTCAACGGATTTCCTCAGAATGCCCTTCAACACTAATTTACTTAAAGCACCTTCGGGTAATTTGCTCAATATTTTTTTTATAACCATTTGATTTACCTTTTTTTTATTTTATCCTCTTTTTCTTTATTTACTTCTTTCCTCATATCCTCTAATATAATTTATCGTGATTAAACGCTTTTAATCCGCACTTAACCTGAGATGTCCACAATTTTTTCATATTTCTTAATAATCTCATCCATTACTTCATCAATATTCATATTTTCGTCGAATGTGATGGAAATTGCACCGTTTGGACATGCTGCTTCACAATGACCGCAACCTAAGCAGTTCTCAGTATGTACCGCTTTTCCTTTTACCATTTTCAAGCCATTATAAATACAGACCTTGAAGCACTCCCCACACCCTGTGCACTTCTCTGGATCTGTGGTGATGGACACCCCTTTCATGCGCTTGACATAATTCTTGTAATCTGAGTTCCCGTATTTCATATTGGCAGCAATACAGCAACAAGAACAACATAGGCAAAAATTCATGAATTCATCTTCATAATCTATAACGTTATAGACAACAGCATCCCCTCGAAGTTTTGCCAATGAGGGAGACAAGCCATCCTTAAGTCCAGCGCGAACATGTGCTTTTGCTTCCTCTTTAGTTGCAAATCGTCCTTCTCCCCCTCCAGGGAGATTTTTTAAATCCAGATTTGCTGCACCTTTTCCCATCCACACACAGCCAAGGTCTATATCGTGATTTTTGCATTCATTCGTTACACGACATGGACATTGTATGAGCGCAATTGTACCTGCCTTGTCAATGAAATGATCCATTAATTTGAGGGGAATCACTTCGTTTTCGTAGTCACCGACCCGGAGATTCACGGGAATATATTGACCTGACTGTACGTCAAATCCTTGAGGAAAATGCTTTTTTCTATATATTTG
>Ga0114922_10003001_pt1 | contig 15791 bp, 17 predicted proteins | sample AartaG_FD_100975 | JGI IMG/M metagenome (GOLD analysis project Ga0114922, IMG submission 100975) | Deep subsurface microbial communities from Aarhus Bay to uncover new lineages of life (NeLLi) - Aarhus_00045 metaG | ecosystem: Environmental > Aquatic > Marine > Oceanic > Sediment | place...
ATAGTTAATAAATTGTATAGAATCGATCCCCAACTCATTCTGAATGTCGGCCTCATCTCCAATTTGGATTTCATTCGGATCAATCCCCAATGTCTTACCCAATACCTTGATAACATCTTCTCTATATTTATCCATTTATCATCCCCTTCAGTCATGTTTTTCTAGAGAGCAATATAAGTCTTTCTGACTCTTTAGCATAAACAGAACCGGAATAATCGCCAAATGCCCTAAATCCATTAAAACCATAGTCGCTAATTATATCTGTTATCTCCTCTAAGGTGAATATTCTAATATGCTGCGTGCATACTTTCATGTCTTCTTTTCTTTTAACAACTCTGTTAATCATAATACTTTTCTTTTCTGCATCATAATAACGTTTATCATATATAATTCCGCCAGGTATTCTCATTGTATACCCACAACTATTAATAGCCTTAAAATAGTTGTGTAACTCAATAAATAAATGTCCCCCACTTTTAACAGAATTGCATAATTTTTTTATTGCCAGAAAATTATCTTCATCTCGATCAAAATATCCGAGACTTATAAACATAGACAAGGTAAGATCACAAAATTCTTCAACACTACACTTTCTCATATCCTCTTTTATAAAAGATATCCTCGGTTTGACATCTGAAGGTACTTTTTCTTCTGCTATTCTCAATAGCTCATCAGAATAATCTATACCACACACATTGTATCCACGTTTAGCAAGTTCTAAAGCGTGTCTACCATCACCGCAGCACATATCTAAAATATGCGCGCCACATCTCAACTCTATATGATCCAAAATAAAATCAACTTCTTTCTTCGCCCTTAGTGTGCTTGCAAAAGATGTCAGATTATATACTTCAGAAAAATATGTTTCCCACCATTCCATATATTACCTTTGATTTAGAATCTTACTAGTAGTACCATTCTGTAAGGTAAGTACATCTATTTTCCCACTGTTATTCTTAGGTAGTTGCTCCATAAATTTCCACTCTTGAGGGAGCATGTATGACAACATCCTTCTCACGCAATACTTCCTAAGTTCATAAGTAATATCTACACCATTAATTGTAGAAAAATAGCAGCATATCCTGTTCTCAAGCAATCTATCAGGAACAGCAATTACTTTACATTCAGAAACATCTCTGTAACGACTAATGATTGCCTCTATCTCACCTAACTCGATACGGTATCCCATACATTTTATTTGTTCATCCTTTCGTCCAACAAAATATATATTGCCCTGGTTGTCACGTCTCACTAAATCACCAGTATAAAGAACCTTTTCATTTAATTTATGATAATATGGGTTCACCCTTAAGACTCGTTCCGTTTCGAGTTGATTATCATAATAACCTTGCATTAAATGCACTCCCCGAATGACCAACTCCCCACAACCGTTACCTTCAACTAATGAATTATTATTATCAACAATATATATTTCTGTAGCTTCAATCGGCACACCTAGTGGAAAATAGTCGGATTTAGTATTGTCAATATCCTGTAAGTTATAATATAAAGCATGACATGAGGTTTCAGCTAAACCATAGCCATGATAATAGTTAATACCTTCATGCAACATCCCCTTTATTTTTTTTAAGATGTCAACACGGCACTTACCCCCACCAAATACGATCTTCTGCAATGATTTAAGTGAATACTTACCTGTATTTTTTCTCCTTTTCAGAATAATCGAGAACAATGTTGGGATAGCTAAGAAAATGCTACATTGATGTTTTTCAATCATGTTGAAGATTTCCTCAGGAAACATCCACTGATCTAATAAAACAACCGTGGCATTCTTATATAGAGGCATGAATACTTCCATAATAAATACATCAAAACAGGGTGATAGTGTGCTTAATAACCTATCTGTAGATTTTAGAGAAAGTGCATTGGTTCGACACTGTAACACATGTGCAATACTTTTATGTGAGATCATAACTCCTTTAGGAGTTCCAGTAGATCCTGATGTGAATACAATATATGCCAAATCGCTTGATATTGATTTTACTCTAGGTTTTATATCACTAAAATTGAATATCTCATTGTATTGGACAACTCGCGACTCAGGACAGAACTCATGGAGAGAAACAAATGTATCCATTAAGAAGCAAACACAATTACCAAATGTATGGTGGGCTTTTATGTGAATGCAATATTGCTTCTCATCACAAAATACATACTTGAAATGATATTTATTAAGTATTTCTATAGGTTCCTTAATATTCCCTAAAACAACAACTCCACCTGCCTTTAAAATCCCAAGAATAACGATGATGAGCTTTGAGCTTTTTGAACTCAAGACAAATACGGGTTCATTTCTTTCCAGTTTATGAGCACATAACAATTGGGCAACTCTATTACCCAAGAGATCCAATTCTCTATATGTTATTTGAGTATCACCAGCAATTACCGCAATCTTATCAGGTACTTTAATAGCGACCTTTTCAACAATAACATTTAATAGTGGATTTAGATCAATCGACATGATTAATTATATAAACGGCACAAGATTTTACTGAGTTGCGCAGGCATACTTTCACATTTCCTGTTTAAATCTTATGCCTCAATCTTTTGAAATAATTAAGTGTGACAATTCTTGAACAAATCAAAACAGTAAATGTTCTAAGCTTAAATATCGATAAAAATTATAAACATTTAATCGAAAAAATTACTATTGAAAATGAATGCTACCCGGCTTAAAACTACCGTAGTGAACTGGATTAAGTGCACTCTCCATTATAAATGACCTATATAGCTTATTGAAAGAACTTTGAACCGGACCAAGTTTAATAGCGTATTCCCCGTTGTCAAATATCTTCCTCTTCATCGGAAGCAATCTATCCTTGCTTATGATACTAAATAATGGGGTATCTCTAAAGACTTCCAGAGCAAAGCAGGCACTTTCAATATTAGATATATTCATACCTTCAACAGTCTTAATAAATTGTCTAGCTTTGAAAATATCTCTATATGTTAAGTTGTCCCACCCATATATAAATGGCAATCCAACTGAAATGTTATTTTCTGCCGCCAATTCTAGCCATTGTAATAAAGTATTCACCCTTGTGCCTTTATTCATATAGTCTAGCATTCTATTTGAGGGAAATTCAATTCCTAAAACTATCCTTAGTTGTTTTGGATGCGGCCCAAATCCTGACTTCATCAATTCCACAGTTTTTTTAAATGTTTTTAATAATTGTTCGGTACCTCTAACAAAAAAATCATAATAGATTTTGTCATTTCGTTCTAATTTTAACAATTCATCATGGATAAAATGTTGTGTAACTGTGGGGATATTAATCCGAACTACGGTTACTCCCTTTCTTTTAGGAACCCTCAAATATTCAACTCCTATATTTAATTTTTCTTTTTCTGCTTCACCTTTAAATCCATTGCAAAAAATACAACATCCCCAAGAACATCTTCGTCCTAATGTATAGCTAAACTTCAGTGGTTTTTTGCTATTTAAAAAAGTGTCTGGTATTGCTAAATTCCACGAATTACTTACAGAATTTTTTCTAAATATCACCTTCTCAGCTAGACCACTGGTCAATTTCAGATTAGCAGGAAGATTAAACCCTCTAAACTTGCCATATCTAATTGCTGGCCCCCCAACAAGCACCTCTATCTCAGGATACTTTATAGACCAGAAGTAGGCCTGTAATAAGTTGTGATAGTAAAAAGCACTTATAAACACACGTCCCTTAGTAAAGGGCAGGTCAACCTCTTGTTGATTCTCTTCCTCTCTCAATTGTTCACACCAGAAAAACTCCCCTTGTTTTCTGCACTCTTCATAAACATGAGAGAATCCATTGTTTAACAGTATTTCATTTGTATTCTCTTCATAGAATTGTACAAACAGTTCTTTTATATAATTACGATAGTAGGGAGGATCGCTACTACCCCTTTCTCATTCGAGACATTGATAGCTGTATACCAAAACGCCAATCATTTGAAGCGATTATCAAACAGTCAATCCTATGGATCACTTTTCGCAGATTTAGACAAGACCGATTTGGAAGTGACGTTAGAATTTACACAGTATAGCCTAATCCAGTGGTAAACGGGAATAATCGCTATTGAATGCCGTCACTCATCCGGCCAGTGCCTCAGCCAACTCAACAAGAATCTGGAGGTTATTCGATTTACTGATCACTCATTTGCTGCTTATATATGAATCGCGATATTATCCCGATAAGATCTTTATATCCCCTCTCTAAATGAACAGCATGCCCTCCAACGATTCGATGATATTCCTTTCTAACTTTCAACCGATCATAAAACTCTCCTATTATGGAGTTGTCAACATTCTTATCTCTTATCCCATGTACAACAAGAGTGGGACATTTTATGCTCTCAGGACTAACAATTGGTATCGTCTGGTCAACAATCTCTCTTCTTGGTCCAACGGGGCTAGTAGGATCAACCTCAAGAGCCTTCCTAACATATCGCTCTATCACATCTGAAATATTCTGATCAATACAATAAAAATCAGACATAGCATGGCCTATGCTATTTTTTCTTCTTCTTTTAGTCAAATCAGAATTAATCCTCAAAATAGGATATCGCCAACAATAACCATACAAGATAAGAGAAATAATCCGGGTATCATAGAATAAGGAACAGAAGTGACCTGCAACATGCGCCCCCCATGACCATCCCATAACTGCTATCCCTTCCAGGCCTTCTATTTCCAAAATATAGTCAACTACACCTTTAACAGTCTTTACCGCAGACATTAGATTAACATCATTTCTTACCTTCGTAGATTTCCCATATCCTAAATAGTCACAAGCATAAACATTGTAGCCGGACTCATAGAGATAGCCAGCAAAAGGGGTCTCTTCAATTAAGGTAAAAAAATCTGGTATGCTAGAATAAGTTATTCCATGGCACAAAACAATTCCTATACTATTTTTTGAAGTTGATATTCTATGCACTGCAATATTATTGCCATCCTTATCTGGTAGGTATAATGTATTGTGATCAGTTTGTATCTCTATCTATGTTTCTCCAAATATGCTCGTTATGGTAGCTCTAATATTCTTACACTTATCTGAAATTGTATTCTGCCATGAAGTCTCATTCATTACGGCCTGTTCTACATATCGCTGCTACTAGGTCGTGTTCATGCTCACTTCCACCATGATTCTCTATTTCAATATGAAGGAAAAGCTTTTCTACTTTAAAGTATCTCGACAAATCACTTGCAAGGCTAATTTCACCAAAATACTTAATTATTCTCCCTGGTTTACTTTCGTAAATATCTTCTCCCCAGCATTTTCCCTTTCCATAGCTTCTATCCTTAGTGGACATAGCACAAAAATAGCAATATCCCTGTGGATTTAGCCATTCTTTCATCTTGGAATAAACATTGTGTCTTAATTTTGAATCATAGAATAAGTGTATTATATTGAAGCCATAAATCACATCAAATTTCTTATTTGGCGAAAACTTCTCAATTGCACAGATTTCATAATCTAGGACACAATGGCTAGTAACATGCTTCTGTCGCTGTCTTGCTAATTCTATTGCCTCTTCCGAGACGTCTATTCCCATAACATGGTAGCCTTTGCTATTAAAATACTCAGCATTTCTTCCGTATCCGCAGCCAACCACTAAAATATCTCTGAAATCCTTATCCTGGAAATCTTTTTCGCAAATTTTGCTAAAACCTGAAGGCTCCTCGCCCCAAATACATTTTTCTCTAGTATAACGTAGATTCCAATAGTTTTTTTGCTTGGTGATCATAGCTTATATCTTTCCCAACATGCTCTATTATGAATAAGATCTTAATATATTCACTCAAACAACCACATTCTTTCTTCCATAGTAATTCACTAAACCTCCACAGGACATAATCTCCCTAATTATCTTTGAAGGCTGATTAATCTGATATTCATGAGCTCTTGTTGTATTTGTTATTATCCCCTTGTCAGGATTTATGTTAATATAATCTCCTTGATGTAGCCTGTTAGCCATTTCACAAACAAATACCGGCAGTCCTATATTAATCGCATTTCTAAAAAATATCGGACTGATTGATACCCCAATGATTGCTATAAAACCTGCATATTTTATGGCTTCTGCCGCTTGTTCCCTTGCAGACCCACATCCAAAATTTTCTCCGGCAACAATGATACCACCTGCCTGGGCATCTTTCATGATATTCTTGGAAAACCCTTCAAAACAATGAGTCGCCATTTCTTTCTTACACTGCAATAACATATATTGGGTAGGGATAATCTGATCCGTGTTAATATCGTTATCCATTATAATACTACATTTACCGCTTATGATTTTCATATTCTTTAAGCTTTGTTTTATCGCTAAAGGCCAAATGAAGTAGCCTAGGTTGCTCCATTGAAAAAGGATTAATTTCCCGGCTGGACTATATCATCCTTATAAAAATGCACGACAATCCTCAATTTTACCTGTAATTGCTGTAGCGGCTGCGGTGGCTGGAGAACCTAAATAGATCTTAGATTCCCGGCTTCCCACTCTTCCTTGATAATTCCTATTTCCAGTGGAAAATAATGTTTCATTATCATCCATTATTCCTTGACATGAACCAAAACACATACTACATCCTGGTGATAAAAGAATAGCACCTGCTTTCAATAATATTTGAATATATCCTTTTTCTAAAGCCAACATCAATTGTTTTTGAGATGCAGGACAAATATAGAACCGCACACTTTTAGCAACCTTATGCCTTTTTATAATTGAGGCTGCTATAGCAAAATCCTCGGATCTTCCATTTGTACAAGAACCTAAAAATATCTGAGTGACCTTAATCCCACCAATTTCTTCAATATTCTTAACATTCCTTGGAGAATGAGGGCATGATATCTCTGGTTTAAGAAAATCTACCTCTATAAGATAATCGTAACCATCGTTAATATCTGCCTGCACATCCACAATAGCTGAATATGCACCGCCCTCAATTATCATGTTACAAATTACGATACGGGAGGATTCACTCAGGTCACGTACAGTTTCACCTATAAACACGGCAATTTTACCCTGTAACTCAGCTGTCTCAATATTATGAATAATAGATAGAACAATATCTTTAGCATAAACACCTAAGGGAAGTTTACCCTCAATTTTAATCTTCACTATTTGGGGAACTTCCAACCATGTTTTGCCCTCTGCCCATAAATAAGCATTATCCAGTGTTCCTATTGGAATACCCAAAGCACCGCAGCCTCCATAGGAACCGGCATGCGAATCTGCCGCAAAAATCAGTTGATAAGGTTTTATATAATTCTCAATCATTATCTGGTGCATTACCCCCTCGTTGTCATGAAACTGCTCAATGAGTTGACGACAAGCAAATTCTCTCATCTTCGAATGAGTCTTAGCCGTATTTAGTGAATCAGATGGAACATTATGATCAATTCCAATAACAATTTTATGCCTATTAAAAACTTTCTTGGCTTTAAAATCATTATTGAATGATAATATATTATAAATATTATCACCGTCGTGACTCATAATGAAATCAGGGTAAACATCAACGATATCTCCCGACTTTATATTGATATTTTCTGTGTGTGCCTGAATTATTTTTTTTATGATATTCACTGCTGAATAATAGATTGGATCACTTATAAATAGCGTCGTGGATCAACAATTCTACCTTCCAAGCCTGAAGCAGCAACTGTGGCAGGAGAACCGAGATATATATTAACTTCGTTCCCTCCCATCCTTCCCAGAAAATTTCTGTTATTGCTACTTATAATATTTTCACCATCAACTAATATTCCTCCACTCCGACCAGCACATAATCCACATGAAGGATGGTTAATAATCACTCCAGCATTAACCAAAAGCTCTATTATGCCTTTCTTAATAGCCTCCCTATAGACTCCTATACTAGCAGGGACAACTATAAAACGTACATTGGGATGAACTTGCTTACCCCTTAAAATTTTGGAGGCGATCTCCAAATCCTCCAACCTACCGTTTGTACAAGATCCCAAAAAAGCCTGATCAATTTCAATATTGCTCAATTCACAAACATGGACACAGTTATCCACAGATGACGGACAGGCCACCATTGGTAAAAAATCCTCTGCCCGATAGTTTAATTCAGCTTCATACTCTGCATCGTCATCGCTTTTTATTAAATCAATATCATCCTTTATTCCATGCTTCTGTAAATACTGAATAGTCTTTGCATCCGGTGCTATTAATCCCGCCTTAGCCCCAGCTTCAACGCTCATATTTGACAAAACCAACCTGGAAGCAATAGACATTTTGTCAATTGTTTCTCCTTGGAACTCAATGATTTTATAATTAGCACCGTCTATAGAAATATCTGCCAGTATTTGTAGAATTATGTCCTTAGAATATGTTCCCTCTGAAAGAGTACCGTCTATCTTAATCCTTATAGTAGGTGCAATCTTCAGCCACAGTTTGCCTGTTCCTAAAACAGCTGCCATTTCAGTATAGCCAATTCCTGTAGCAAGCACTCCCAAAGCTCCATAAGTTGTTGTATGCGAATCTGTCCCAAGCACAATGTCACCGGATTTGATATATCCCATCTCATGCATTAACTGATGGCATACGCCATCATGTCGATGTATATTCTTAATACCCTGCAAGCTTGCAAATTCTTCCGCAACTTTGTGATGCCGATAATCTCCAATAAAACTGGCAGGTACTAAATGGTCATATATAAAAACGATGCGATCTGGAAACTTCACCCTTGAAAATCCCATCATGTGAAATTTTTCGATACAAAATGGAGTAAAGAAATCGTGGATCATCATCCTATCTACATCAACCTCAACAATACTGCCAACGCATAACTTCTTTGCTGAAGAATGATTACGGATTATTTTTTCAAAAAGTGTATATCCCATTTTAAGAATGATCTTTCATGTTCATTTCTCTATAATAATTCACTAATCCACCTTTATCTATTATCGATATTACTGTTTCTGGAAAATCACCGAATTCTATTAGTTCACCTGAATATGTTTGAATTTGATGCATTTCTAAATCTATGGAAATTTTACTCCCTTCCTTCACACGATCATAAATTTTCTTGTTTTCAATCACGAGCAATCCATTGTTAACCGAATTTCTATAGAATATCCGAGCGAATGATTTTGCTATAACACAATAGAAACCTAATAATTTTATTATTTCAGGTGCTTGTTCCCGAGATGAACCACAACCAAAATTATCTCCACAAATCAATATGTCACCTTTCCTGACTTTGTCAGGAATGTCTGGTCGTAAAGGCGTAAATGCATACGGCACCATCTCTTCAATGGTTTCTAATGTCATATATTGCGTTGGTATAATAATATCTGTATCAACATTATCAGGCAACTTTATTACATGTCCGCTATGTATCACTAGAACTCCTCCTCCTTATTTAATCAGATTTCGTGGATCAACTATTTTTCCTGCGACACATGAAGCTGCAACAGTCGCAGAAGAACCTAGATAGATGTATGAATCGGGACTTCCAGCTCGACCTTTAAAATTCCTAGTACCTGTGGATATCATGACCTCCCCCTCTCCAAGTACAGCTTGGCATGCTCCCCAACAAACACTACAATTTGGATTCAAAACAATAGCGCCACTATTTAGGAAAATTTCTACCAAGCCCTCTTCTAGTGCCTGCAAAAAAACTGTACGTGAAGCAGGCGATATAATTAACTTAATCTTAGGCTTCACTTTCTTGTTCTTGAGTATTTTGGATGCAATCCGTAGTTCTTCAATCCTTCCATTGTTACATGAACCAATAAATCCCTGATCAATAAAAATGTTATCTTTTTCTATCTTAACAACAACATCATAGTTATCAACCTGGTGGGGAGAAACTATCGCTGGCTCTAGTATTGATAAATTATAATTATGTTTTTTTTCATACTTGCAATTGGTGTCACTCTTAAAAAACATATTTTTATCATAACATCGTCCAATTCTCTTGAAATACTGTTCGATAACCTCATCCGGCTCGACGATCCCATTTTTTGCCCCAGCCTCTACAGCTAGATTGCAGAGCACAATCCTGTCATCAACTGTAAACTTGCGTATTGCTGGCCCACCGAACTCCATAGCCATATATGTTGCACCATCAGTCTTAATATCCCCAATGATTTTTAAAATCAAATCTCGAGCGTATACACCTTGAGCAAATTGACCTTCTAACTCAAACTTTATAGTTTCAGGTACTTTCAACCATGTTTTTCCTGTGACCATCACACCTACGAAATCAGTAGACCCAACACCTGTTCCGAATGCACCAATGGCTCCCATGGAACAAGTATGTGAATCTGCAGCAACAACTATTTGTCCAGGCAAAACATATTTTTCGAGTAAAATTTGATGACAAATCCCCTCTCCATCATGTAGTTTGATGTTATAATCCTTTGCAAATTTTCGCATTTTATTCTGAACTTGTGTTGTTTTTATGCTCTCTGAAGGCACATTATGATCAATCACAAAAATAGTTCTATCCGGATCGTAAATTTTCTTTGTATTTAACTTGTCATTAAAAATATCAATACTAACATGCGTCGTTGCATCATTTGTCATACACCAGTCTACAGCAACTGTAATTATTTCGCCTGGTTTAGTCCAGTTTTTTTTAGCAGCTCGTGCTAGTATTTTCTCTGTAATTGTCATATCCACAAAATTTAATCCTAACACTAGTCTAAAAGATACCCAGAGTTAATCGCATTAATCAATCCTCCACAATTTAGTAGTTTCATGATATGCTGAGGTAATGCGTTGAATACATAGGTTTTGTCACAACAAAAAATCTTACCTTCCTTAAGCATACAGGACACAGATTGCCCACCATCTACTTCGTCATATATTTCATTACATACAACAATAGGCAAACCAATATTCACTGAATTTCTAAAGAATATCCTCGCAAATGATTTGGCTATTATAAGTGAGGCACCGATCTCCTTTAACACCAGTGGCGCTTGCTCCCTTGACGAACCACAACCAAAATTATAACCTGCAATAATGATGTCACCACTGTTAAAGTGTTTGATAAAATCAGTCTGAACACTTTCAAATACATAATTCTTCATTTCTGCAACACCCGGCAATAATAAATATTGCGAAGATATTATCTGATCAGTATCAACGTTATCGCCGAATTTCCAGACCTTACCTTTAATCACTGCATTAACTCTTCTGGCATATAATAAAATAATTTAAATGTTTATGACGATTATCATGATCATGTTCTTCTTCAAATAATATATAACCTACCTTAAATAGACTACCATAAATGTTATTTATTCGACTATCACTATAAAACGTTTTTACAATTCCCCTGGAATTCTTAACAACATCCGGACCTATCTTAATCCCTTGTTTATAATCATCGTCTTTTTCAGAAGAAACGATCGTATAAAGCAGCCCCATATCGTTCAATATGTAATATAACTTTTCTAATACAGTTTTGGTTTTCTTAAAACTAAATAAATGTAACAAAAAATTACAGTAAATAATATCGTATTTTTCAACAAATTGATAATTCTCAACATCTCCTTCTACAATAGAAATTTGTGGATGCAGCTTTTTTGCTAATTTTATTGCTTCTTTTGAGTGATCTATACCCATCACTTGTTTAATTCCATTCTTAACAAAGTAAGCAAGATCTCTTCCATACCCACATCCCACATCTAATAAAGTGAATCTCTCTAAATCAACCTTTCTTTCCTTTAGATCCAAAACCGTAAGTTCAGCTGCTCTGCTCTGCTTATTGCCCCATACGGACTTCTTGTTTTTGAATTTTAACTCCCAATATTTCCTATTTTTATCATTCATCCTAAAAACTTTTAATTTTATCTTTACAGCCGATACAGTTCGGTTCTATTGTCCATATTTTGTTAAGATTTCTACGTTCAAATGCTTTATTTATTCTACTTTTAACTGGACAAAAATCCTTATTTGTTATATCATACAGTTTTATCCGTCGCTGAATTAATTCATAAAGAGAATATTCTCGTATATTTCCTATCCGAGCATCTTTGCTACATGGCGAAGTATAACACTCTCTTACCTCCCCACAACAATCAATCGTAGGACCATAATGCCAAGCCATGCATCTTGGAGTATCAACCATCAAAGTTTCTCTCTTTGCGGTGTATGCAAGAATTTTTTTGCGGATTTTTTCATATTCTGACACTTCAAACATGCTATCAACATTTTCTAAAGCATTTCCTACTAAAGATGGCAATTTACATATATACTGTGCCCTTATTGATTCAGCAAATTTTTTTAAATCCATTAACTCAGAAATATTATTTTTCATAACAACAGAACTTAACGATAATCGGGTTACTTCTTTGTCCCTCTTGTCAAGAGTAAACCCCATCTCTATTGCCCGATTTATTCCACACATAAAATACTTATAGGCTTTTTGTTTACCTACTATTGTATCATATTTGTCTTCTACCAAACTATCTACCTTAGCAATGATAGAAGCATTAGAATTATAAATGTCCTTAAGAAAATTTATCGAATTTATATCATGGATTTTTTTACATAACTCATCATCACCGAAAATATTAGCGTTTGTTACTATAACACTAAACATTCCTAATGATTTTGCATGACTTATAATTCCAAGCAAATTTTTGTCCATGGTAGGTTCACCATCTCCACATATAATTACAGTTTCAGCGCCAAGAAATTTAGCTTGACTTATAATATCTCTTTGTTCATCCAATGACAGTTCATTAGAAAAAGGCTTCTTGTTCACTCCTGAATAACAGTAAATACATCTTAAATTACATCTATTCGATGTACTTATACTTATTCCTAGAATCTTAGGCTTATCTTTCCGTGGATTATAATTTTTCCAAAATTCCTCTAATTTATGCACCGAAAAAGAATCAAGTCCTTGAAGTTTTAACTGCCTCATCTGATTACTCCTTAAATAATTATTACTTTACATTTCTTCCAACCAAAACTTTTAACGGCCAATTAATTTCGTGTTTTACCCCCTTGTCATTCCATAACAAGGATAGATCTTTAATAATGATTCTTATTGGGTCCTTACCTATTTTGTTTTTATAAAGTTGAACTGCCGACCAAGATGATATAAAACCTATCAAGTGAGAAAAGGACCAATGTGAAATCATTTTTATAGGTGGTATATTTACCTTTTCAAAAGGGAAAGGTATTGATTTATATCCCTCATCCACAAAAAGATACTCTGGGGGCCAATAGTCTCCAACAATATCTTTGCAAAAAAAATCTAGGATTTTATCAATATTCTTATTAATTCTGGGAACTTTGTAGGTCCAAACAGAAATAACACCTTCTTTTTTCAGAATTCGTCTAACTTCCTTATAAAAACCATTGATATTAAACCAATGAAGTGCTTGAGCTACAGTAACTAAATCAATCGAACTATCGTGAAAACAAGTCTGTTCCGCTGGGAAAACTCTATATATAATTTTCTCGTGTCTTTTTGCTCTTTTAATCTGCTCATTACTCACATCAGAGGCGATAACCTGGTCAAAATGCTCGACTAATCGTAAGGCAACTTGGCCAGTACCTGTTCCACAATCCCATGCACACTTATTGTCCACAACTTTACTAAATAAATTCCTAAACAAGGATTTAGGATACTGAGGTCTATATCTTGCATAAGCTTCAGATTGCAATGAAAAATGTTCATTAAACATCATAAACAAAGAGACAATATAAAATACTTGCAAGTATTGATAACTATTTTCGCTTTTATCACGTTAAAAAATAACGTTGATATCTTTGGTGACCTGCACCCAATTTCTTGTCCACTCTTTATGCGAATTTAACGTTGTTTGTGGCTTTGCTGTATTGCTGGAACTGAGCCGTAGGCGAAGCGGAAGGAGTACAACTTTCCAAACTCCGTCCCTTTCGGTAACGCAAAAAACTGTTTACCAAAATATTGCGTTGATTAAACACGCATACTTTGATGCTGATAATGCATCTTCTTTTTCTTGCTGGATAATATATATTGACAAAGGTGCCAGATTATGTATATTTTTCTTCAATAGATATTGTATATGAAGAAAATTGTGGCCTGCCCTGTTTGCTGTACTAGCCACTACGAGAAGAACTTACGTTTAATCTCCTTGTCTTGAGGAAGGCGGACTGTGCACTTCTGTCATTTCCAAGTAAAATATTCGCCTTAACTATGCCTGCCTGTGCCCATATAGCATCTTCACTTGTATGCCAATTTGCCAAGAGCTGTTCACATAGTTCTATAGTTTTCTGAGACTGGACTTGCTGCTCTTCATTTAAATACCCCAATGCCACTTCCAAAATTGCTTCAGCTATGATCTCATCTACGGGAAAGTCACTCATTAACCGCTCAAGAGATGCTTGTGCCTCTTGAAGTCGACCTAAATTAACATTCATGAGTATATGATCTGTTTGTGCACGAAGTGCGCGCTCAGTGCTGGGATAATCTCTGATGATACCTTCATAAATCTTCTGAACCTGAGAATACTGCTGGTTCTCGATGTGTATATACGCCTGTTCAAGATCGGTCTCAACATCTCCGAATGCATGCCCAGTCGGCAAAGATACGATCACCGCAAGAAATGAAAGCATGAACAAACTGCTTACTGCTCGTTTTACTTTTAAAATATCATTAAACATTTCAAAGCTCCTTTACAAATAAATGCATTTTGTTTGATTACAACCGTGAAAAATCCGAAATGCCATGAAAATAACATAACAAAACGTACGACTGATTCTGTGATCAATTGCTCTTTTCCCAAAAAAAAGGCCTCCGCACTTGCCTTCAGCAAAATACAGAGACCTATAGATTCAAAACGATGGGTAAAATGAAATAAACAGGGAATCCGCCGCCACCCCAATCCCAATACCAAATCTGTACTCTCTCTGTTATCCAACGTCTTCTCCCAACCCCCCAAGGTATCAATAACTACTAATTAAGGCATCCACAAATAAATATCAAGAACTTTCTATAATTATTCTGTAAAATTTTTATTTCATTGCTCTCTTTTTTTGGAATAAGGCTGTTTTCGCCGCAAAAAAAGCGATTTTGAATAGATTCTTTTTAAAGAATTTTTCACGCTCTGTGAAGCGCCGACACACGGATTGCTGGTCCGAAGGTCTTTGTAAAGTACCACCGGATTGACAATCGGGGGTATGATTGGTAGCTAAAGACTACTTACAAAAATCGCAAGCGAGGTTATTGCAGCAATTCCTGCTAATACCTGCCCTTATTTTTTCTCTGGGCTTCTGGGTAGGTTTTGACCAGACTGGACTGTCCAGTTTGCCCACATCAGCAAGGATATCCGAGATTTGATTAGCAAAGAAAATCTGTACAAGTTTCTAATCAAAAATAATAATGAGGCAGAGTTCCAAGACGAGTGAAGGCTTTGGCTGATTCGAAAATGGCTACTTAGTTGTAGACTTCTCATGCTCTATATATATAATTTAATAAGTAGCGTAGAAAGGAGTTTTATCAGTGATAGATTGTGTTGGGCTAAACCGGCGAATTACGTATATCAAAAGCCTCTATCAAAATTACAAGATTCAGATCAAGCCCGGTGAAGGCATGGCTGAGATTTTGTCAGAGGCAGAAAAGATTGTAAATGGAGATGTGGAACCCGAGGATGATGAAAAAATTAGATTTTCTATTGAATCATATCATTATACCACTACTGTCCCATTATAAGTCGAATAATAACAATTGGTTATGAAAATGGAATATTCCGTTTTGCGACATAGTTTTCGTAAGTACTTGTGTAATAGAGACTTTCTCGAAAAGTACAATG
>Ga0114922_10003002_pt1 | contig 15789 bp, 21 predicted proteins | sample AartaG_FD_100975 | JGI IMG/M metagenome (GOLD analysis project Ga0114922, IMG submission 100975) | Deep subsurface microbial communities from Aarhus Bay to uncover new lineages of life (NeLLi) - Aarhus_00045 metaG | ecosystem: Environmental > Aquatic > Marine > Oceanic > Sediment | place...
ATCGTCCTGATCTACATACTGAATGTCGCGCTGTCGGTCGTTTTCTATCGCGGGTTCATTCTGATCGGCCGATTGCTCGACCGTCCAGCGATCGTCGTGAGCTCGCTGATGATCATTCTGCTGAGCTTCGCGTGGTATGGCTTCCAGGTGTACGCGCTTCGCGGCCCGGTTTCGTTCTACGGTGTGTACGGAGGAGTGGTGCTGGTGGTGTTCGGGGCATCGAGACTCCTGTTCGGTTACGGAGTCTACCGGGCACGAGCTGCTCTTGGCGGACTGGCGATGCCGATCACGATTCTGGAATTGGTCATCGGTCTGTTTCTCATGTCAGTCATGTTCTATCTCATCGGCTTCGTGTTATCTCTCGTGGCAGTGGTACTCCAGATCATGCTCCTTCTGAGACTGGCCAACGCGAACGGATCCTGGCTTCAGGACAGCCACCCGGCAGCAAAGGGAATTTGACCATGCGGCCTGTGTCTCGCGGTGGACAGCGGTTTGGGAAGCATGACTGAATCAGCGTGCCCGAATCGGTGTCCCCGTTGAAGGTCCGGAGGACCACGCTCGACGACCTCTCGGCGATCCTGACCCTGTACCGCAGTGTGGCCGCGATCCCCGGTGGCCTGGCCCGTCTTGCCGAAGAGGTGGATGAAGCCTGGGTAGGTGATCTTCTCACCCGGTCGCGATCGAACGGGCTGTCCCTTGTGGCTGAGACGGAGAGCGACGGAATCGTGGGTGAGATCCACGCCTACGCGACCGGATTGTTCTGCTTCTCGCATGTGTTGACGGAGCTGACGATCGCCATCGCCCCTGACCGGCAGGGGCAGGGTGTCGGCCGCCTGCTGTTCCAGACGTTCATGAGGGATGTGGTCGAGGATCGGCCGCACATCCTGCGCATCGAATTGATTTCGAGGGAATCGAACCGGAAGGCGATCCAGTTCTACGAGTCTCTCGGATTCCGGATCGAAGGCGAGCTCGTAGGACGGATCCTGAACGTCGATGGCAGTCTCGAGTCTGACATTCCAATGGCCTGGACGAGGAGCTGAGTAGCGCAGGCCCCTGTGCAATTCCTCCCCGGCTCAGCTCTCTCCCTCCTGGATCCGCTCGATCATCGCTTCCGCGTTCGAGTTGTCCGGGTTCAGCTCCAGGGAGCGCTCGTAGGAGCGGATCGCCTCCTCAGCATGGCCGAGTTCCATGTGCGCCTCGCCGAGGCTGTCCCACGTGTTGAATGCATCCGGGAATACGCGCGTGTTGAATTCGAACATCTCTACCGCCCGCTCCGGCATCTCGGCCTGCATTAGCACGTAGCCGGCGGCGTTCACGGTGGCCTCGACGCGGGCTGGGTCGCCGCCCTCCGCCATCTCCCGTACCGTTCGCTCGGCCGACTGCACGTCACCGCCCAGCAGGTCGATGACGGATCGCGAGACCTTGAAGTCCAGGCCATCCTGATCATCGATCTCTGAGAGCAGCTCATCCGCCCGGTCACCGTCACCAGCGGCCGCGCTGATGATCGCGGCCTGGAGGATCGACTCCTCGTATGCGAGTCCGGCAAACGAACCCGCGTCATCGTAGATCGGGAGGAACCGCAGGTGGCTGTCCTCGGAGTGCAGGGATCCGTCCGGCTGCAGGTATAGTCGGTACGTACCACGCACCGGCGAACTCGCCACCAGGTATCCGTCTCCTCGCGTGACGTCGAACTGATATGCGGCGGGCAGCCCGAGGGGCGGTGCGGGGAAGTCCCACTCGCCGACGAATTCTCTCAGATCCTCGGCGGAAACACGGGTAATCAGCGGGTCCGGCTGGTCAGCCAATGGCGCCAGCTGCGGGTTCGCTGCCGCCGTTCCCGTGCGCGCGTCGATGACCTGCGCCATGAGATCCATCAGTTGCGGCGGCGGTGTGCCTTCACCCTCGTAGGTGTTCGCCCGGTTCACGATCACCATGTCGAGCTTCGGGAAGACCGCGATCGCCTGGTTCCCGACTCCCAGCGCGGTGTAGGCGCCGTATGGCTCGAACCGGGCATCGCGCAGAATCCACCAGTAGAACCCGTATCCCATGGTGGCCGTCGCCGGGTCGCCGTCGATCGAGTAGAGCGCGGTGCTTCGCCTGACCCAGTTCTCGGAGAGAATCCGCTCGTCGCCCCACATTCCGAGGCGTGCGTACAGCAATCCGAAGCGGGCCGCGTCACGGGCGGACATGCGGAACGGGTACGCCGGATACTTCGACTTGTCGAGCTCGTAGTGGTAGTAGCCATCCGACAGGCGCCAGTCCTCCATCTGCAGCGGCTGGCCGAAATGCTCATCGAACGACTCGAATGCATCGTCGCCCGTCTCGTTCATGAGGATCGTGGCGACGGTGTTGAAGTCCCAGTTGTTGTATGCGAAGTAGCGGCCTGGTCCCTCGCTGCCGCGCGGCCGCGAGTCGGTACGCCCCGCGTAGGCTGCGGGGTGAAACACGCCGGAGCGCGCCTTCAGCAGGTCGAGAATCCGCGCCTGTTTCTCGGTCTCGAGCAGCGGGTCCGGCTCATCGTCGATCCCGAGATCGGCGAGCGTCTTGTTGAGCTCGATCTCTCCCCGGTCCCAGTAGATCCCGTACAGGCCGGACATGAAGCTCTTCCGCACCGAGTGGCACATGAAGCGCCGCTCGAATTCACCCCACGCCGCCACGACGGCGCCGTCGGAGATCACCATGAATGCGGAGGAGGGAATCGACTCCCAGTTTCCGCGGGCCGCATCGAGCTTCGCGGGATCGAAGCCTGCCTGGCTCACGTCGGTGAACTGCATCCACTGGTCGCCGGGCACGCGGTCGGTCGAGGACTGACCGAAGCCGAGTCCGGGTGCCGCCAGGGCGATCAGCACCAGGAGGCCGAGCGGGCGGAAGTGTCTCAACGGCGGGACGTGGCGAAGCATCTGTCACTCCGGGTCCGGTGGGTGAGAAGAGACGGTTCACTCATAAAGACAGTCGAAGACCGATCTTTGTTGATCTCCGGTACCGGGATACGCTCCGCCCTGTGCACTCGGGCCCGTGTTTGAGTATTTCTGGTCCCGACGCCTCGTGCCAGATCGAGCGGACGGCAGTGAACCAGCGCGTGAGAGGAATTCAGCGGGCATGCCATTAGCCTTGATGAAGCAGGACATGTTCGACGAAGTCGATTCCGTGCCGTGAACTTGATGAGTCGCAGGCCGTCAGGGTCCAGGGTCCTCATCGTGGTGGCCTTCGGGCTTTCCTGTTTCGCGTGTAACGGAGCGGATTACGATGCGTCCGAGGTCTTGCAGGACTCCCCGTCGGTCGTCGAGCAGGTCGAGGCCGCGGTGTGGGCGTTTCACGCCGCGGATACCGCGAGAAACGCCCAGGGAGTGATTGACCTGCTATGGCCCGAGTTCACCATGCTCGTTGACGGCAGGCGGCTCACATACCCGGAGGTCGCGGCCGGCTCCCGGGAGTTCATGGCAACGCTGGAGTCGTTTCACACGGAGTGGAGCGACCTGGAGATCGTGTCCCTCGGAAGCGACGCGGCGATCTCTTCGTTCGTGTTCCGGGACTCGATCGTCACCAGGGATGGTGAGGTGAACCAGGCTCATGGACCGACGACGTTCGTGTGGCAGAGGCGGGCGGGGGAGTGGAGGGTCCTGTTCGCGGACGCGGATCACTATCGGGATGGACCGTGAAGCCCTGGATCGCCTGCGGGCTGCTCTTCCTTCTCGCTCCCGCGGCAACGGCCTCTGCGCAGTCCGGGGACAACCGGAGCCCGCCCGAGAACTTCATCTGTGTCGGTAGCGATCCGGAGTGACCTGGAGTGCCTGGCGCGGTCGTCTGCAGAGACACACCGTAAGCGTTCTTCAGGCCATCAGACGCAGTGTGTATACGACCTTCGGCCAATTGCTCCCCCACTCGATTCGACTCAATCTCCGGCCGTGCAGTTCGGGAATCATCGACGAAAGGTGAAGAGGTGAATGCGACCTTGCGGTTCAGCGGCTGCGCACGTTCCGGCGGCATGAATACACTCGCGATCGTCGGCCTGGCGGCAGTGATGGGTTTTGCGGGGTGCACGGACACGGGGCCGGCGAATCCGGCTGATACGATCTTCCACGGCGGCCCGATAGTTACAGTCGATGACGACTACCCCTTTGCCGAGGCGGTAGCCGTGCGGGACGGAATGATTGTCGCGGTCGGCGGTGAGGCCGAGGTCCAGGCGCTCCGGGGCGACGCAACCGAGGTCGTGGACCTCGACGGCCGGACCCTGGTCCCTGGATTCGTGGACGGTCACGCCCACTTCCTCGGATTCGGTTCGCAGGCCGTGGGAGCGAACCTGCTCGCACCGCCCGACGGCGACGTGAACGCGATCGACGACATCGTCGAGAAGTTGAAGGAGTTCGCCGCCGGACCGGACGTGGACCGCACGGGCTGGATCTTCGGCATCGGCTACGACGACGCGCTGCTCGGACGCCACCCGACGCGCGACGACCTGGACAGGGTGTCCACGGACGTGCCGGTGATCGCGGTCCACATCTCCGGGCACTTCAGCGCGATGAACAGTGCCGGGCTGGCGAAGATCGGCTACACGGCCGACACGCCGGATCCGGACGGCGGGGTCATCCGGCGGCGCCCCGGCAGCAGGGAGCCGAACGGGGTCCTCGAGGAGCTCGCCAGCATTCCACACATGATCCCTGCGATCAACGCGCAGAGTGCAGAGGACAAGGACTACTTCGTGCGGCAGGGGCTCCAACTCGCGAAGAGCTTCGGGCATACGACAGCGACCGAGGGCCGGCTGGTGCGCTTCCAGCACGCGGACCTGGTGAGCTTTGCCGAACGGGGCCTGCTCGATATCGACGTGATGGCGTACGTCGATTACACGGCGAAGGACCTGCTGGAGACTGAGTGGTTCAGCGGTGACTACAACGGCCGATACCGCATCGCGGGTCTCAAGATTACGCTTGACGGCTCGCCGCAGGGCCGCACGGGCTGGCGGACGATTCCGTACCTGATCCCGCCGGACGGCCAGGAGCAAGGGTACGCGGGGTATCCGGCGATACCGGACACGGCGTTCGTTGCCTCTCTGTTCGAGGAGGCGTACGAGAAGGGCTGGCCGACGCATGTGCACGGAAACGGGGACGCGGCGATCGACCAGATGGTCGCCGCGATCCGGCCCTCTCACGAGAAGTACGGGCCCGGTGACAGGCGGCACACGCTGATCCATGGTCAGTTCGTGCGCCAGGACCAGTTGGACGCGATGAAGGAACTCCAGATCCTTCCATCGCTGTTCCCGATGCACACCTTCTACTGGGGCGACTGGTACGATGAGATCATCGGCCCCGAATTGGCGGCGCAGATCTCACCGATGCGATCGGCGATCGATCGGGGGATGATCACGACGAGCCACACGGACGCGCCGGTGGCGCTGCCGAACCTGATGCAGGTGATGTGGGCGACCGTGAACCGGGTCACCCGGGTTGGGAAGGTACAGGGGCCCGACGAGCGGATCACACCGATCGAGGCGCTGAAGGCGATCACCCTGTGGGGGGCTTACCAGCACTTCGAGGACGACCGTAAGGGATCGATCGAGGTCGGCAAGGTGGCGGATTTCGTAATCCTGTCGGACAATCCCCTCGCGGTAGACCCGATGGAGATCAACCAGATCGTGGTGCTGGAGACGATCAAGGACGGTGAGTCCGTGTATCAGGCCGACTGAGGCGTTTCGTGACAGGATTTGCCAGCATGGGGCAGGGGACCGACACGCGGGCCGTTCCGTCAGGCGGTTCCGCGGAACCGTCCAGGACATGCAGACCCCGGAAAGGAAGTCGTTTGTGGATCTAAGGATTGCTGGACACGTCGTGGAACTCCTCGAGGAGCAGTCGGGCGAGGGAAAGAACGGCCCGTGGAGGAAGCGGGACTTCGTCATCGAGACGGAAGGGAACTACCCGGCCAAGGTCTGCCTCACCCAGTGGGGCGACGAGATCGACAAGACCGATCTGCAGGTCGGAGAGCGCCTGACGGCTCACATCGACATCCGCAGCCGCGAATACAACGGCCGATGGTATACCGATGTGAAGGCGTGGCGAGTCGAGAAGGAGGCCGCGCCCGAGGGAAGCCCGGATGCACCGAGCGGAGCGCCGGAGTTTTCTGTACCTCCTCCGGATGACGACGAAATGCCGTTCTGAAACCACGGCGGGCACGGACCGGCGTTGCCGGAACGGCCAGACCGGGGAGTTCAACGCAGACCGACAGGTGGAAGGGGATTCGTATGAACGGATGTGTTTCGCGCCTCCTGGCATCTTCAGCGGCGATTGTCCTGTCGATGCCAGGTGTGGCGACCGCTCAGGACGAGATCCGTTCGGAACGGGTGAGATTCGAGCAGGGGGCGACCAGTGCGGTGGTCGAAGCCTCGATCCAGGGCTACGAGATCGTGGATTACGTGCTGAGTGCCTCGGCGGGGCAGTACATGAACGTCAGCATGGCCACCGACAACACCGCCAGCTACTTCAATCTTCTCGCGCCCGGTGAGACCGATGTCGCCATGTACGTAGGCTCCGTCGAAGGAAACCAGTACGAAGGCGCGCTTCCCGCAGACGGCGATTACAGAGTCCGCGTCTATGTGATGCGCTCGGCCGCCCGCCGGAACGAAGTCGCGAATTATCGCCTCGAGATGATCATCACGGGCACCGGCGTCCGCCAGGCCGCCGTCGACGCGAAGGTCGCGGGCACGGACTACCACGCTACCGGCATGGTTCCCTGTTCCATGGACGGTGGAGAACGTAAGGGCTCCTGCGCGTTCGGGGTTCAACGCGAAGGCAACGGAAACGGAATGGTCACGGTCACGAAGCCGGATGGCCGCACCCGCACGATCTTCTTCGAGAGCGGGCAGGCGACTGGTTACGATTTCAGCCAGGCCGACCCCGGGGAGTTCAGCGCCAGCAAGGAGTCCGATGTGTCGATCGTTCGGATCGGCCGCGAGGTATACGAGATTCCGGACGCGGTGATCTACGGGGGCTGATCGCCGATACCGCGGCTGAGTTCCAGGCACCGCTCCCAGGATCGGATCGCGGCAGCACTGTCTCAATTCTGGTCATAGCCAAAGGGAAGACGCATGCACGGAATCGTCAGCATCTCGGGAACCAGCAGACCAGGCAACTTCACCTCCAGGGCGCTGGCGGTAGTCAACGACGAGTTGACGCGCCACGGAAGCGCTCCGGAAGTGTTCGACGCTCGTGAACTGACATTTTCATTTCCCGGGCTGGCGCCCACAGACGACGCTGCTCGCCTGGAAGATGCGGTTCGGGCTGCGACCGGAGTCGTGATCGCTACCCCGGAGTATCATGGTTCCTTTTCCTCGATGACCAAGCTGATCCTCGAAAGCCTGGGATTCCCCTCGGCGCTCGCGGGCAAGCCCGTGGCGCTGGTCGGAGTGGCAGCGGGACGCATAGGAGCCATCAAGTCGCTGGAGCAGCTGCGCGGCGTGTGTTCCCACGTCGGGGCCCTGGTTCTTCCAAGGTCAGTGTCGATCGCCGGCGTTCAGCAGGCGTTCGATTCGGACGGGAACTGTGTCGACGAAGAGGCGGAGGTTGCACTTCGAGGCATCGCGGGGTCGTTGCTCGAGTTCATCGAGAACTACATCTGCCCGAAGTTCGCGCTCGAATCCATCGTGCGCGACGAGGGCAAGTCGTGGACGACTACGGTGTGACCGGCATCTGAGGGGGTTGTTTGCTGCACATATTCGTCGATGCTGATGCGTGTCCGGTGAAGCAGGAGGTGTATCGGGTCGCGAAGCGATACGGCCTTAACGTCACGCTGGTGGCCAATTCGTGGCTGCGGACGCCGGATGAACCCTGGATCGGGCTCGAAGTCGTGACGGACGGGTTCGACGCTGCCGACGACTGGATCGCCGAACGCGTGCAGACGGACGACATCGTGGTCACCGCCGATATTCTGCTGGCGAGCCGCTGTCTGCAGACCGGCGCCCGGGTGATCGGCTCGACTGGCAAGCCGTTCACGGAGGACAACATCGGCGAGGCCGTAGCGACCAGAGAACTGCTCGCTGAGCTGCGGGTCGGCGGTGAGCTGACGGGTGGGCCGCCGCCGATGGAAAGGCGCGACCGATCAAGGTTCCTTCAGCAACTCGACGAGATGATTCAATCGATCCGCCGTGCGCAGCCCGATCACACGAACTGACCAGAATCAGCCACCGAGGAATAATGGCAGTCAAGCTGGACGAAGCCAGGCGCGCGCAATTGATCGCGGAATTTCAGGCGCATTTTCGGCAGAACTTCGACGAGCAGCTGAGCGAATTCCGGGCGGCGGAGATCATGGAGTTCTTCCTTGGCGCTCTGGGGCCACAGGTGTACAACCAGGCCGTCCAGGACGCCAGGGCGTACTTGCAGCAGAAGCTGGACGACCTGGATGGAGAGGTCTACGAGTCCGAGGGAATCTGAGCTCGACCGCAACGCGTTTGCAGTCACTCTCACGGAGGAACCAGATGTCCGACATGAATGGCAAGGTGGCCCTGATCACGGGAGCCAGCAGCGGAATTGGACGTTCGACTGCGCTCGCGTTCACAGCGACGGGAGCCCAGGTGGTTCTGGCTGCCCGGCGAGAAGAAGAACTTGCCGGTCTCGCAGCGGAAATTGAAGCCGCAGGGGGAGAGGCGACCTTCGTTCGCACCGACGTATCGGTCGCGGCAGATGTGAAGAAGATGGTCGAACATACGATTGAAACCTTCGGCCGCCTGGATTTCGCGATCAACAACGCCGGCTTCGAGGGAGAATTCCAGGGGATTGCCGAGTTCTCGGAGGAAATGTGGGACCGCGTCCTGGACATCAATCTGAAGGGTACGTTCCTGTGCCTGAAGTACGAGGCCGCCGCTATGCTCGAGGGTGGGCACGGCGGAGCCATCGTCAACGTGGGATCAGTGAATTCCTTTCTCGGGTTCGGTGGCGGAGCTGCCTACACCGCGTCGAAGCATGGCCAGGTCGGACTCACGACCAGTGCGTCGGCCGAGCTCGCTCCACAGGGAATCAGGGTAAACATCGTGTGTCCCGGGATCACGGATACCCCGATGCACCACAGGGCACGGGCGATTATTGGCGATGAGGCCTACGAGGCGCTGCTGCAGGGCAGGGTGCACCTCAAGAGGAAGGGCCTGCCCGAGGAAATCGCGAACGCCATCGTCTGGCTGTGCTCCGACGAGGCGAGCTACGTTACAGGTACGACGCTCACACCCGACGGCGGGTTCACGATGACGATCTAGTCTGGCCCGCCACTACCGGGGAGGATGGCTGATCCATGATCGCCTTACGCTGGTTGTGCTGGATGCCACTGATCCTGCTCGGTGTCACCGAGGTCTACGTCAGCCGCTTTGACGGTTGGGGTGCGTGGGCCGCGGCGCCGATCCTGCTCGTGCCGGGGGTCATCAGCTTTGCAATCGTGATCTGGGGGGTGTTCGAGTGCGTCTCCGAGATTCGCGCCGGCAAACTGAGCCAGGCGGCTCCGATGTACACGCTTATCGCCGGCCTGCCCCTTCTGTGGCTTATCATTCGGCGTTTCTTCGTCTGAGCGAGCCGATAAACGGGCCGGTTTCCTGTCCCGACGGATATGGAGGCAGAATTGACCGAGCGGAAGTTGTCAGGTTCGAGAGACGCGGCGAAGGCGGGAATCGGATTCGGAACCGCTCTCGCCATCGCGATCTCCTGGACCGCTAACAAGTCGATAATCTGGGCGATCGTGCATGGCGTGTTCTCGTGGTTCTACGTGATCTACTACGCGATCAAGTACCAGTAGTAGGCCGTTCGTGACGCTCAAGATCGCGGTCGCGCTGGCCTGATCGGCACCGCGATACCGAACTGGGGACGAGCGCTATCCCCCCTGACCGACCGGCTCGATCCTCACGTCGTAGACCGCTCCTCCACCAGTAGCGCGGTACCACATGCGAACAGGGGAAGGGCCAGCAGGGTCAGCGTGAGCAGTTGCGTGGACCAGTCGTCCATGCCCCAGGGTCCGAACTTCCAGGCAAACAGAGCGGCGATCACGATCAGCACGGCGCCCGTCGCTCTAGGCCAGCGGTACACCGCCCATGCGCCGATGAGGAACGGGCCGACGATGGAGATGCCTGCCATGACCCCCAGGAGGGTAGTGGCAAGGTCGAACGAGCCCGTGCCGTCCATGGCCTCGCTGATGATCGTGGCGACGCCGAACAGGAGCCAGAACGATCCGAACACGAGCAGTACCACGGTCGTCGTCCGCTTCGCGGCCCAGTACGTGAGCAGCGCGCTGAACAGCCAGGTCAGCCACATCAGGGCCAATACCAGGCCAACCCATTCGATGGACACGTCCGCGCCTGAATTCCCCCACTGCAGGGCCGAGAGAATCAGGACAGCCGCGAGGCCGCCGACCAGCCAGGCGTGGTACCCAGCGCGGTGCGCGGCCTGTCGCTGAAACTCGTCCTGGTCGTTCAACCAGCCGAGTTCGCGCAGGATCCCGGGGCCGAATGCGCCGATCCCCGCCACGACAAGCAGGCCCTTGTTCACGAACATCCACAGGAGCACTCCGAGGATGACGAGTCCGCCCGCTACCAGTCCGGCGGGCGAGGGCAGCAATCCGCGCGATCTTCGCTCACTCATCGCCGGTCTCCGATTCGATTTCGAACAGGTCCTCCACCGGGACGCCAAACACATCGGCGATCTGCAGGGCCAGTCCGACGGATGGGTTGTAGCGACCCCGCTCGATTGAGAGGATCGTCTGCCGCGTCACGCCTACCCGTTCGGCGAGCGCCTGCTGTGTCATGTCGTGCAGTTGGCGTCGGTGATGCCTGACGTGATTCCGGACGTCTTGTCTTGGTGCCATGCTGAAATGTAAAGATAACTAGACATATTGTCAAGGAAACTGTACGCGGCCGCCTGACCGGACGGAATCTCTGGGCTTGCCATCCAAGCGCTGGCGGATCAACCGTGGTCGGAAGCCGAACGTCAGCAACACGGTCGGAGGCGGAGCGCGGGTGACAACGGTATACATGCGCGGCGCGAAGGGTGACGACGCGTCCACGATCGCGGAGCTGTCGGGTCAGCTCGGATACACGACATCAACAGCTCAAGTCGAGGCTCGACTGATGGCGATCGCGGACTCACCGCGACATCGGGTGATCGTTGCCTGCCGGGACGACGAATCTGTCGTCGGATGGATTCACGTCCTGATCAGCTTGCGTGTCAGTTCCCGTCCATTCGGAGAGCTTGGCGGATTTGTGGTAGATGAGCAGTTTCGGGGGCGTGGGATCGGCAGACTGCTGCTCGGGGCAGCGGAGGAATGGGTGAAGGATGAGGGAGTCGATCTTCTCCGCGTGCGCAGCCGTTCGAACAGAACCGACTCTCACGCCTTCTTCCAACGGGCGGGGTTCGGGCTGACGAAGAACCAGAAGGTGTTTGACAAACCAATCAGGCCGGACACCTGACAGGAAGAGGAACCCACCGAACATTGACTGGTCAGCCGTAGCAGCGTGGGGAGAAGTCGGCGGTCTGCTCGACGACGGCAGTTGGGAGGGCTGGCGCACTACTTCCACGCCCCCGGCTGGCAGAATTACCGGGCGTTGCGCTCCGACCTGTATTCCCCCGAGTTTCGCGATTTCGTCGCGCTCCTGACGGGACGACATCGAAGGGCCACGGCGGGCACGATCCCGCGAGCTCAGGTCTCGGCTGCTGATCATCCAGCCAGACTATCAGTCGTCCCCTGTACGCAGCCCCAGTGTTCCTACAGAATGGAGGACACGTGTCGCACGTGACTCAACCTGGAGGAATGGCAGATGAGTGAGCTTCTGATTTCAGCCCGTTTCGAAGTCCATGCGGGCAAACTGGACGAGTTCCAGTCGATCGTCGTCGCCGCGGTTCAGAAAGTCCGCGACAATGAACCCCGGACGCTGCAGTACAACTGGTATCACAGTGAAGATCACTCCAGATACATCGTTCTCGAACGGTACGAGGATTCGGATGCACTCCTCGAACATCTGGCGGACGTAGGTGAAGAGCTCGGTGCGTTTCTCGAAGTGTCCGATCTGAAGGTGGACGTGTTTGGCACCCCGTCGGCGGAGCTCGTCGCAGCAACTGCCGCGATCCCGACCAGGGTCTACACCTTCCACCAGGGCCTGTAGCCAGGGTCACTGAATGAACATCGGGTCTGGTCTCAGGCTCGTCGCGCTGGCGCTGACGGCCGCCGTTTCCGGGTGCACGTCTCCGATACCGGACGATGCGGAAACCGTCATTGTGGTGCACGGTCTGGGTCGCACTCCAGCATCCATGGCTATCCTCGTGTCCCGGCTCGAAAAAGCGGGTTACCGGGTGGTGAGCTTCGGCTACCCGTCGAGATCGGAGCCGGTCGAGGTGCTCGTCGATCGCCTGGGGAACGAAGTGGCACTGTGCTGTGGTGACGAAGCAGGAACGATCAACTTCGTCACCCATTCGATGGGAGGAGTGCTGGTCCGGGCCTACCTGGGCAGGCTGCCCGAGCCGCACGAGGGACGCGTGGTCATGCTGAGTCCGCCCAGCCAGGGAAGCGAGATCGTCGACGCCTTCGCGGACACCCCAATGCTCCAGTCGATACTGGGCCCGTCCGGCTCGAGGCTTGGAACGGATTCGACCGGGATCGCGGCACAGCTGGGCCCGCCAAGGTTCACCCTCGGCATCATCACCGGCGACCGGAGTCTGAACCCGCTTGGATCCTGGCTCATCCCGGGGCCGGACGACGGCAAGGTCGGAGTCGAGAGAGCGAAGGTGGAGGGAGCGGCGGACTTCATCGTGGTCCCTGCGTCGCACACATTCATCATGAATCATCGGGAGGTGGCCCAGCAGGTAGTTCACTTCCTTCGAGAAGGGCAATTCGATCACGATGCGGATTGAATCGAGCCGGATCACGTTTTGGCTTACCGGCGGGATCTTCGCGCTGACTGCGATCGCAGTTGCGGCATGCGGGCCCAGCGTACCGTATGTGCAAATACATGTACAGAAAGCGGATACGTTGCGTGTACTCACGTATAACATCCACCATGCAGAGGGCATGGATGAGATCGTGGATCTCGAACGGATCGCTGCATTGATCAGCGCTCTCGACCCCGACCTCGTGGCGCTCCAGGAGATTGACAGTGTGACCACGCGAACGGGTGCAGTCGACCAGGCTGCCGAACTGGGCCGTCTTACGGGTCTCGCGCACCTGTTCGGTTCGTTCATGCCCTACCAGGGTGGAGCGTACGGGATGGCTCTGTTGTCCCGCTGGCCGATCGCCGGGTCGCAGAACCTGCGATTGCCCGATGGTGACGAACCGCGAACCGCGCTGAGTGCGACCGTGACTGCGCCGCGAACAGGCCAGAGCATTCGATTCGTAGGCATTCACCTTTATCGAACGGATGACGAGCGCCTGGCGCAGGCGACTCGTCTTCAGGAGTTCCTCGAGTCGGAGTCGAGTCTGACAATTCTGGCCGGCGACTTCAATTCGACGCCAGGCTCAGCTGTGATGAACCTGCTCCAGAAGTCCTGGACGGTCGTGGACAAGGGGGAAGACCGGTTTACGTTTTCGTCATTTGAGCCAGTCCGGGAGATCGATTTCGTGCTGTTCAGGCCGGAGGACCGATTCGAGGTGCTGGATCAGTGGCTGGTGGACGAACCCGTCGCTTCGGATCATCGGCCGGTAGTCGTGGATTTCGTGATTTGGTAGTGAAGTCGGCTCGTGTTCGGTCGATGGATTCAGGCTGGATTGCCTGCAATTTGAGAGGGTTGTGATGATTTCGATTCGCAGTCTCGCCTTCGCACTCCTCGCGGTCTGCTGGCTGTGCAGTCCGTCCGCTGCCCAGGAAGCCGCACCGGAAGATGTCGCATCGATCGACGCGATCATCGGCGCCTCGTATGACGTAATCTCGGGAAGCGCCGACGAACAGCGTGACTGGGACCGTGAGCGATCCCTGTTCCACCCGGATTCGCGGCACATGCCGACCAGGAGCGGGGAATCGGGAGAGTGGATTGCCGACGTGATGGCCGTAGATGAGTTCATCAGCATGGCGGGTCCGTATTTCGAGACAGCTGGATTCTACGAATACGAGATCGCCCGCAGAGTCGAACGCTTCGGGAACATCGCTCATGTATTCAGTACGTACGAATGGAGTCACGAGCAGGGCGGCCCGACGGCGGGAAGAGGGATAAACAGTTTCCAGCTCCTGTTCGATGGCACGCGCTGGTGGATCCTGTCGGTATTCTGGCAGCAGGAGAGTGAAGACTACCCGATCCCGTCCGAATATCTGCCTGAGTAGGCAAACGAAGGAAAGGCCAATGCTCAGATATCACCATCTCGGAATTCCGACCTCCGAGTCCCGGCCCGGCGAGCAATATCTGCCCGAGTTCGGGATGCATGTGTCCGGCTACGAGACGAGTCCGTATCGCATCGAGTGGATGCGGTTCGAAGCGGACAGCCCGGTTCCTGAACTCGTCCAGCGGGTGCCCCACATCGCCTTCGCGGTCGAAGACCTGGAGGCAGCGCTCGAGGGCAGGGAGGTCCTGATCGCGCCGAACAGTCCGTCGCCCGGGGTACTCGTGGCGTTCGTGGTCGACGACGGAGCGCCCGTGGAGCTGATGCAGATCGATGACGTCTGAAATGGTTGACCTGTCCGGCCGTGTCGCACTCGTCACCGGAGCGGGCTCGGGAATCGGTGCGGCCACCGCGCGGCTCCTCGCCGCACACGGGGCCACGGTCTTCTGTACCGATTTCGAGCCCCCGGCGATCCCTGATTCCGGGAAGGCCGACCCGGCGGGTGCCCGGTTGATCGGCCTCGGGCTGGACGTCCGGCACGAAGCAGACTGGGAGGACGTGCTGGCAGGAATCACGCAGCGAGCCGGACGGCTCGATATCCTGGTCCACTCGGCAGGAATCTCGGGGGCGTCCCCGCTGGCCGAGACCAGCATGGACGAGTGGCGGAGGATTCTGGATACGAATCTCGACGGTGCTTTCCTGGCGGTGAGGCACGGGATCAGAGTCATGCGGGACAGCGGCGGAGCGATCGTTCTCATCGGTTCGGCATCCGGGATCCGTCCATCTGCCGGAGCGGCTGCCTATTCCACCAGCAAAGCGGCCGTTGGCATGCTGGCGCGCGCGGCCGCGATCGAGTGCCGAGAGAACGGGTATTCGATACGAGTCAACGTCGTCAGCCCGGCGGGAGTCAGGACGCCCCTGTGGATGGCCATGCCGTTTTTCCAGGACCTCGTGCAGGCGCACGGCTCGGCACCGGCAGCCTTCGATGTCCTCGAGCAGGAGGGGGGAGAGCGATTCGCCGAGCCCGAGGAAGTCGCGCAGAGCGTGGTCTTCCTGGTGTCGGATGCTGCCAGTCACATCACTGGCGTCGAGCTTCCGGTGGACGGAGGTTACGTACTCTGACCGGATCAGACTGACCGTGATCCACCCGTTCCTCAGTTCAAAGGCGACCGCCAGGGCGGAGAGCCAGGGAGCAATCAATGGTGCTGCGAACGCTGATCGGGGCTTGTGTGATCTCGAGTTTGATCGCCCCCTCGCCCGGCCAGGGCCAGGAGGTACCCGAGTCGCCAATTCCCATCTCATCAGGTCAGATGGTCCTGGTGCTGTCGAATTCGTTCGACGCGACTACCGGGTGGCTGCGACGCTTCGAGCGTCAGTCGGAAGATGCGGATTGGAAGGCCGTCGGCGACGCGACGCCGGTCACTCTGGGCAGGAACGGGCTCGGACTGGGCAGCGGCCTCCACGAAATCGAGCCGAAGGGGATGCCGGTCAAGCAGGAAGGCGACGGGAAGAGTCCGGCCGGCGTGTTCC
>Ga0114922_10003003_pt1 | contig 15781 bp, 16 predicted proteins | sample AartaG_FD_100975 | JGI IMG/M metagenome (GOLD analysis project Ga0114922, IMG submission 100975) | Deep subsurface microbial communities from Aarhus Bay to uncover new lineages of life (NeLLi) - Aarhus_00045 metaG | ecosystem: Environmental > Aquatic > Marine > Oceanic > Sediment | place...
AGTTGTGTCTGCAACTCTCTTACCCGCATCCTTAGCCTGCTTGTTCATACTCCGATAATAGCCCGCAAGAAAATGCATATGGATGCTTGTTCTCTCGTCGACAAAGGCCCCACGTGGCATTACACTGTCGCAGATTAACTTTATCATTTCGAAAAACGACTTATATTCAAGTCGCCTACCTACCGTTGTTACTTCGACACCCTTGTCACCTCTCAGTGAGCCGTCAGTAGTTACTTCAGCTACACAATGTTTGCCGGGCAGACCCCAACTGTTTGTCGGCACCAACTCTTGTTTAATGTGCTGCCTTGCTGTCGCCGGGTCTTTAGACTCGTCATATCTTATTTCACACACATCGCAGTTTACTGCGAAATCGCCACAATCTATACATTTAGATTGAAAACCGATGCAGTGAACGCCAGGGCAGTGAAGCAGAAAAAGCAAACAGTTGTCGCATTCTCCTGTGCAAACGGGCGAATTAATGTTAATACACTCACCTTCAGTCTTGTCTTTAAGACAGTCTGGTGCTCGTATACACTCTTGTGCACATTTATTAGCAGCATTAGTACAATCGCAATCAGGATTCTCTCCTCTGCACATGCCGCTTTTAGAAGTTAAGTTGAATTCTAATTCTACACCTATCTTCAAAATCTTTGGAAGATGCTGTAGCCAAAACTCCACTTCCTCAGCAGAGATAGCCTTCAACCTGTTGATGTCGTTGTCTTCTTCGAAGAAGAGCCACTGTTTCTTTTGGACTCTCATATTGCTAACTCCAATTCTCAGACATTATTTCACTAATATTGTGATTATCAGACGCAATGTATTCTATGAACTCCATTACCGACTTAGCATGGTTATCGAAACCCAACATGTCGATCAGATCAGAAGCAATATTATCCAGATACCGTTGTGCTAGTGTCCCTTTCTTAGATATAATTGCTCTTACTACCATTTGTCTGTCTGGAATCCGAGGATATAGTTCCCTCACATGATCGTAGGTTGAGAAATTGCTCAACTTTTTGAATCCATGTGTAGTGACCTTGGCTCTGCTTAGAACGTCTTCGACTACTAAAGCACCAAGGCCTATAAGACCTTTTGCTAACATTGGAGATCTCATATGATAACCGCCAGGTACTCTATACTCCAACGTAATGCCGTTAGCGTTTTTGAAGTCTCCAGGTCTTCCATATCTTGTTTTTCCACTTCTTCGCCCACAGTCTGCCTCTCCTTCTGGAATTGAAGATGGTAGACTTACATAAAAATCAAGGACGTTTACTACTTGTCGGAGAAACATATTTGTTGCCGGAGTTCTCTGTTTCAATCTTGGATGCAGGCCGAAATGTAAATGAAATCCGGCATTTTTATTGCCCAATGACGACCTTGCTATAAAATCTAGCTCTCTCCCACGGTAGTGGTTTCTTGTTCGCATGGCATTAAACAGTTTCTGATTAGCCATATGCATTAGCCGTCGCATCTTTTTCACAACTTCTTCTTCTGTTCTTGCAGGGTCTGGTCTCAATTCTACCAACCCACAATCACTGCCGAGCCGCGTTCTTTTTCCACCGAATATTGATCCAGCAGATAAGAAATAGTTATTTCTTTTATCTACCATGAAGAATTCGGGGTCGCAGCCCAATGTTATGCTCTTGAGAAGCTTGACATCTTCTTCTATCTTTCTCTTCCCGCTGTCTAAGTTGACTCTATCAAATATCTTCTTTATAACGTAGCAACTTTCTTCATCGTAGAAGATATCTTTTAATAGTGCTGGTTGGACTGTTAAAACTAACTTTCCACCATTAGCTGTCTTTAAACGAAGCGGGTCGCCGACACTGAGGTCATGCTTCAGTCTCATTTTCTCAGGCACCCTTATTAAATAACGCTCAAATCTGCCCAGCGGTGCCTCTGGTCCATTCATTGTCCTAGAAACTCTAATGTTCAATCTCATCTATCGACTCCTACCCTTAATCTGTCATATACCTCTAATCTTCTGTTATAGAGATACATGCAATACGAGACCTGCTCATCGACAAACTCGTATACCACCGCATCCTTTTTGCCAGGAGCAGTCCTTTGTAGTCGACCTATACCCTGTTCCACGCGGTTAGGAGCTTTGAAAGGAACGGTGAAGAATAGTCTATCTAGTTTATCCAAATCAAATCCTTCACCCAACATCTCAAATGTAGTAATTAGTACGTTTACTTCACCATCTTCCATGGCTTTTATAGCAGCATCAACTTCTTTCTTCTTTATGTCTCCTATAGCCAGCGCTGTCTGAGGCCACTCTTTCGATATGCGTTTGTGTAAGTCACGGCAATGAATTCTTCGCCCACTAATAACAATACAAATTTTCTTTTCTTTAGCTTCTTTCAATACATGGTGGGCAATCAATTTATTCCGCGCTTTATCCACTATTATTTTCTTTACGACCTTTTGGTATAAATTTTTCGTAATACCTTCGGTACGCATGTAGAAATTTGTAGGCACATATCTGATAGTTGGTCTTATTATTTGTCCGGCTTCGACTAAAGTGTCGTAGGGAATATTCGCCCTCACATTTCCAACTACACGGAACATGACAGGGTCAAGCCCGTCATTTCTGTAATCGGTGGCAGTGAGACCATACAAGTGGTATGGCTTAAACTGCCGTATTACCTCAAAAAATGTGTTAGCTGGCACATGATGAGCCTCATCCACCAACACCATCCCGAAGAAATCCTGCCATTTGGAGAGATCCATTCTAATTAGAGACGGCACCATTCCTATAGTTAAAAAGTCACTAATAGCAATATTGCCTTCTCGTATTTCGCCGATGCCTCTCTCAGCAGCAGCGGGAATGAACAGTTCAATTCTCTCAAGGACCTGCTTAAAAAGCCTGTCCAAATGTGTTAACCAAAGAGCTGGCTGACCAACTCTGGCTATAAGCTCCAATCCCATTACCGTTTTTCCACTTCCAGCTGGGGCCTTTAGGAAACCTTCTTCATATTCAAGCAATTCTCTAATGCCGTCCTCTTGGTAGAATCTTTCTTCTATCAGTGTGGGTACTGGATTGGGTGGAAATAGGACTCTTTCATCGACAACTTCCGCTTTGGAAATATAAGGACGTATATCGTCCATACATCCGCGCGGAATCACAATCCTACTTTTTGTTTGTTCCAGCAGCTTTATTTGCCTGGGAATCCCCCATGGTCGTCTTCCGCCTCTTTTTGCTGCGAGATATAGTGGATTTGGAAGTATTAGCTTTTCTTTTAGTCGACGAACTAGCTTTGGTGGAGGATTTACGACTTCTACGTTTTGGTTTATGACGATCTTCAAGAATTTTCTCCACTTTGTTCAAAAATCTTTTACCAGTTGACGAAAAAACAAAAGGCGCCTCATCTCTCCCTACCACCGTTTGCTTTGTATGGTGTTGCGCTCTTACAGCAATTACATGTTCATTAAAAGCGTCTTCGTCGTCCTCGGTCATCGGCCAGCCGCATCCGTACTCGATCTGTCTTTGAGGCGGCATGCCTATAAGCTGATCATAATAATTGGTGAAGCAGTCTGCCATTCCGCCCTGGCAATCGAAAGCCACTAGACAAGCACCGGTATTTGGGTCGCAGAATAGTTTCTTAAACTCGCGAATTCGCCGGAAATAAGTCATTGATGTGCCTTGGCCACGTAAGCTTACAACCACATGGACGAATTTAGTAAGAAAATCACTTCTGTTCTCGATGAACTTTGGCCAGCACCATGAGGCCCTGAAATGTGAATTAGTGTTGCATAATTTACAGTTGTCACATACTTGGGTTTTAAAGTGCCCCTTATTCGTTATCGTCTTGGAGTCCATCATCCTCTTCCTTACTGGCCAGACCAACCCCCTTTTCTGTGTTCCTTCCAAGTGCGAGTCTGGACACCTTTCTACTCCGTATAAATTGCCAATATTCACGCAAAGATTTAAATCTCCTATCCCTGTACTTCTCCGTCACGAACTGCTTGACCATGTTTCTGTTGCCTCTCCTTCCTAATTCTAGCTAGCCGAAATCTCTTCTTGTATTTTACGTGTCTACCTATGCTTTCGAGATCAGCCTGGGTTGGACAGCTTCGAGATTCTAATATTTTCTCAAGCTCTCCATTTAGAAGGTAGTTGGTATGTTCAACAAAAAATTCTCTGGCAGGATGCGTCTCGATTAGCATTTCTGGATGCCATTGAACTCCAAAAGCGTTGATGTCCGGAAAGTAGGCCGACTCAACCTCTTGTGCTGGCCCTTCTTTCCACTTGCGATTCTTTCCAATAATATAGAGACGGGACAGTTTCGGCGATACGCAAACAATATAGGCATTTTCACGAGGCATCACCATTTGATGGTGGTAGCTGTTCACTGGAAACTGTGTCTTTCTATAAGTATTGACAACATGTTCGTTGAATCGCGCGTGGTCCGTGGTGTGCTGTATCATATGGCCACCGTCCATAACAGCGAGCCATTGCAGCCCCCTACACACGCCAATCATAGGAATGTTGTGTTTAAGCGCCAACTCAAATATTTGTTGCTCGATATAATCTCTGAAAGGATTAGTGTAGGTCTTGGAACAGCGCTCATGTCCGTATAATCCAGGGTCTATATCAGAGCCACCGGTGAAAAAGACTAACTTAAATTTTTCCGGCGAAACAAAGAACTTCACTACATTTATTGTTACCGACCCTAGTTTCGGGACTAACTCTAGATAATCACCACCACCAACTACTAATATTTTCTGATCTTTCATTTAGTGACACCCTCCAAGCCTTCAATGACCGCATCTTCCTGAGTCGTCTTCTTGTTCTTCACAGGGTCCCAGGAAAAGTGATAGCCTTCAATTTGCACGTTTTTTCGTCTCATACCATTGTTGCGCGCATCGTTGTAGAACTTAATACGCAAAGGACCCTTCACTTGTAGTTGTTGGCCTTTTTTAACATGGTTACAAATTCTTTCGGCCCAGCTATCTCTCGCAACAATATCGACAAATGTTGGTACCTGTTGTAGCTTACCGGTTTCGTTGTAATAAAACTCGTTACAGACTATTGTAAACTTTGTCCATTGTCGACCAGCCTCTGATGTCTGAAGCTGCGGGTCTGCAACCACATTGCCAATTCCTATCCAAATATTCAAATACATTACTTCTTCTTGGCCTCCCTTTCGGTTTTGACTTCGTGTGGTCTTTTAACCTTTTTAGGCTCCTCTTTCTTCTTTTTGCCGATGATGGACGCAGGGACACTCAAACAGTGTGCCTTTCTACCTCTACCGTCAGCTGAGTGGCCTTGGGGTATCTCTTCTTTAAACTCGACAACGCTCGCACTTTCATTTGAAGGATGTGTGATGTTCGCCAATATTTTTACTTCCATACCTTTCAGATTTATGTTGCCCCTTTTATAGTCTCCTTTGATATAGAATATTATATCGGCATCTAAAAGCTTTAAAAACATCTTGTGTAGATTCCAGCATCGTCCTTTTTCACCCTCTCCATTAGCGTCATGACAGCCCATTATCACTTTGTCAAACTGGACTGTTACGTTACTATTGCTGGGCGAACTTAATATAATGATGCCTTGCTGTCCTTTAAGAGCTTTATTGTCTGAAGGCGGAGCATGCACTATAACTCTAGCACCACGTAACATTTTGCCAGAAGTAGTAATTGGGGGAAGATATCTACCTTTCTTAGACTTCTTGACAGGTGGGACAGCTTCCTCATCCCACATACTATCACTGTTCTGTGCTGGTTCGCGTCCAACCACCGCAGACGGTGCCCATGAGCCCCCACTTTGTCTAAGCTGTGGTCTTCTAGATTTCTTGGGTTTTGAAGCCTGGTCCAACCTCACCGCCTCATTTAGACTTAGACCGACTACGTCCTTTGCATAGAACCATTTACATCTACCCGGCTGTCCTACACCAGCCCCAGCATGACCGCCCGGGATACGACTATTAAACTGTAGCAAAAATCTACCAAACTTTCCTTTGCTAAGAATCGATGCTGATATACTATCATACGGAGTTCTTACACCGTCAGCTTTCTGAACCCTACAGAGATCGCCCACTTCAAGGGGTAGTTGCCCGGCACGTTTTATACTGATTCTCAAATTCTCTTCGACCTCACTTCCACCCCCACTTGTTGATGTAGTACGAATAACGCCGCCTGCCGGTGCATGTGGGTCGAATCGTGCATAAACAGCTTTTGTACTCGATCGTTCACTCTCCGCCTCCACTTCCTCAAACAGTTCTTCTTCAGGTTCAGAAGGTCTCGGTTCGTCCGCATCGTCCGGAATATCTTCACCCATCACTACACGAGCAGCATGTCCAGCAAATCTGGCAGCATCTTTCTTCCTAAAATATTCGGCTCTCCCCAGTTCGGGTGGTGGAATTTCTCCAAGCCTTTCAGGCCACAGAGACTCGACTTTAGCCTCTAATCTGTCTCTGCCGTCATCCGTACGATTCACAACCACGGGAGACTCTTCATCTTCATCAAATTTAAATTTCGGTCCAGCTACTCTAGCCACAGAGTAGATTTGGACATCTCCTACGTAAAGACAGCAGTTTTGTCTGCCTTTTCCATCGCCGTCATGTAGTTGAGGAAACTCTCGATCAAATTGTAATAATACCTGCTCCTCTTCAGGCACATGTTCTAATACTATTGCATCTGTGCCTGTAAAGTTATTCCAACCGATGTTCTCTTTCACTCGAACTAGAGCACCTCGTTTCCACCCTGGTTTCTTTAAAGCATTTTTCTTTCTTTTTCGTCTCTTCGCTTCTGCGCGAAGTTCTTCCCCAAGCATTGATTTTGCCGTTGCCATATTCCTCTCCAAAATAAAAATTAGGGGGCCACATTAAGTGACCCCCTTTGCATCCACCGGAACAGAGAAGTTAAGCTGTGAAGGGGATTTCTATATCTTCAGATTCAACCTTGGGCCAGTGGTCTTGTTCCTGGTCTTCTATTTCTAAAGGAACTAAACCAGCAGCCTCTAGTTTTACCATCCTCCACAGTTCTTGGAATCTTTGTTTCTTTATCTCTTCCTCGCTCATGAGATTTTGCGTCCGCATTTCAGCTAACTTCTTTTTGAGGAACAACATTTTTTCCTCTGCGTCGCTTTTTGCTGTCTTCAGAGCTCGCATAAAGAGATGTGATGGTAGATCAACCGGTTTTGCTTCGAGATTCCGCAACAGAAAATAAGGAGCAAGATTTGCGCGACTGGCGAAATAGATTTTATTCAGCCTTCTTACAATCACGTTAATTACACTACTCCTACCCTCTTGCTTATGCTGCCGATAGGCCTCTTCGAGATCTACAACACCTACCTGTCGAGCTTTCTTTCTAATTATACTACAGATAAGCTCGCTCGGTACTCTATCAAAACCCGCCTCAACCAATGCGTCAACATCAGCCAGACACACAGCCCGAATTGTTTCTTCATGAAGTGGCGTTGTGCCATGCTTTTGGCTGAAAACTGTATTACCTAACTGATCCAGCATCTTCTCTACTTGCGCATTGACTTCTATATTATGGTAGCCCATTTCAGATTCAACGATTCGCATTAGATTATACGCAAGGGCAATAACTGGTCCAGTGTGTGATTTGACGCCGACTGCTCGGCGCACTATTAAAGAATGTTCCTCATCGTTCATCTCCTTAAATTTCTGGAGACCGTAGTCAGCTAAACCCATCTCTTTGAACTGAGGCTTTTTCCTCGCATTCATTTCTTCCACAATCTTCTTAATGAGAGGATGCGGGTCCTCGAAAGCTTTCTGAAGAGCTATCTTAGACTCAGGCCGATGGAAACTAGCTAGATACAGAACATCTCCATCAAAGTCGAGATTCTGACTGACTAGAGAATTCTCGCTAACCCTAATCACATACTTACAACCAGGGTCATCGGTAACTCTGATTCTTTGAGGACGAATGGACATAAAGCCAAGACAGGGAAACCTCTCTGCCAAGACCACATCTCCAGTTCTAACATTCAAGTCTTTTGCCATATCACGATGTATTTCAATCGTGTTCCTTGGTAGATTTTCACCAAGAGCAGCTGTGGCCTTCGAAGACCAAGGATATCTGACAGCCATACCGTATTGAGCAATGTCTCCTCGCTTTGTGCTTAAACTACGGCCAACAGAGTTAAGATAAATTTTAACTGTGTTCACAATACCAGTCTCATCATCGTCCTTGTTTTCAAAAGCATGACAAGCTTGGAGGACACGGTTCACAAGGCTTGCCGTTTGACTGAGACCATATTTACCACAACTATGTCTCCAGCTTTTTCTTAGGTTAAAATAAGGAATGAAAAGTCTTTCGACGGGAATTACTGTATCGTCATTTAGAATGTGGCTACCATAGGTTAAACGACTTACCCATCTAATACCATCTAGTGGATTTCTCGGTACTAACATAGCTATCCGAGTAGGTAATTTCATAATAAATCCAGCTGGATGAAACTCTTCATCTCCAACAGTGCCTACCAGTTCGTTCTTCTCTTTCAGTAGGCTGGCACGTGTATCTATAGGTGGGATGTCCAAGGCTTTTATCGTCGGTACATCTTTTGGAAACTCCTGTCTACAAGATTTGAGAACTTGAATTTCCTGCCGCATATCTTCGGTACCTTGGAAGTAAGACAGAATTTCATCTACAATGGGGTTCTTAGGACCGAGCTGTGTAATGATAGACCTCATTTCAATATTCGAAAACTTCAGTCCTGCTCTCCTTCTGCCTTTCCCATCTTTGATTCGTGTGTCCTTTCTATCCCATAGTTGGTCTTCCGGGTCTTTAATAACGCCCCAGAATACCCATCCGCAAACGGCGCGGAATGTTCCCCACTTTGTTTGCACTTCCCAAGTTCCGTCTGCCGGAAGACCGTGTTTTACAAGAGCTTTACTAATCTTCTCGCCATTCGTAGCAAACTCAGTGGGAAGAACGACTTTCTTATCCTTGCCTATCATAGAAGTCATCATGGCTTCAAGAATCTGGCCAAAATTACCTCTCCGCATAACGGAGCTACAGGAGACAAGAATTTCAATCTGCTGCTTCTTTCCTGTCCTCGGGTCTATGGCATATCCGACATCAGTGAAAGATGCGATTCCTTTATTCCCGTGGCGGTTGGTAAATTTAGTGCCGTCTCTTAAACATCTACCAACCTTCACTTTCACAAGAAACACCTCAGCTTCTTCACCACCGATGTTCACCGTCCTCGGCACGATGTCAGAAACTTCAGCCATATCACATGCTATTGCAAACTGCACAGGCTCTCCATCAGGATTTATCGCAAGGATGTCACCTTTCTCTAGCCTTTGGCCTTTTTCAACTCGCAGTTCTCCAAAACATTGATATCTTCTCTCATGAAAACTAACCAACTTCTTCAGAGAGTTGTCGCCAGCTATATGATCTTCAAAATTAAATGGCACGTCTAAAAATGCGGTAAATAGCATCTTACCACCACGTTTAACTCCTTGTCTGGCGAGTTCCTCTGCGTCTTCGGTAGTAATAGATGGCGACTCATCACCTTTCATTCCAAGAGTCTGATATAGATTTCTTTTAGGATGATGATGTTTCGCGCCAAATGGAATTGTCCGCTTCAGATCAAATTTCAGCAGATAGTTTCTTTCGCTTAATGCGCTATCACTCAGACCAATCGAACTCCACTTCCAGAGATCCCAGAATTCCTCATTCTTTTTCACCTGATACTCAAGCTTTTCTCCAGGACTTCTTATTGCCTGGAATTCAGGGTCGAGAAACTCTACTCTGTTGTTAACTGCCCAAGAGTTCATGTCGGTTTCATGTAGCGGTAAGCGGTGGATAAAGTGATTGATGTTAGTTTGACACAGGTTTACAATCCAAGCCGGGTTGTCATTGCCATATCCATACATAATTCTCCGAAGAAATGACGTTCTCGATGGACATAACGCATCAATCTTTTGTAAATTTTCTGTCATAATGAATAACATCATACCAAGAAAACCAACTTCGCGGAAATCATCTTTGATAAAGTAAACACCAACTGGCCGCAAAGTTTCGTTATCATTGATTAGCCAGATTCCGTTTTCCGTCTTGAACGGTATTGGTATACTGACCGTCAGCTTAATGGATTCGTTATCAAACCGAAGCTTTATCTTTCCCTCATCCTCCTCTATTTTTAGTTCAAGATTTTTGACTTGCGGATACTTTCTCGCGATAAAAGATCTCGCTGATACAAACTCGTTCCGCACCGCTACTACAAACCGTTTCACTCTTGCGTCCAATGTCCGCCTCCTTCTTGAGTAATGGAAAAGTCCAAAAAACGGTCTAGAGAGGGTCAGCTACTAATTACATGTAGCTTCTGCCACTCTCGCCACATAGGTCTTAAAATAACATGGTAAGGGTTGGAATCGGTGTTTATATTATTAATGAAAATATTTCCGACTACGTTGAAGTAAGTCATACGTGTAAAAAGTTCGTAAAAGTATTCGTATCTTGCTCCTCGTTTTACGATCATACGATCAATAATGTTTTCTACATTGAGTCCGTCGCTATTTAACCTGTCTAGTCTGGTTATTGCTTGCGTCAAATAGTGTTCTGTGTCTCTTTTATACGTCTTAAACGCAATCAGCTTCAACTCTCTGGCAATATTAGCTAACTCAACCCTGCGTTTGACATTGAATTCGTGCTGGGAAAATCTAGTTGGACTAAAATCTACGGGGTAAAAAGACATCTTTGCTCTAGCTTTCTCCGCTGGTCGATGGCCTCTATAAAGACGCATTATGGAGTACAGCCAACAGTTGAACTCTAGGTTTCCCATGTCTTCGATTTTCTTTTTTTCAAATATTGGAACAAGAATACCACCTCGTCGGCAGCCTAAATCTCTTAGGTTGACAGAGAAACTCGCTGTTGGACTCGGTAGTAACATGCCAAACGAGCCTGTTTCCATTCTACATGTTTCTTGGTTTCCAAACTGGTACCACACTACCTTGTTAAATCGCAAACCGTAGAAATTTACGTTAAAGTCTGACACGAATCCTATACTTCCAACTTTAGGACCGGTCTTTTTATTAAAGTTGCTTTTCACGACCATAACTTTCTGGCCAGGCTCGAACATGAATAGCTCCTTAAGTTGAATTCGTAGTTGACGCCCAGGTTGTGCCGCTGTGGTAGACAGCCCAATCCGGAGGTTTGGCGGCTGCCCGCTGTCGTAGCCGTTCAAACGCTTCTCTAGCTACTTCTGGCGGCCACGGTGGATTCATCCGATGAACAATGTCGCCTTCTTCATTGAAGCATTTAATTATGTGACTGCCAGCTTGATATACAACGCTTACAATATCCGTGTCTGGTCCAAATCGATATCTAAGGTCTTCTAGATCGGCCACATTTAAATTAAATGTAAGGTAGCCCGATGCATCGAGACCGACATATTCTGCTTCAATCCATATATCATTAGCAGCTTTGGCCTTCTTCTTTTCCAACTTCTCTTGCTTCCTTCGCGTCCTAAGTGCTGCACGGACGTGAAATCGACTAAAGTCGACGTTCTTTAGTTGGATATCTCTGTTATAGAGCTCGTCGATATGACTTCTGGATACGCCTTGACGTGTAAAATAGATACGGACAGCTTCTAGAGGCCAGTCTCTTAAGTCTTTCATTCTCTTTAAGAGCACAGCTTTTGTTATATCTATTGGGGCGATAGAAAATCCTTCTGGAGAGTAATCCTTTCTCATTTCTACCGCTTCATATGTGAACTTCTTTTTATTAAACTTCTCTTTTTGAAGATCCTGATATCTGTATATGCGGCGGTTAGAAAAATTTACTAAAAGGATAAGAGCTCTATAGGACGGCATTGGCCCTTTGCCTTTTTTACCAGACCGGTAGTAAATTCTATACAGACCGCCAGGAATTAAAAATTTATCCATACTATTCTCCTACAAATTCCCTTTGGAGTTCTACCTCATCAAATTCACTTGGTATCTGCTGAACTAACTCGATGTCTAGATACCTAAATATAATGACGTTCTCAATAGACAACCCCGTCCTCATTTTCAGCTCGTCCTCTATCTGGAAAGCGACCTCTTCGACTCCATCGCATTCAAACATTTGAAAAACAGTGCCGTTGTTTCTATTGTACATGTCTGGAAAGAAGAGCAGGTAACTATCTACATATGGATGTTTTTCCGGCAGCTTTCGCGCGTCTAACACTTCACCAAAATAAACAAACTGATTAATAAATATATCTTCTACCAGTTCGTCCTCTGCGAGCTCTAGTTCCATCATCGCTAGATATTCATTAGCAAATTCAAGCGAATCTCTATGGTCAGTAGAGAAAGCACGAGTAGCATTTACTGTATAGAAGAAATCGTTAGAGCCATGGCTCTCAATTTTATTTGTAACAAGAAGGTAATGCTCGCCTTCTTCCATATCTTGAAGCTCTATGGCTAAACCTTCTCTCATAGCATGTCCCTCCACTTAAGACTTGTTGTAAAATCGCGTGTAAATTTGCTAAGTAGCATCCTAAATACTGGTGCTACAGATAGATCAACCTTATGTAAAGAATATTTTATACTGTCGAACGGCAGTGTTATAAGTGGTTCTTTTGACTTTATCACTTCTCCTGAATTAAGAACGAAAGAATAGACTCGAATATGTTCCATTTTTGTGCCGATAGAAGCCTCTTGATAAAACAGAAATCTCATGCGATTTTGAGCAGCCTTTATACTGAGTCCTAAACCAAGCTTCGTGTTTAGTTCTCTTACCGCAGCAGCATAATAATCTTCGGCGTAGTAAACGTGTGTCCCAATCGAACTCCACATATCCTCGCTCTCTCCACTGCGGTTGAACTTTATGAGAATTTCTCGTCTGTCTGGACTCCATATGAAGATGTGCATAGCTTTATGCATCTTCTTATAGCCAGACATATGAACTTCACTTTCCGGAGCCCAACCACGGCTGACGCCTATTCTAGACACAAGCGTCACAAGTGGTTCAGTGCCTTGATACGCCTCGACATCAGCCTGTGTAAACTCTCTTCCGAACATTCTCCAATACCTCTACCTCATTGATAGCAGTTCCAGTTTTTATTTTTAGTAGCACTTTCACTACACCGAAAGGCTTGAACACGCCCCTTCCAGAAAAAAACGGGCGACAAATTCTCTCCTTAAAGCTACCCAGTTCACTACAGCTCTTTCCGGTAAGCCAAAAGAAAGCACAAGCTTTACAATAGGAGTCCGATGATGGGTAATACGCTGCTTCAAAACATAATGGCTCGTCAGCAATGATTTCCTGTAGAACTAGGTTATAAGAAGGTTTGTATTTGAGAGCGTCGATATGTGCTTCATTAAAGTACTTCACCCATTTAGTTATAAATTTCCACTTATACAAGGTGTCTTTAAGTACCTTTTTATAGTCCAGTGGGCTGCCATGATGCACAGCAGGCAACTCTCTGTAGCTCTCATTCATTTGGATAAGCGTCTGTAGACTCAACCATAGTTCTGGGGTCAGTCCATAATTAACTAGCATTATCCACCGTCCTTCGGGAGTTCTTCACCAGCGTGTGTTTTTGGCACACGTACATAGAACTTTCCATTCAATTCCAGAATTTCGTAACCAGTAAAAGGGGTGACTGTGCGTCTTGGTTTGGGGAGCTTTTTACCACCCCAACCTTCCGTATAACCAGTATCATCAAGGTTGTATTTCTTTACCATCTTTTCTGGAATCTCGTCAAGAATGTAATGGTCGATCATGTTATCTCCCTTGTAAAAAAGGCGGGATTGCTCCCGCCCCTTCCTTGCAACTACTCAGTTGAGTCGCCGTTTCCGCTTTCAATCTCCACTAGTTCTTTCTTTGCTGCTTCGATTCTGGCGGTGAGATCTTTGAGTTCGGCAGTAACGCCGACCTCCTCTGTGAGAACTTCGAGTTCCTGCTTTCTTTCTTCAAGGTACTCGATCTTTTCACGGAGAGAGTCAGCATCGACGAGCAGTTCATCCTCTGGACAGTACTTATCTACGATAAGCGGTTCGCCAACGAACTTCCAGAGAACATAAATTAGGGCGATGATGATAATAAGTGTAATTAAGCCCTGTGAAAACATGTTCATCACTCCTTATGTTAGATTAAGGGAGGGTTTGCACCCTCCCTACCGCTGTTATTAGGCACGGCGGTTTACTTCTTGGTTTTCGCACCTTGCTTGATGGTCATGTCGAGACCGAGATCCTCCATGTTCTTCATGTTTTGCAACTGCATGAACTGCTGGAACTGCATGTCCGCACTACCACCTTTTCCTCCGCCAGCATTATAGACGGAAGGGACGTTTCTCTTGGAGAACGCATCCGCCCATAGTTTCTGAGCTTCAACATAGGCGCTTAATTTCTGCTTCAAGGCACCATCAGCCAGGAGGACTAGTTTCTTTCTCTCAGCTTCACCTTGGCCTAGCAGAATATTTTTCTGCTTGGTTTCAGCAGCTGCTTTCTTGTCGAGCTTTGCAACAGCAAGTCTCTGCTCGGCCTGTAATTCAGCAACAGCCTTGACCTTTTCAGCGTCAACAACGGCCTTGACTTTTTCCTGCTCTTTTTGGTATTTCGCCGTCATAACCTTGGCTTTACCCTGCTCTTCAATGGTCTTGGCATCCTGCTTTGCTCGCTCTGAATTAGCACGGGCAGTAGCAACCGCCATCAATGCTTCCTGCTGAGTAGCAATCTGCTTCTTGACCACGTCGGCATAGACAAAGTCTTTAATTTCAAAGTTCATCAATGATATGCCAGTTCCTGCCCAAGGATTTTCCGAGCGAACCGCATTGCCATCTTTGTCCTTTTTGATAACCTTGACTACCTTCTTGGTCTTCTTGCCTGTAATTACGTCTACAGGATAGGTCGTTTCTTCCTTCGTTTCATAGATACCATTCTGAATCTGGTCCCATGCTAAGAAGATGAAGTCGTGTCTTTTCTCGCTGTAGGATTCCCGAGCCGTCATCAAGTTGGCTGTCAGCCTGAGAGCATTACGGGTAATGGGCAAGATAAGCTTCTGTTCCAGTTCGTTATAATCCTTATAACCCAATTCAGTGACGAGCCTAATGGCGTCGCCTTCGGTTGTCGGGAGGATTACCCTCAGGGTCCCTGACACATTACACAGAGAACCATCATTGAATCGAACTTCGATGCTCTGGTCATGTCCAGCACCTTCTTCGACATCAGCAGTAAAGAAGAAAGTGTCAGCCTTTGGCCACTGTTCAATGTCACCAAATAGCTGTAACCAAAGGCCTGGGGTCATCTTGGCGCTCATGGTTCCAGTTACGGCTGCCTGTTTGATTTGGTAAGTTCCTTTGTCAACGGTGTCTACCAACTGCGGGCCAAGAACTAGGCCTACGGTGACAATAACACCGAGCACGATGAGACTAATCATGTTACGTTTGGCCTTCTTGACCTTAGATGGCCTGCTTCCAAATTCGTCTCGCATGTTGTTTACTCCTTTAAGTTAAGTTGTTGTCAGTTTTGGTTTTGGCGAACCATTAGTTCTTGTGATCTCACCTCCTCTTCATACTATAACGTTGGCTAAACAAAAAGCCAATCCAACCTATCGGAAAAGAGAAGGTGAACTGGCTCTATATACTGTGTTTAGAATTCCTTTTTAGCAAACTCTTCCAAGAGGGCTACCGCAGCGGCGCTGCCTTCAAGGATAACCGAATCTTTCACTTTGGTAGCCTCTGTGGTTACGGCTGTCCTCCGCTTATGCTTCTCATCGGCGAGCCTTTTGGCCTCTTTGTTGGACTTCTTGTGGTAGACTGCCACCGCATCCTTGTCTACAAAATCAAATGTTCCAAGAGTAATAGTTTTGG
>Ga0114922_10003004_pt1 | contig 15768 bp, 8 predicted proteins | sample AartaG_FD_100975 | JGI IMG/M metagenome (GOLD analysis project Ga0114922, IMG submission 100975) | Deep subsurface microbial communities from Aarhus Bay to uncover new lineages of life (NeLLi) - Aarhus_00045 metaG | ecosystem: Environmental > Aquatic > Marine > Oceanic > Sediment | place: Aarhus...
CTGTAGCTCCTTGGATACCCAATGGAGCATTTTCATTATTACCTTGGCTATAGATCTCACCCGCAGCAAGGAAGACTTCTCCACCGTCGGTTATTATCGGCGTCAGTCCGGGACCAGAATCATAGAAAACAATTTTGCCCTCGGTGCTTTCCAGTTCAATCCCGCCCCCTGTCGCAGTGACCGGGCCATTTAAAATCAAGTCGCCTAAAGTTGACTTAACAAAAATGTTATCAGTTGCTGTTAATTCTTGTGCTTCGATATTTTTAAAGAAGCTTTCCAGTGCAATCCAACCCCCTGACTCTACTGGGCCACTTAAAATCAAGTCTATCTGTGACTTAGCATAAATATTACCGCTTGTTGCTTCCAGTCGTTGTGCTTCGATTTTTCCATAGGTGCTTCGCAGTGCAATCCCGCCTCCTGATGTGACTGGTCCACTTAAAATCAAGTCAGCCAGTGACCAAACAAAAATGTCACCGTTTGTCGTACTCAAGGTTTGCGTGTTAATATCGCCTGTGGAGCCAAGATAAACATCACCGTCACCGCCTGCAGTTACTGAATTTATTGACAGGTCACCAGAGTTATTTATGACAATGTCAGAAGTTGCAGTGCTGACAGTTCCAAGTGTAACGGCCCCGGTGTTATCAATATAAATATCGCCTGCAACAGTGCTGCTTACATTTATAGTACCCGTAGAAGCAGTATCAATTGCAGCGCCTGAGACTCCAATGTTTCCACTTGCCTCTAAATTAATCGTGCCGGAACTTATAATAATACCCCCAGAACTTATAATGTTTCTTGCAACGCTACTACCACCATCTATATCAACATCCCCTGCGCCGGTATTTATAGCGGCACCAATTGTAACATTGCCGGTATTTTGGATATCGACTCTACTACCACCTGTAGAAATCATGCCGTCGGTATTATCAAAGTCAATACCGGATGAGGTGAAGTTTCCACCGTTGGTTGTGATAGTGTCATGAATGCCTACATTTCCTTTACTTGTATTTCCCTCATCAGTGGGATTTGCGAGAACTTGGTTAGCGTGTAGTTCTACATTTAACTTGCTGTTTGTTCCCAAGCCACTACCATCGATAGCTGCGTTTACGGTTATATTGTCAGCGGCATCAAGAGTAAACGTTACATCTCCGTTGTCAAGCCCGGCAGAAGGGTCGATGTCCGCAGAGACTATGATATCTCCGCCGCCGGGGCCGGCGTAGGGTCCTGAAGCATCATAGTCGCTTGTGTCAAGTGTCACATTTGTACCAGCATCCAGATAACCTTCAATGGTCGTATCCAGTATAATGTTCGTATCTGCATTGGATGTAAAAGTACCATCACTATCATCGCCAATATCTTCCACAGCAGGAGCGGCTGCAATGGTAATGTCCGCTGGGTCTATCACAAAAGTACCTGCGGCTCCGTCGGTTGAACTTGCATCGACCTGCCCAAAAATCTCGACGTGTTTTTTGCCCGATACTTCAACAAAACCGCCATCTCCCGATTCGCTGCCGCCTTTGGCCTCAATTGTTGCACCCTCATGGAATAGTGCGGTATCAGGCGAATATACGATTACTTCACCACCGTCTCCGTTAGTACCGGCGTTTGCGGTGGTCAAACTTTCCGAACTAAGGGCCACCCCATCGCCGGCCATTAGCTCTACGCTGCCACCATGTGAGTCCGTACCGTTGGCTTGAATTGTTCCAAATTGTCCAAGACGCCCGGTTGCTTCCATTGCGACCTTGCCACCTTCGCTTCCAGTGACATCCACTTTTCCGGAATTAGTTACCTCAGCAGCTTTAGCGATTACCGTGCCACCTGTCGCGGTGTCGCTCCTTGCTTCAATAGTGCCTGTATTGCTTACCTGTCCGGCACCGTCAATCTCAACCGATGCTGCCAAAGAGCCGACATTTGAAATCGTCTGGGTATGGATATCCCCCGCTGCAAGTACTATTCTGCCCTCATCAGCATCAACCTCGCCCTGATTAAGAACACCGGGTCCTGAGTCTGCCAAGTTAGTTTGTTCAGGCAAAGTTTGTGGATCGATTTCAAGCATAATCTCGCTGTCCAACTCACTCAGAAATACTCTGTCTCCGGCCGCCATCAGTACATATCCGGCCGGACAGTGTATGCTACCGGAGTTGGCAACTTGTTTGCCAATGAGATAAACCTTTTCTGCGGAAATATCGCCGCTATTTATCACAGATCCATCACCTCCGGCAAAATTGTATTGTCCGTTTATAAAATCGGAGTTAGTGATATTCAGGCTCGAAGCAACCAACTGGTTTACGTTGACTCTGGCTCCGGCACCGATGTACACACCTGCAGGATTAACGAAGAAAACCCTGCCATTGGCCAGCAAGGTTCCGTTAATATTCGTTGGATTTTCCGAGAGTATTCTATTCAGCACCGAAGCATTGCTATTGGGTTGGATAAACTCGACAATCTCCGGACGCGAAATATCAAAAGTACTGTAGTTAATGATTGCCTTGTCAGAAGCAGTTATGGTGGTATTGTAGCCGCTTTGCTGGAAAGAAAACTGACCGTTGACAACCTGTGCACCTTCCGGTCCGGCCAGAGCGACAGAAAACAATGTATTAAGGAACATACAGCACATTAAAGAGGATGCGATAATCCTCTCAAAAAAATGCTTTTTCGGATATTTTCTTATAAGTTCCACGTTTGTGTGCAATGTATCACTTATAAATCGTATATCTATCACACCAACGATTATCCCAACCAACGATTACCCAACAAAACACTTGGAATTAGAATCGGTACACACAGCTAAAGTGTAATCGACCGTCGCCTCTATCCGTCTCATCAGTTCCCCGGAGCGGCCAGCCGTAATATATACGCGCACTAAAATTATCTCCGACTTCAGCTATTGTACCTACACCTATTGAGCATAGTTCCTGAATTTCCCGTTCACCAACGACGGGACTTTTTATTTTAGCCCGGCCGAAATCAATAAAGGCCAATGGAGCCAGTTTTCTTAGCCATAGTTTGTTTTCCTGTTTCGCCTCTGAATTCGCATCGCGATTTTTCCGGGATTCGCCGTGTTTTATTAGGTCAAACTCATATTGGCCTAATATAAGCATACCACCATCGGCAACAATTTCATATTCTTCATAACCCCTGACGGAATAGAACCCTCCAAAGGTTGTCATTTTTGCAGGGACCAGTCTTTCGCTGGACGTTATCCATCGGAATGAACCACTGACCCGATTAACTTTGTCGGTATCGAGGTATCGGCTATGAGTAGCGTCAAAGTTATATATGATAAAATCAGGGTCCGCATTCAACCGGGCCGCTTCAAAATCATTCGTGCTGGAACCACCCATACTTTCAACTCTACTCAGTGTTAGTGACGTATTTGACATTTCATTTAAACGGTGGACATTAACTCCAACACCCCACAAATCCATATCAACATCGCTTGCCAGTCCCAGCGCAGGTGTTACTTTGCTGTTCTCCTGGCTGAGTGAACCGGTAACGTCAACAAACCATTCATCTATCTGGAAGATATTATAACTTAATACACCCCCATAAAATGAACCTCGACCGAGGAAATTAAAAGGACCTCCCTGCGGTGTTACGTCAAACTCGCTGTACCCGCCATAGAAGTTAAATCGAAGCCGGGGAGTAAGAATAGGGACATTATAGCTTCCGAATAATGCGTAATTGTCATCAATGCTTGATTCCCAGGGAGCTTGATACATAGCAGAAAATCTATCGTCCGTGCCTGTAAGATTAGTATTTGTTACGCCCACTCTCGGACTCCATTGTCTTTCCTCCGTGCCGGAATTATCTACCTGTAAGTACCAGTGCCATGGATTTGCTTCATAAACATCGTATGTTAAATTCAAAGCATTCGGATCAGCACTTCTGGAGAGAACCGCGGAAACATATCTGTCAGGATTAAGATTGAGAAGATTCACAAAATCATCCAATGGCTTTTTCTGGATTACGTCGCCTTTCCTTATTGGAGACCAGGATTTAAGCAAAGAGTCCTGTAGAAACCCTTTTTCCCGCTTCTGACGTTCAAAGTCATATCTTTCCACCCCAATTTCCGCTACCTTGGCCTCAAGCACTTTTATTGGCAGGGTTTGACCAATTAATTTGCCTTCTTTATCAATTGCTTCTTTTGGAACATAGACGTAAACGCCTCTATATCCTTTGTCCTGGTATACTCCTGATACATACTTGGTGAAACCTTGTATGGTCTTCAGCGAAACTTCACGTTCTTCACCTGGTTTGATTATTATTTCAATTAACTCACGAAAATCATAGAAACCCTTAACAACTGGAACGCCGGTTTTTGGGTCTTTCTTTGGCTTGCCGGTTGAAGTATCTATTTCATATTCGATGTATGTCCAGAGCATTTTTTCCAGCAGCTCTTTTCTTGATATCAAGTTGTTGCCACTTATCTTCACTTCACTCACCAACCAACGCTGACTCATATCCTCCGCAAATACTGATTTCTCCAAATCGACTGTATCCGTAGTCTTACTTGCTCGTTCCAAAGCTTCTTTTTGCTCTCTCGTCTTCGTTCTTACATCGGATTCTGCGAAACATACGATCGTGAACAAAATAAAAGAAACGAAGGTGAATATTACTTTCGTTTTCTGTATGCTCATATTTTTACTCTCCTAAGCAGACAAAAAGAACCGTCCTGAACCGTGAAATAAAGTGTGCCTTTCTGACTGTCCTCTTGCTTCCTCCTATATCATCAAAATCCTCCTCTCGCTTGCTCTCTTTGTCCGAGAGAGACAACTAATGCAAGATTTCCGGCTGATGCAGATATACACCTGTCCTCTTTGTAGAATAACTATATCATATCAAAAAAGAAGAAGAAATAAAGAAAAAAATATTTATTATTCATTCGTAATAACATGGGGGTAAGCCCATGGATGACAGTATCTGACGAAGTCGGACGGGCTTGCCAGTCCCGTAAAATGCCACGTCCTTAAGGGCGTGGAAATTTACATCCTTTTACTTGCTGAACCGCCGAGGTAACTTTTCTCCTTTTCATTGTAATATAGTGTATTGTTTAATAGTACTATTGTACAATGCAACTGACCATATGTCGGTTATGTTACGCACAGTCAGAAAAGTTATAAGTATTTCCTTACAAGTTTTTCATTGCAAAATAAAAAGATTTGTGTTATTATTATAAGTTCAGTCTTATGCTTAAAGTAAGTGAAATTGATATATCTTTTCATTATAATCTTTTTATAAAATGTTATAGTATATATTATTATATGTTCTTGCTTCTGCTTAAGGTCAGCTTATAAGTTTTCGACAGGTGTTAAAGGATTTAGACTTACACTTTTTATAGGTTGAAGGAGAATAAGGGTGAAACACAACAAAATAACAGGAAATGACAATTCACTTCGAGTCAAATGTCTATCGAACAATCAACTTCAGACACTGCTCCAGTACGTGAAGAATAAAGGAGATGAAGCTAGGCTTAAAGGAACAACGAGAACAATTGTTGACGAACTCATTGTTCTGCTTTTGGTCAACACCGGTTTACATGCCAGTGAACTTTGCAATCTGCGTATCGCAGATTTGCCTGTTGAACATAACGAAAATTCTATATGGATTCGTGATGCCAATGACGATGTAATTAGAAATGTTGAGATCGACTCGAAAATGTCAGAGTGCTTAGAAAGGTTCGTCAGGCTGTACAGAAAAGATGCAAAACCTGATCAACCTTTAATTATAAACGAACGTGGTAACCCAATCTCTTACATGAGCGTTTACAGCAAGTTAACAAGAATCGGTGTGAAAGCTAAAATTGGCAAGCTGCACCCACATATGCTTCGTTGTACTTATCTTGTAAGACTTTTCGATAACAAAAAAGACCTGAGATTCGTACAGGAACAGGCCGGACATGCAAGCCGAAGAACAACCACATTATATGCTAAGATGGTAATTGACCGTGAAAAGCAGGTCGAAGAAATAAGTGAAGCTGATTCTTCGTCTGGAAAATCAGATGGTGATTCTGATGATAGACAGGTATCTGATAAATGTGTATTGAACAAGACAATAAATCATAGAGAAACCGGTTATATAGGTAGTTCGAGCCTGATATTGACATGTGAGGCCTGCGGCAAGTCAATCCCAGCAGGGAACGGCACAAAAATAGATTCTGGCCAAATTATTTGCGATGATTGTCTTACGGAACTTCGCAGAATATAGCCATCAAAATTCCCCTGAAAGATGAATTTTATCATCTCAGGTAAGGGATGGAAATGCCGGTAATCTTTGAGAAAAAAGGTTCCATAGTATTTCTGAAAAATCACTATGCCTGCTACAAATTAAATCAGGGAAAGTAAAGTAAGCAAATCGTTGGTGCAGATGGTACAGTTGGTACAGTAATCGCAAACAATCCAAATTGTTTTGTATTTTTTAGTTGCAATATTCATCGAGTACCCTTATAGTATATTCGATCAGTGAGGGTTAGAATGCATCACGAGAAACGTAAACAGTTAACCTTTTGGGAAGGTCTGTTAAATGTATCGAGGGCTTCCTTCGGAAATGTTGCTCTTACGCACATGTAGGTGGAGTGAATGAGCCTCTACAAAGAAAAAGCACCCCTGTGATATAAGAGCGTGAAATGTCGTAAAAAGAAATACGGTATAAGGCGGATTTGAGTAAAGGAGTCTGGCTGAGAGACAGTCAGGTATGACTTGGAGGTTTTGGGAAGGATAAAATCATGTGTAGAACGTTTCTATATCTTATCCTCTTAACCTCGGTCGCGGGCGACAACTTCCGAGGATTTGTCCAGATCTATGACCGACCAGGTACACCCAATCCCGAGGGCGTTATACGGACGCCACAATTCATTATTATTAGTGATCCGACAGCTCACGATCCGGTTCCGGCTGATGGTGAGCTACTTATGAGCACATGGGCAAACCTTAGCTGGTCACCGGGAGACTTTGCGGTTTTGCACCATGTATACATCGGCGATAATCCTGACGGTATGAGTCGCGTGAGGAGCCAGAGCGGGACGTCCTTTCTGGTCGGATTTCCCGGTTTTCCTTATCCGGACGGTCTCGTTCCGGGTACGACATACTACTGGCGTATTGACGAAGCGCAAGCCAACGGTAACGTATTTGCAGGAGATGTCTGGAGCTTTATGGTCCCGCCCAGAACTGCATACAATCCCGTCCCGGCTGATGGCGCCAAATTCGTAGACCCGGATGAAGACCTTAGCTGGGCTTCAGGTTTCGGTGCGAAATTACACCTCGTATATTTCGGTGATAATTTTGACTACGTTGCCAATGCAGCCGGTGGACTCCCACGGGGAGATACAAACTTTTATCCAGGCCAGCTTGAACAGGGCAAAACTTATTATTGGCGGATTGATGAGTTTGACTCCATTAATACCTATAAAGGTGATGTCTGGAGATTTACAACCGCAGGTGAAGGCGGAGGTGTGAGAGGAAAATATTATCAGGGTATGAATTTCGAGAACTTTGTACTGACCCGAATAGAACCTCAAATCGACTTTAATTGGGGCGATGGTGAGCCGGACCCGGTAGTCGGTCCTGATAACTTCTCGGCAAGATGGACGGGCGAAGTGGAGGCGGCATTTACTGAGACCTACACCTTCTACACCAATAGCGACGATGGTGTGCGTCTTTGGATTGATGGACAACGGCTTGTTAACAACTGGACCGACCACGGAAACACCGAGGACAAAGGAACAATCTACCTTGTCGCAGGCAGTACGTACAGCCTTGTGATGGAAATGTATGAGAACGGCGGCGATGCAGTGGCGGAACTGCGCTGGTCGAGTCCCAGTACGCCAAAACAGCTAATTCCGCAGGCAGCACTTTCACCACCTGTAAAAGCCGGCAATCCGAAGCCGGGTAATGGTGCTGTGGACGTAAAGCATAACCTGATTCTTAGCTGGTCACCGGGAGAAGATGCCGCTTTGCATCAGATATATTTCGGCACCGATGCAGATGCAGTTAAAGACGCCGATGAAAACAGCTGGCCTGAACACAAAGGCACATGGGAACGTGGTTCTGAAACTTATGAATTCGAAATGCTTGAGTGGAATATCACCTACTACTGGCGTGTTGATGAAATCGAGGACGACGGTACATTACAGAAAGGCAACGTCTGGAGCTTTACGACTGCCAACTTCTTTATCGTGGACGATTTTGAGAGCTACAATGATCTTGAACACGATGATCCGGCGAGCAACAGAATATTTGATGCCTGGATAGACGGATTCGATAACCCGGCTGTAAACGGTTCTATCGTCGGTTATGAGATTCCTCCCTTTGCCGAGCAGACTATCGTTCACGGTGGTTTCCAGTCAATGCCGTTTTTCTACGACAACACTGTTGGGAAATCCGAGGCGACGTTGACATTGACTTACCCGCGTGACTGGACCGAGAACGGTGTTGACAGGCTGGCAATCTGGTACATAGGCGATCCGGCTAACGCTCGCGCACCGATGTATGTTGTTCTCAATGGCAGTACCGTGGTTCAACATGATGATCCTGATGCGGCAAAGGAAACTGCCTGGACCCGATGGAATATTGACCTGCAGGCCTTTGCAGACCAGGGCGTGAACCTTGCCAATGTCAATTCCATTACTCTTGGTCTTGGTAACAGGAACTATCCGATTCCCGGCGGTTCAGGTAAGTTATACTTTGATGATATTCGTCTGCATCGACCGTATTGGCCAATAATCCCTTGGCCAATCCCAGAATTTCCAGATCGACCGGATTGGCCAATATTCCCAGGGTTCCCGGATTTTCCGGATTATTAGTTCTGGGTTTAGCCGGCAATTAAGATTGCACGCTTGAAATAACAGATTTGTATGAATTTGGGGTTTATATTGAATGATTCTATATAGGCCCCTTTTTCATTGCTTAAAGAAACGGATTCGTGTGCAAATAGTAACCTATCGTAGTCACAATTTCTTGCAGAAAAAAGGCTTGCGGTCAAAACTGTTGTTCCTTAACATTAAAGAAGAGGGGCGGGTTCGAATCCCGCCCTCTACGTTTCTTGTTTTGGGCTTCGTTTTTTTAGATGACTCAACGTAAAAAAACCTGAAGTTGATTATGCGTATAGCATTGGGACAATTTAACGCAGTGGTGGGTGATTTGGCCGGCAACGCTGAGAAGATGCGCGAAATCTATGCCGGAGCGGTTCGATCTGATGTGGATTTGCTGGTCTTTCCCGAGATGGCTATTTGCGGCTATCCGCCGGAAGATTTACTGCACAAGAAGCATTTTTTAAAAGACTGCTCATCTGCCCTTGAAAAACTTGCCGCCGATTGCCCTGATAAAACCATAATAGTCGGTTTTGCCGAAAACCACCGGGACAATAACTACAATTCCGCTGCTGTATTGCGTGGCGGACGGATATGCAAAATTTATCGAAAGGCCCAGCTTCCGAATTATGGTGTGTTCGACGAACGGAGATATTTTCAGCCCGGTTCTAAACCCGTGATAATCGATGTAAGCGGCCTTAGCGTTGCTGTTACTATCTGTGCCGATATCTGGGAAGTCGGGTGGCTTGTTAATTTCCTTAGGGATAAAGGGCAAATCCAGATAATTCTTAATATCTCAGCTTCGCCGTTTCATGTCGGTAAGATTAGGGAAAGACAGGAGGTTGTGAGTCAATGCGCGAAAGAGTTCAATAGCGCTGTTGCTTATTGCAATCTTGTGGGCGGTCAGGATGAATTGATTTTCGATGGGCGAAGTATGTTCGCCGATTCGACGGGCGGGATAAGAGCCAAAGCAAAGGCATTCGACGAGGATTTACTGATCGCTGATATTATTATTGCAAACAACGGGACTATTCAGGTTAAGCCCTTTCAGGCTTCTGCTCCACAGCCGGCCAGCCTTGCTGAAGAAATCTATCAGGCACTCGTGCTCGGCACGAAAGATTATACCGGCAAAAATGGTTTTAAAAGGGTGTTAATAGGTCTGAGCGGAGGAATAGACTCTTCGGTCGCGGCGGCAATCGCTGTCGCTGCTTTGGGTGCCGAAAATGTCATCGGCCTGACAATGCCCTCGGAATTCAACAGTCCCGAAACGATTGGGGATGCCAGGAAACTGGCGGATAATCTGGGCATCGATTTTTTAACTATTCCGATTGGGCCGATACTTAAGCAATTCGATAAGGCGTTAAAGACCGTCCGGGGCTGGAAAAGCGAGGGGATAGCTTACGAGAATTTGCAGGCCAGAATCCGCGGCAGTATTCTTATGTCGCTAAGTAATCAGTTTGGCTCTCTGGTACTTACAACTGGTAATAAAAGCGAGACTGCTGTCGGCTATGCGACTCTTTATGGCGATACGGCGGGGGGCTTCGCTGTGATAAAAGACGTTCCCAAGACAATGGTCTATAAATTGGCTCAACACATAAACAAAATATCCAAATGCCAAATTATCCCTGCTGATGTAATTACCCGGCCGCCCAGTGCTGAATTAAAGCCCGACCAGAAAGACAGTGATTCGCTGCCGGATTATGATTTACTTGATAAAATCCTAAAGGGCTATGTCGAAGAGGACAAGTCAGCACAGCAGCTTATCGAATCGGGCCTGTCCCGGGATGATGTCCTGCGTGTAATTCGTATGGTTGACTGCAACGAATACAAGAGAAGACAATCGCCGCCGGGAGTAAAAATTACACCGAAAGCTTTCGGAAAAGACAGAAGGCTGCCAATCACCAACCGTTACGGTTCCTCCGAAAAATAGCCGTTTTTCGCCTGCGATTGAGTATGCGAAATCATCTGCCGGTTATGGCATCGGCAACAGTGCTGCCGAATTGAAGTGCGGCTACCGGACCAATACCGGTAATTATCCATCTATCCTGCTCGACAGCGAGACCGGTATATAAAGCACCGGCTAATACGAGTGTGCTACGTTCGGTCAAAAGGCTCGTTGTTCTTACACCGGTGAGCACGCCGGCATTGGCCAGAATGGTGGGTGCTGTGCCAATTGCCGCGAGTATCTTTCTATTACGCACCGCCTCCCGAGCCAGATTCAACGCAATAGGATTAGCGACATACTCAGCCGCTCCAATGCCTCCTATGAAGATTATTGCGTCGTAGTTGTCAATACTCAATTGACCTATCAGAATGTTCGCCTCAGCTATACCTCCAAGCGTACCTCTTATAATTCCAATTCTTGTACTTGCTATAACTGACTGAACACCCGCTGCGTCCAGTGCTCTTTTTGTTTCAAACAGCTCCTCATCTCGGTAATTTTGGCTGGCAACGATTAAAGCCGCCCTTTTTACTCCTCTACCCTCCTGGTTTGTCAATGCTTCTGCTGCGGCCTGCTCTATTGTATGCCCTACACAAATTATATAAATCGCCTCGAAGCCTGGCGGTAATCTGCATGCCCTGCTGACTTGCTTTGCTGAGGTAAAGCCGCCGACTGGTACTGAGCCCAAATCCAGACAGGCGGCCTGCAGGAGAATATTCTGAGCGACGTGCCCGGCTTCGAGCAGCATGAATGTTCTGGCTTTATTGCGAAACTGGGTTGAAAGCTTTCTGACAGAGCCTGCAACAATAATATCACAGCCGGCCATAGCCACAAACTCCTGCATTGAAGCGGCTGTGGCTAAACTTCCGCGGACATCCTTGTCTGAAGTTTGTTCCAGACTATGCTCGGCAGGTCGATAGACAAATAGCCCCTCCTCGGTGGCAAAATATAACTCTATGGGGTAAGTCTCCCCGGCCGATGGTGCTGTTCGCAGACCTCTTTGTTTTTCTATTATGCCCTGGCCGGCCCAGGCTAATTGGCTAATCTGCTCGGATTCGAGCGGTGTATTGGAGAATAAGCGCACACTTCGCCGTTTGGCCAGGGCCTCTTCGAAACTGACCGTCCCTGTTAGTTTCGGCTTTGTAAGTCGAACTATCTTTTGTGGCAACCGGCTTCTGCGTTGACCGAGACAAAGGGTTGCAAAACAAATTAATATTATGCCAAGAATTGTTAAACGTTTCATTTTCTTAGTCCTCCAGGTTAAGTTTTGAAGTGGCGACTCATAATATGCTTATATTATACATGTTTAATTTCGGATTTCACAGATTAAACTTTATTTTTGATGAATCAGGTATCTTCCGATTCCGGCAACAATCCATATTTCTGTTGTTGCAGTTGCAGCCGTTGTAGCTATAACCTGCCTGGCAGAGTTGTCTTGCAAGACTCAAGATACAAAAGACACGGTTCAACCATAAGTTTCAATCTTTAGTGTTTTTGAAAGGTCTATATAGCGGGTCGCCTATCAAAACCAATTGCCAGGAATTGAACGGTTTTGTTCGGTAATATGCCTCAACGAGGCAGCCGCCCTCGAACAGTTCTGCGAAGAACGCTTTCGGTTCAGGGAATGCGTGAAGATACGGTTCATTTACTGCACCCAGTGTTGCGGTGATTCCGTCTCGCAGCATTGCAGCGCACCAGGTGCTGCTGTTCGGGTCGTGCAGCTTTTGGGCCTCGAAGCTGGCGATATGAAATCCGACGGCGCCATCAACAAAATCAAAGGCATCCACGTATTTCCTCAGGCTGTACCAGCCGCAATAAACAGCAGTTTGCGGGCAGCTCCCGGGCTGAAAGAGCTGCCCAGTTTGTTCGGCTGTGATTGGCATCTTCGTGTTCGAGCGTATGAACGCCCCCAAATCACGCAAAGATTGGTCAAAATGACCGTATAAGTCCTTTTTGACAATGCCCCGTGAATCAATATAGGCGTTACCCTTTAATCCTGTCTTTTCCGCAGTTAGAGCTTTGTCTATAAGGCCCTTAATAATTTTATAGTCCGGCCCATCCAGCCGGCTAACCATAAGTGTTTTGAAACCTAAGCCCGGAACTTGACCTCTTAGCATATTCGGTTGCCATCGATACAAATCATAGGATTGAAACAAAACCATCGATAATTCACTATCCACCGATGCGGTTGTCTCTCTGCCGCTGATGCGGCCGATTTCGAGCTGCATCTGAGAGATTTTTTTATTGATTTCTTTTGTCTGAATCGATACCTGCCCGGGGTCAGTTTCCAGGTCCTGTTTCAGTTGCTCAAGCCTTTGCTTTTCCTTGCTGAGAAGCCTCTTCAATTCTTTTAATTTACCTCCCATCCCAGGCAAAGGCCCTTGCGTGCCCGCCCTGACGGGTATGCCATAGGTTGTTACCAAACATCTGATTTCGCCGGGAAACCTGCGCTGCAACTGCCTTCTGATTGGCAAGGCAAGGGAACGTTCGTACTCGTCCCTGCCGATTGTCTCACGTGGATTGTGCCCCAAAGCAAGGTAGATGATATTCTTCTTCGGTATATTCCGTTTTTCGCAGTAGTACTCTGCAATCCGCTGCGATGCAGAAATTTGTCTGTTGGCTATCACGAGGATTTCGTCGGGCTCTAACGCGAATCCTGTCCCAAAGCACATTAACATCAGCAAAGTAATTACCACAGTTCTATGGGCCATTTTTCAGTATATTTTATTATCACCCTCAATTGTTGTAAATTGGAGTTGGCAAGTGCGGATTCATTCCGGGCCGTAGGTCCTGTATGGCAGATTAATCGGATAATCGCGAACTACTTCATCGTAGTCGTCTAACCAGTAGGCATTTGGGTTGCTTTTGAAGACCAAAAACCGTCCGCTGTCCCGGTCATCAGCGGCCCGATGGTATTTGAAATATACGAACTCTTTTGTTTTGCCGAGGATTTCAATCTTTCCGGTCGCATGTGACATTGTATAGCGTGCACGCTTTGCAAGCCCTGATACCAGGGATTTGGCTTGCTCTACGATCTCATAGCCTTTTTCGATTGGAACTGTGTAAGCTTTATTGCCGATCGCAGGACGACACTGGAAAATATAATAAGGAGCCGCACCAACAAAAGACAGTTTCCCGAGCAGCTCAGCCAGGACCTCCGGGCTGGAATTGACGCCTTTTATAAGGGGCGTCTGATTTGCCAGTAATGCCCCGGCCTTTTGCAGCAGATTGACGCATTTTACGGCCACCTCGGTCAATTCACGGGGATGAACAAAGTGGGTCATTATGTATATCTTTTTTTGCTCCGTAGAGTACTTGCTTATCATTTCAAGCAATGCCGAATCTTCGATGATACGATACGGATTGAAGGCCGGCATCTTTGTACCTATGCGGATTATTTGTACGTGCTCAATCTCTCTTAGCTGCCGGATAATATTATCGAGTTTTGAAGTCTTCAGTACAAACGGATCTCCACCGGTCAATAGAACGTTTGTTATCTCTTTATGCTCTGTTATATATTGCATAGCCCCGGCCACGTCACGAAGATATGTACTTTGTGTGTCGATGAAAACACGCTTACGGAAACAGTACCTGCAGATGCCTTCGCAGACGTTGCTTATTAAAAGCAGCGCTGTGGAATTGTATTTATGCTCGAGCCCGGGTATGATCGTATAGCTTTCTTCATCTGAAGGGTCGAGCCGGCCCCATTGTTCAAGCTCGTGCGAGTGGGGGATAATAATTTTGCGGATCGGGTCGTCGGGGTCGTCCCAGTTAATAAGCGACAAGTAATAATCGTTGCTGCGAAAAGAAAACATTTCAGTAATTTTCTTTAGCCGGGTTCTTTCCTCCTCGCTTAATTGCTCCAGCTGCTCTATTCTTGTCAGGTGTTTCATTTTTGTAACGGATATTGAATTTAATATATTTATTTCAGGTTCCATGTTTGCTCTGGCCTCGGGTGTATTCGGTTTCTGAGTAGCTTTTTTCGTAAATGTTTTTCCGCTTGAACACATAGGCAATAGTTGCCAGTATTATTCTTATATCGGTTAATAAGGAGCTGGTTTCCACATATTTTACATCGAAATCGAGTTTTTCTTCACGTGTAAGCTCGCCCCTGCCCGTTATTTGTGCCAGACCTGTCAGGCCCGGTTTGACGAGCAGCCGTTTTTTTTGCCTTTCGTTCCATTCGGGTATCTGCGAAATATACAGCGGTCGAGGTCCGACAATGCTCATATCCCCCTTTAATACGTTAAATAACTGGGGTAGTTCGTCGAGTGAGTATTCTCGCAGAAACTTCCCGACTTCCGTCAAGCGCGGGTCCCGGCCGGATTTCGGGCTTGGCCCGAAAGGCTCAGCGTCCTGTTTCATCGTTCTGAATTTATAAAAAACAAACGGCCTTCTGTTTCTTCCTGCCCTTTGTTGCCTGAATATTACAGGGCCTTCGCTGCTGAGCTTTATAGCTATCCATATCACAACCAATACCGGAGACAGAATAACCATCGCGACTACGGCAATCAAAATATCAAGCACACGTTTACTAATATCAAAAAGGCTCATACCACCTCACTGTGATTATTAAAAGACAGCCGCTTTTTCGGCGAGCTCAACAGCAGCAACTTCGCAGAGTAGCCGTCAGTTTATCCGAATATAACTCTCATGTCAATACCACACTGATTCGTCTGGACAGATTTGTTTTCGTTCTGTACACTGTGGAAGGCCTGCAAAAAGCTCCCCTGTCCGGGAAATATTCAGATAGAGGATAGACATGATATTAGACAAACTCATAGGCCCTGAAAGGCCCCTTAGTTGGGTTTTACAGTTCTGGCCTGTGCCTGTGTTTTCGTTTATTTCAGCCTTAGTTGCCACTTTGCTGTGCAAAAATATCGCGCTGAAGCTTGGAATTGTTGATAAGCCGGATAAACTGGTGAAGACTCACAAAAGTAGCGTTGCTTATCTTGGTGGGGTAGGCATTTTAGCAGGGCTGACTGTCGGCATACTTACAGGTATTTATTGCATCAGCAAC
>Ga0114922_10003005_pt1 | contig 15765 bp, 10 predicted proteins | sample AartaG_FD_100975 | JGI IMG/M metagenome (GOLD analysis project Ga0114922, IMG submission 100975) | Deep subsurface microbial communities from Aarhus Bay to uncover new lineages of life (NeLLi) - Aarhus_00045 metaG | ecosystem: Environmental > Aquatic > Marine > Oceanic > Sediment | place...
AATTTTATATGCTAATACTCAGTTAGTTCCAGATTATCTAATATCTACTAGCGAAAGAGGAACTCGTCACCGGGCAGCAGAGAGAATGGCCAAGCAGATAGATTGTCCTGTTATAGCTGTTTCTCAATCTAGACACGTGATTACTTTGTATCAGGGGGAAACCAAGTATCTCTTAGGGAGCGTACCTGAACTTATAAACAGGGCCAATCAAGCGCTACAAACTCTGGAAAGATACCGGGCAGCCTTCAACGAGGTGTTAGTAGAATTAGACCTTCTGGAATTTCAGGATGAAATGAGGCTGATTGATGCGATAAGAGCTATTCAAAGAGGCGAAATGATAAGAAGGATAAAAGAGGAAATAGAAAGATATATTATAGAGCTGGGGGGAGAGGGACGTTTGACAGAGATGCAACTAAAGGAAATAGTAGGTAATACCTTAAGTGAAACTAGACAAATATTGCAAGACTATGTAAAGGAAGATTATGAGAAAGTCTGCCTAGAATTAGAAGTGATAAGTACGGAAAAGCTGTTAGAAGCAGAAGGTATTGTGCGTATTCTGGGTTACGGGACAAAACCTGAGAACCTGGATTTGTCAGTTTTACCCAAAGGATATCGAATTCTATCCAAAGTGCCTCATTTACCAGTCTCAGTGGTGGAAAATGTAGTAGCTGCCCTGGGAGATCTACCCAATATCATGAACTCAACTGTGCTAGAATTGACCGAAATTAATGAAGTGGGAGAGAGGAGAGCTGGCTCTATCAAGCGGGAGTTAGAACGACTCAAAAATAGAGCATTGCTGGGTAAACGTTTTTGATGATAAAAAGGAGATGAAAGTTCAATGAAATTTGAAGAGATAAGATTACGAACTCTATTTGTTGTTTTGGTAGGTATTGTTTGTTATGGAATAGCGCTTTTTATGGATTTTAATCCTTGGATACCTGCTCTGGCGGGATGCTGGATAGCTACAATAATAATTGCCGTTGAACGAAAACTAAGCAAAATTTCTGTAAAAGGATTAATAATAGGCGTACTGGGATTAGCGGGAGGCGTTATAATCGCCAATTTGATAGCTTATCCTATTCTATGGATTGTTCCCTTGAAGTCGTTTTCTCCCTTTATTCTTTTTCTGATTAATCTGGTATTTGCTACTATTGGTTTGGCTGTATCCCTTAAAAGAAAAGAGGAAATAGCTAATTTTCTATTCCGGTTTACTGGTAAGAAAATCACTGCAGGAACGGGAAAATATAAAATCCTGGATACGTCTGTTATTATTGATGGTAGAATAGTTGACCTCTGTGAAACTGGTTTTATAGAAGGAATACTGGTAATTCCGCATTTTGTTCTTACTGAACTACAGCAGATTGCCGATTCTTCATCTTCCACCAAGCGAACTCGAGGCAGAAGAGGTTTGGATATAGTTCATAGACTCCAAAACCAGGAGACAGTTCCCGTGGAAATTGTGGATACCGATTTTCCAGATATACTAGAAGTCGATAGTAAATTACTTCAATTAGCCAAAGTAATGAAAGGACTGGTAATTACTAACGATTATAATCTTAAAAAAGTAGCTAAGATCAAAGATGTAGAGGTGCTGAACATAAATGAAATAGCTACTGCTCTCAAGCCTATTCTTTTGCCGGGAGAGGCTTTAAGAATCAACATCCTCAAGGAAGGAGAAAATCCTAATCAGGGAATTGCCTATCTGGAAGATGGCACAATGGTAGTGGTAGAGAAAGGAAAGAAGTACATTGGCAGGGAAGCAGAGATTATCGTGACTTCTGTCCTTCAGACTACCACAGGAAAAATGATATTCACTGAGTTAAAGCAAGAGGCAAATAAGAACAAAATAAAAGTGAAAAGAGTCAGAGCCAAGGGACAAAGCAAGTGAGAGTGGAGGTCATTATCGTAGGAGCTGGTAAAGGAGTGAGGTTTGGTGAAGTTCGACCAAAGCAGTTTTCTTATCTCTGCAAAAAGCCAATTTTCTGCTGGACTATTGAGAGGTTTGAAAAGTGTAAGCTGATAGACAAAATTATTCTGGTTATACCTCCCAGAATGAAGGAATATGTTCAGAAATCGATTCTATCCTACTCTGACTACAAGAAAATAAAAGCTACTGTTGAGGGAGGTAAAGAGAGGGGTGATTCTGTCTTCCAGGGGCTGCAGGTAGTAGATAGAGATACTGATATAGTGCTTATACACGATGGAGTCCGCCCTTTAATCTTTCCTGAGTTAATCGAAAGATTAATTCATCAGGTAGAAAAATATGGAGCGGCAATATTAGCTGTTCCAATAAAAGAAACAGTCAAGGAGGTTAGCCGAGAAAGTGCTGTAGCTCAGACCTTGGATAGAAAGAAACTCTACTCTATCCAGACTCCTCAGGGGTTCAAGAGAGAGATAATATGGAAAGCCTACGAAACAGCCAGGCAATCGGGTCAATGGGCAAGTGATGATGCTGCCCTGGTAGAAAAAATAGGGAAGAAAGTCATGATAATTCTGGGAGATGAGATGAATATCAAGATTACTACTTCCCTGGATTTGAAATTAGCTGAAATATTGTTAAGAAACAGCGTATAGCGTTTAGCGTATGGCGTATAGTAAAAAGACGTAAAGCGAAAATGCAGAACCAAGACTTAAAATCGAATTAGAAGATGGTGAAATAAGTTTTGAATTTTGGATTATGGTTTCTTGCCTTAAAGATTCCGTATACGCTAAACGCTACCCGCTATATGCTATAGTAGATACGAGAGTAAAATGCGTGTAGGAATAGGATACGATGTGCATCCTCTGGTAAGAGGGAGGAAACTTATTTTGGGGGGAGTTCATATACCCCATCCAATGGGCCTAGGGGGTCATTCTGATGCTGATCTTTTATTGCACAGTATGGGGGATGCCTTACTAGGAGCAGCAGGTAAAAAAGATATAGGCTCTTTATTTCCCGACAATGATCCCAAATATGAAGGAATTTCTAGCTTAATATTATTAACAAGGATTTTCCAATTACTGAAAAAAGATGGCTACCGAATAAACAATTTAGATGCTACATTGGTAGCAGAAGAACCCAAAATTTCACCCTATGTCCATAAGATGAAAGAAAATATTGCTCAGGCCTTGAGAATCCAGACTGGTCGGATAGGAATCAAGGCCACTACTTCTGAAAAAATGGGTTTTTTAGGTAAGAAAAAGGCAATTTGCTGCTGGGCAGTGGCCACTATAGAAATGGTGAATCGTGAATCGTGAATGGTCGTTGGTGAATGGTGAATCGTAAACAAGAGAGTGAAAACAGTCTGAGTTCTAAATATCCGATTCTAGATGCTCGATACTCGTAAAAGAAGAAAGACAAAGAACGAGGGATGAATTGAATCGAGTATCCAGCATCGAGCATCGAGATATCGCGAAATACGATTCACTAGCTTTGTCGTGCGTGATGCGTATTGCGCAATACGACATACGATATACGCAATACGAGATAGTAGGAGTAAGAAATTGTCTCTTAGAGTTTATAACACTTTAAGCAGAAAAAAAGAAGAGTTTGTGCCCTTAGAGCATAAAGAGGTAAAAGCGTATGTTTGCGGCGTAACTCTTTACGATGAATTACATCTGGGGCATGCCCGCTATGCAGTAGTGTTTGATATAATTAGACGATATCTTGAATACAAAGGTTATGAGGTAAACTATATTACTAATTTTACCGACATAGATGATAAAATGATTGCTCGTGCTCAATCTCTAGGAGTCTCTATTTCTGAGCTGGCAGAAAAATTCATAAGAGAATACTTTGCGCAGATGCAACAATTGGGAGTAAAAAAGGCAGATTCCCACCCCCGTGCTACTGAACATATAAGGGAGATAATAGAGTTAATTGAAAAACTGGAAGATAAAGGACTGGCTTATTCTACTCAGGGAGATGTCTTTTTTCGTGTAAAGAGGTTCCCCTCCTATGGCAAGCTTTCCCATCAGAACTTAGAAGATATCTTAACAGGAGTAAGAGTAGAGGTTGATGAAAAAAAAGAAAATCCTTTCGATTTTGCTCTTTGGAAAAAAAGCAAAGAAAATGAACCTTCCTGGGATAGTCCATGGGGAAAGGGAAGGCCAGGTTGGCATATTGAATGCTCGGCTATGGCTATGAGATACCTGGGAGAGAATCTCGATATCCATGGAGGAGGAAAAGATTTAATATTTCCTCACCATGAGAATGAAATTGCTCAATCAGAAGGAGCTACCGGAAAAACATTTGTCAGGTACTGGCTGCACAATGGTTTGGTGAGAATGAAAAATGCAAAAATGGCTAAATCTACTGGCAATGTTCTTACTTTGTCTGACGCTTTGAGCAATTACAAGGGGGAAGTGGTAAGATATTTTCTTCTTTCGGCTCATTATCGAAGTCCTCTAGACTACAGTCAAAATAGTTTAAGAAAGGCTTTTACTTCTCTAAAGAGAATTTATAATACCTTAAGGAAAATAGAAGATTTAGAAGAAGAGTATAAAAAGGGTCTTTTAGAGAATGGTTCTACTCCCCCGGTTATGATAAAAGCAAAGGCAAGTGAGTTATTTAACTATTCAAAAGAGGCAGAAGATAAATTAGTTGAAGCTTTAGATGACGATTTTAATGTTCCTATAGCCCTTTCCGTTATTTTTGAATTAGCCAGGAAGGCAAACTTATTATTAAATGAGAAAAAACATTTGGATGACTCCTCTTTCCAGATTCTTTTAAAGGCGCATCAGAAGATTAAAGCGCTGGGAAATATTTTAGGACTTCTTCAAGGGGAAGAAGAAAAGAAATTAGAGGGAAAAGAAGAGCAGCTAATTGAGCTCTTGGTTAATGCAAGAGACACACTACGAGAGAAGAAAGAGTGGGAACTTGCTGACAAGATAAGAAAAGGATTAGATAAGTTAGGAATAAAACTGGAAGATAAAGAAGATAGGACAGCATGGAGAGTTAATTAGTATAGGCTGGCGTAGCTCAACTGGCAGAGCGGATGATTTGTAATCATCAGGTTGGGGGTTCAAGTCCCTCCGCCAGCTCCACAATGAATCTTAGCCTCCCCCTTAATGACTTAATATTTTCTCTATAATGAGAGGAACTTCTTTCAATGCCTGGTCTACCTTGTGAGGCAAGGAGGTCCCTCCCTGGGCAAAGTCCCATCTACCGCCACCGTTACCTCCGGCAATCCGACAAACTTCTTTGATTATTTCATCTGCTGGTAGCTCTTTCTGGGTAGAGGCAACTACCAGAAAAGCTTCCTTTTGAGCTATTGAAGCTAACACCACGATACCTTTTTTCAGTTTAACTTTCAGTTTTTCTGCGGTTTGTCTTAGGATTTCAGGTGATAAATCCTTCCATTCTCCTGTTACTAGTTTTATATCTCCAACCCGGGAAGCCTGCTCTATTAGATTTTCCATCTCAACCTCTGCCAATCTTTTCTGCCATTCCTTCATCCGCTCTTGTTGCTTTTGAAGTTTCTGATTCTTCTCCTCAATGCGCGTCAAGATTGTGCTCTCCCCAGTTTCTAATGCCTCGCCAATTCTCCTGAGAAGACTCTCTTTTTCTTCTATTGAGTCTAAGGCCCTCTTTCCTACCAGAGCTTCCATTCTCCTTATTCCAGAGGCAATGCTTGATTCACTAATTATTCGCAATATTCCTATTTCTCCAGTACTGGAAAGATGAGTTCCTCCACAAACTTCCTGGCTGAACTTTGCTATGGCTACTAGCCGCACTTTTTCTCTATATTTAGCTCCAAAAAGAGCTATAGCTCCTTTCTCCTGCGCTTCCTTTAAGCTCATTTCCTTCACTGTAATGGAAAGATTCTCTCTTATCTTTTGGTTGATTAAAGAAGTTATTTTTTTAAGCTGTTCATCGCTTAAAGGAGCAGAATAGCTAAAATCAAAACGAAGTCTATCTTCGCCCACCAATGAGCCACTCTGCTTAACCGTTTCGCCTAAAATCTCTCTCAAGGCTGCCTGCAGAAGATGAGTAGCTGTATGGGCACGAGCAATAGCTTTTCTTCTTTTCTTATCAACTTCAGCCCCCACCCTACTCGCCTTTTCAAGTTCTCCTCTTAACATTCTTACTCGATGAAGGATTATCTCCTCGTCTATTCTTTGAGTATCTAATACCTCAGCACAACCTGCCTCATTGAATATCTTACCTCTATCCCCTATCTGCCCTCCTCCTTCAGGATAAAAAGGGGTGGAGAGAAGAATGAGTTCTGCTTTCCCCTCTTTTATTTTTTCTACTTCTTTCCCCTTTTTGATTATTGCAATTAGTGTGGTATTTAGCTTTAATTTTTGATGTGCCTGGAAAATTTGTGCCGTATCCAGATTATGTTCCAGCTTTAGTTTCTCAAGGATTTCTCCTGCTACTCCGCTCACATCAGTTGTAGCTACATTCACTTTATCTCCAATCTTTACCATCTCATTAACATTGGTCTCCAATGTTCGCTTTCTGCTTCTTTCTTTTTGCTCAGTCAATAATTTATCATATCCTTCTCTGTTTATTGTTACTCCCTCTTCCCGGGCTATCTCTTCCGTTATCTCCAAAGGGAAACCATAGGTATCATATAACTTGAAGACATCCCGGAAAGGAATCACTCTTTTCTTTTTCTTCTTTAAATCCCAGATTATTCCCTCTAAAATACCCATTCCTCGACTCAAGGTAGACTGAAAACCCTCCTCTTCAGCCTTGATTAGCGAGACTATTTCTTCCTGCCTCTCTTTAAGATAAGGATAAGATTCCTGCATCATCTTGACTACCACAGGAACTCCTTTGTATAAGAAAGTTTCTCCTGAGCCAAGCTTTCTGCCAAACCGATAAGCTCGACGAAGAACCCTCCTTACCACATATCCTCTCCCTATATTAGAGGGTAGAATTTTTTCTCCTAAGAGAAAAGTGAGAGCTCGTAGATGGTCCGCAATCACTCTTAGACTTCTTTCTTCTTTTCTATTCTCGGGAAGTATATTTCTTAACCAATCAAGAATTGGACTGAATAAATCAGTATCGTAGTCGCTCTCCACTCCCTGAAGTACAGAGGCAATCCTCTCCAACCCCATACCAGTGTCTATATTCTTAGAAGGAAGAGGAGAGAGCTTTCCTTCTTTATCGCGGTTAAATTGCATAAAGACTAATGTCCCGATCTCAACCCACCTTGAACAATTGTTGCAGCCAGGCAAACAATTCATTCTCGAACATCCATACTTTTTTCCCCTATCAAAAAATATTTCCGTATCCGGACCACAAGGACCAACTTCACCTAATGACCAGAAGTTCTCTTCTTCACCTTTCTTCAATATTCTTGATGCAGGAATACCTATTTTCTTCCAGATCTGGTAGGCTTCGTCGTCTTCCTTGAGTACGGTAGCCCATATACGATTTTGACTAAGCTCTAACTTATTTATTACAAACTCCCAGGCCCATTGACAGGCTTCCTTCTTAAAATAATCTCCCAAGGAGAAGTTGCCCAACATCTCGAAAAGAGTATGATGATAGGAGGTATATCCTACTTTATCTACATCATTCATACGAAAACAAAGCTGGCAGGAGGCAAGACGCGAAGCAGGAGGTTTTTTTTCTCCCAAGAAGAAAGCTTTTAGAGGAACCATTCCGGCAATTGTAAAAAGAAGAGTCGGATCGTCAATAGACAATGGAGCTGAAGGTTGAATTAAGTGTCCTCTCTGTTTGAAAAAATGTAGAAATTCCTCTCTTATCTTATTTCCAGTCATAGATAATCTCCCATTTCACATTGTCTGCAAGGGGTCCACATCAACTATCCCCCTAATTCCTTGAATACCATTGAATAAAGGACTTAGTTTCTTGTCCAGGATTTCCCTTATATAAGACAAATCTTCATTTTTCAAAATCATATGGTAGCGATATTTTCCTCTTATTCTGGCAAAAGGACAGGAAGAGGGACCCAAGAATTCCATTTTTTCTTTCTCCAGTGATTCCCTCATTGTCTCTGCTATTTTCTCTACTTTCGTTTTTACCTTTCCTTCCAGAAGGATTCTTGCCCAATGTAGATAAGGCGGATATCCTAAATCTTTTCTTATACGAGACTCTATCTTGTAAAAATTATCTTCTTCTTCTTTCAACGCTTCTATAGCGTAATGAGTAGGATTGTAAGTTTGAATAACTAATCTACCTTGCGGCTTCATCAACCTCTTTATCTTCTTAAGAAGGTGAAAAAGATATTCTCCTGCTCTAAAGTCAGGTAAATTTAGTAGACCGTCCGCTATAACGATACCGACTAGATTCATATGAGAGAGAATCTCTTCTTTGATGATTAGTTGAGTTCCTACCAAAATATTGATTTTCTTCTCTGCTAAATCGCTGCGCAGCTTTTTGTAGAGCAGGGAAGATTTAATAACGTCTAAATCGCCGCGTCTAACATAAGCTCTGGAAAATCTTTTCCTTACTTCTATCTCCAATTGTTCTGTTCCTAATCCCGTCCTACGAAAATACCTTCCTTTACAAGAGGGACAAACTCGGGGAGCTTTCTCTTGGTAATCGCAGTAATGACAGACCAACTTCCCCTGCAAGTGAAAAGTAAGGCTTATATTGCAATTAGGACAATAAAGTACTTTTCCGCATTCAAGACACAGTAGAAAATTGGCAAAACCTCGCCTATTCAAGAAAAGAAGGGTAGATTTATTCTCCTCTAGATTCTTCCTCATTCCTTTTTCTAAGGCTAAAGAAAGGATTCTATCTTTTTCCTTACGCATATCTATAATACTAATATAGGGAGATTTATTGTCACCCTGGTAGAATTCAATTGTCTCATAAACTCCCTTCTTTGCCCGATACCAGGATTCTAAAGAAGGACTTCCTGTGGATAACACTACAGGGAAGTTTTCTATTTCTCCCCGTTTTATAGCCACTTCTCGCAAGTGATAGCGTGGTGCCTCTATCTGTTTATAGGCAGAGTTCTCTTCTTCTTCAACTATAACCAAACCCAGTTTAGTAAAGGGAGCGAATATAGCCAATCGTGTACCTATGGCCAAACATACCTCCCCTCTACTTATTCTATACCACTCTTCATATCTTTGCCTGGAAGAAAGGCGACTATGAAGGAGAGCTATCCCTCCCGGATAGCGAGAGTGGACCAGCTCTTTCAAAGGAAGAAGATAATTAATTTCCGGAACGATTAAAATAACCTGCCTTTCTCTCTCCAGGGTTTTTTTTATTAGAGAAAGATAAAGAAGGTTACTCTTCTTACTATCTTTCGTTTTAAAAAGAAAGACTCCTTTCGCTTGGGGAAGAAGAATATTCTCATCACTCTTTTCTATCACAGAATTCAATTTTCCGGGCTTCTGGCCCACAAGAGCTTCTCCCTCATTTCCTTTTTTTTTCTGAATTCTGAAGGTCTCTTGAATGGGCGAAATTGAGTGAAGAGCCTCGCCCAAGGAACAATAATAGTAATAACTTATCCACCTCCCTAATTTAATAAGACTATCACTTAAAGGAAGAAAATCGTTGAATACCTTGATAATTTCCTTTAAATTTTTCCTGCCGCCTTTTCTCTCTGTTTCTTCTACCACAAAACCACTCAAAACTCGTCTCTTAAGGGGAACCAGCACCTTTGTGCCTGTCTTGATATATGGACTGAGTTCTGCAGGAACCTTATAAGTAAAGGATTGATTCAAAGGAAGATTCAAAACTACCTTAATATACTTAACTTTACCATCTGATATCATTTCACCCTTTGTTTTATGAAAACTTCCTTGGCCAAAGAGGAAGTTATTGGAGACTAACTCATACTTTACTAGAATTCGTGGGGAAATCAAGCTATCTTTTAGACTTAACTCCTGTATCATGAGGATAGGGGCAGGCTCTATTAGCCTAAAGACGGCCTAATAGATGATATAGAATCATTAGTCTTAGTGTATTTTTCATTTTACAACATTATTTAGGTAGGGGGTTTTACTTGTCTGGAGGAGAGTCTTCTCTGATTTGCAGGTGCAGTTCCTTTAGCTGCTTTGCATGTACAGAAGAGGGAGCCTGAGTCAAGAGAGAAACTGCCTTTTGAGTTTTAGGAAAGGGAATAAACTCCCTTTAGCCCGATCATTCATCTCCCTTTAAATGTCTATCGAAGAAGTCCCATACAGGATAGTCCTCGTAAAAGTTCCACAACCCATACAGACCGTGTCCTATCTCTTTCTTTATAATCAACGTGTGAGAGGCTCCCGCCTCTTTCATCTTAGCATGGAGAAGCTCAGCCTGTTGCACCGGTATAGTAGTGTCCCAATCACCATGAATGGTAGGAACAGGTGGATCATTTTTGCTTACATAGGTGAAGGGGCTGGCCGCTTTATACTGCTCAGGCACCTCCTCAGGACTACCTCCAAGCAGCAAAACTGCAGATTAAATAAGCCCTTCGTGGTACAAGCTAATCAACTCTGTAGGCCCCGCAAAATTGACCACTGCCTGCACCCGGCTGGAAAATTCCAAATTTCCGCATTCACCTTCCAGCCCGTGAGATGAGTCAGTTAAGCCAAACATCAGGGCCAGATGTCCACCAGAAGACCACCCCAGCGCTCCAATACGGTTGGGGTCTATCTTGTATTCTTCTGCATTGGCTCGCAACTAACGAACGGCACATTTCACATCGTGAACCTGAGCAGGAAAGGGATATTTGACCTTACCTTCTTTTCTCACACTAGTTACTCGATAGTCAACCGTGACAGCCACATAGCCTCTTTTTGCAGCTTCTATAAAGTCAGGATAGTAGAGGGTCCTATGTCCTGTTTTCCATCCACCCCCAAAAATGAAAAGCAGAGCTGGAAAAGGTCCTTTCCCCCTCGCCGGACGGGCAAGGCGAGTGTCAAGACCAAAATTTGAAAAAATTTATGCATACGTTAGCCTAAAGCTGGTTTTGGAATCTTTTTCCTTTATTGATTCTAGCTTAGCTATGAAATTCATTTAATTTATTCCCTGATTAGTCTTAGTTTTTACTTTTTAGCTTTGCCCCAGATGAATCCGCAATCAAAAGCTTTGTTTTTACTGAAATATGGCGAACCTCTAAAAACTCTTTTTTTTCATGAAGATGCTTTACTCGCTCTACAAGCATTCTCGCTCCTATTTCTCCTATCCTATAGCTTTGCTGCATCACTATGGTTAAAGGCATAAATATATGAGAAGCTACGGCAACTTCGTCAAAGCCCACAAAAGCTAGTTCCTTGGGAACATCAATACCTTTCTCCTTTATAGCTTTTAGAGCTCCTACAGTTGCAATCTCATTATAGGTAAAGATTGCCGTAGGTTCTTCTTTTAAAAGTTCTTTAGTGGCCTCATAACTTTTCTCAATAGAAAGAGCGGGTCTAGGAATTACCTTTTTAACCAGTTTTTCCTGGTAATCAATATCATAATCCTGAAGGGCCTTTTTATACCCTTTTAATCTATCGGATACTGAGGTTATGCATTTCTGACCCGTAATGTAGCCTATTCTTGTATGACCAAGCTTAATTAAGTGAGTTACGGCCTCATAGGCACCTCTGAAGTTATCAGAAACAACATAATCAGTGTCAAGTTCTGGAAAGTAACGATCTACCATTACCACTGGGACTTTGCTCTCAACCAGAAACTTAAGATAGGAAAGATTGTTGCCTTCATCAGCACCTACGGGGAATATAAGTATTCCTTCCACCCTCTTTTCATGTAGAAATCTTAAATAATCATGCTCTGTCTTCACATTTTCTCTAGAGTTAAAACTGAACAATTGAAACCCTTCTTTGGTAACAGTATCCTCTATTCCTTCCATCATAGGATCCAAACTGGTCTTGCCAGTACTAGTATAGATAAATCCTACTGTTGTTGTCTTTCGGGAAGAGAGCTCTCTAGCTGTTACGTTGGGTATGTAATTAAGCTCCTTTGCTATCTTCCAGATTTTCTCTTTAGTTTTAGCACTAATTTTGGAACTATTTTTAAGTGCCCTGGAAACGGTAGAATAAGATACATTAGCCCTCCTGGCAATATCTTTTATGGTAATGCTCATTTAATTTGTAGCCCCCTTTGTCTTTTGATTACCTTCTGTTTTCTTCTATAAGTAAGAAAATATTTCAAGTCATTTTAATACAGTGGGTACGATCATGCAAACGTTGATTTGCTTTATCATAAATCCTTCTTTATATTTGTCAATCTGTCGCCGGTCAAGATTATGGCAAGATCCTTATACTTATTACATTGCTTCAAAACTGATTGACCTTGACAAAAAGGCCATCATTCCTCCAGATTTTTGCAGGGCTGCCGGTTCTCCTCCGCCTTGGCCATCTTCCAAGCTTCTTCAACGTGACGGCGAATCCAATCTTGGATACCAAGTATAACATTTTCTAAACCGTCATAGAAATCGGATGAAAGGTTCTGTAATAATACTTCATGCATGCTCAACCTCACAGTTGAAGTCCTCTAACCAAGTAAAACAAATACATTATGATAATTATCAAATCTGTCAATTAATTTCTCATTGTAAATTCTTAGATGATTCTGGATAGATTCTTAAAGTGAGAATCTCGTGAGCCCCAATATCTACCCTTATTTTGTTTCCCCCATCGAGTTCAATTTCCTCCTTTCGTTTCTCTATTAAGTCTGTCTTAAATACTCTTTTAGGTTTTACAGGAAGCTCAATTTTAACTGTACTTTTTTGTCCCCAAGCCTCATAAACTCTGAGAATAAAACATTCAGGCTCTTCTTCGCACTGTTTAAAAGCAGTCAATACCACATTATCTGGTTCTATTTTTATAAAGCTTTCCTCTCTCGTTCCATTCTTACCTTTTTGTTGTATTTCAGCAAATTTGATGTAAGGACTAAAGTTAAACTCATAAGCTCTTCTATACACAAGAGCCTCTTTCCAGTTATCCGAATGAGGAACTAAAGAATATCGTATAGTGTGTCTTCCTCTATCCGCCACAGGATCAGGGACAGAAGCAGATTTAAGTCTATCAGAAGCAGGCGACCTCAGTAATGTCAGACGAATAGTATTAGCATGGATATCGTATCCATACTTTGACTCATTGATAAGAGCTACTCCATAATCATGCTGGGACAAATCAGCCCAGCGCAGTGCAGGCACTTCAAAACGAGCCTTTTCCCAATTATTATCCTCTGTGGTTGAACGCAGAATACTACCAAAAGGAATTTCGTACGTAGCATATTTGCTTTTGATCCCCACTGGAAAAGCAACCTTAAGAAGCTTGTTATCTTCCCACCAGTCTATCGAGGTCACAAAATCTATGCGAGGAAGACCCTGATATAATATTATATCCTGCACAAAAAAGGAGGAAGGATAATCCCGGGCAGGAGCATCCCAAAAAACATTTAATTTTGTATCACCCAAAAAGGAGCGCCGAATCTGAATTACCCCTCTTAACGGACCCTGCTCTACTATCTCTATACTCTCTACCTTATTTAAGAGCCATCTCTTACCTGTATATGCGATGTTCCAAGCGCTAAAGTCTTTGGATTTATCTTCCTCCAGTATCTGCAGTTGATTTCCTTCATCCGAAAGGACTTCACACTGTTTCTTCTTATCGTAAATACTTACTAGATTACCGCTAGCAGGATTTATCCGAACTTTAAAGAATTCATTCTCCAAGCTGTATTTGTCTACTTTCAGTTGCCCTTTGTTTTGCTCACCTATTTTGGGTTTAGCTCCTTTTCTTTCTTCTATAAACAAAGTTGTATAGCCAAAACTGGGAAGCCTTGTCTTGCACAACAGGAGGAATTTGTTCTCCTTTGAGGCAGGATCGGTCTCTTCAATCACCTGAGAAAGGCATTTATTTCCTTCGTGGTCACGCACCACGTAGTCCCTGCTGAGAGGGGCGGGAATGCTCACTATCGCTTCTCTGGGCCAAAAAAGAGAATTAAACACAACTACAGGCTGACCGGGTGCTCCCGAGGTATCCACTTGAGAGGATATTTTATCCAAACTCTCTTTAATTATATCTTCTCCTATTCTTCTTATCTTGGTATAATCTTCTTCTGAGTCCTGGTATACGGACTTTATGCTCGAGCCAGGGAGAATATCGTGGAACTGGTTAAACATAACTTTTTCCCAGGCTTCGGCCAGGCGGTGTTGAGGGTATAAGGCTGACCGACATAGATTAGCTAAGGTAGATATCTTCTCTGCATCTATGAGTAGAGCTTCACTTTTGCGGTTATTATATTTTGCCTGGGCTTGCGTGGTGTAAGTTCCGCGATGGTATTCCAGATAGAGCTCATCCTTCCACACCGGTAGAGCGTCCACATCGACCTCTTTTACGATTCTATTTATGTACTCTTCTGCTGTCCCGTACTTTACTTCAGGATAGATGAATATATCCTTTAGCTTCTCTGCCTCTAAAAGAATCTCCTCAGTGGGTCCTCCTCCATGGTCTCCCAGGCCAAAAAGAATCATCATATCCTTTAAGCTGGTATTAAACTCGAACTGTTTGAGAATGTCTATAAAGCGGTAAGGCTGAATGGTGAAGTTATACCTTTCATAGGGAAAGTAGGTGAGGATACGGGAGCCATCAGGGGCCTGCCACCAGAAAAGATGGTAGGGAAAGAGATTGGTATCATTCCATCCTATTTTTTGGGTAACAAAGAAATTAAAGCCACTTTTTTTGTATATCTGGGGCATATTCCAATTATATCCGAACGAGTCAACATTCCAAGCTATTTTTGTATCCTGGGTAAATTTTTCCCTAAAATACTTCCTACCATAGAGAATCTGCCGAACCCAGGATTCTCCATCGATGAGATTGCAATCAGGCTCTGCCCACATCCCTCCCACAATTTCCCACTTCCCCTGCCTCACAGCTTTCTGAATCTCTCGGAAAAGGTCGGGGTATCTTTCCTCAATCCACTTATAGGTCTGAGCCTGACTTTGAGTAAAAGTAAAAGAATGTCTTTGCATTTTGTCCACTACAGAACTGAAGGTGTCATGGCAGATCTGAACCGTCTCCTTCCATCTCCATAACCAGGCTAAATCAATGTGGGCATTGGCAGTAAGATGAAGGGTATATTCTTTGGCAAACTTTTGCACTGGCATTAATTCCTCAAGAGAAGCCTCTATAGATTCTTCGAACCTGGCTAGATTTCCCTCTGTCAGACCCTTCAGGTCTATCTTCTCCATACCAGCCAAAAGGATTTTTCTTAGTCGGGAGATATGTCTCTTGGGAATTAGTGATTTATTAACCCCTGGATCCTTCCTTAAGAAAGGAGAGGTCTGGTAAGTCTTACTACTAAGCAGTCTTTTGGCTACTCTTATGCTTAATATGTAATTTTCAGTCTTTTCTAAGAGAAGAGGGTTTTCTTTTAGAAAAGTCTTACACTTAGCCCACTCCATCTTCTGTATAATATGATTCACCCTGCTGAACCCTGGTTCTTCTTCAACTTCTTCATCTTTGACCAGAAAAGGAACAGTTACCTCTAGTATCTTCTTCTTTTTTTCATTTTCAGCAAAAATATTAATATTATAGGTTCCTGGAGATACGAAGGGAGGAATTTGCATATTCAGACTGTATTTGCCTCCTTTCTCCTTGTGGAGTTGCCAACGTTCATGGTTGGCTGTAGCATAAACGGATTTTATTTGCCCCTTGATACGAGCAAATTGAACTCTTAGCCTTACTGAATCGCCAACTTTTCCCTCGGAAGGTTCAACCCCTGCTCTGACTTCCATTTTCTTTTCTCCTTTTCACTGGTTCTAGGAATGGACCTACCTACACAATGTCCACTATATTATAAGAAAACTCACATTAATGCAATTTCTGCACAGAATTTTCAAGAAAGATCAGGAG
>Ga0114922_10003006_pt1 | contig 15761 bp, 15 predicted proteins | sample AartaG_FD_100975 | JGI IMG/M metagenome (GOLD analysis project Ga0114922, IMG submission 100975) | Deep subsurface microbial communities from Aarhus Bay to uncover new lineages of life (NeLLi) - Aarhus_00045 metaG | ecosystem: Environmental > Aquatic > Marine > Oceanic > Sediment | place...
AGCACTTGATAAAAATCTCTCAACACCATAGGCATATATGGTATTAAAATATACAAGAAGCACTATTGGTGTAGAACTTGTCTTTCTTATTGTCCTTACAGTTTCAAATACGGTATCTGTGTTCATTCCGGAGTCAAGTGCTATTTTGGAAGTCTTCTGTATTATGGATCCATCGGCAAGAGGATCTGAAAATGGGATACCTATCTCTATTATATCCGCTCCACACCCATCGAGGACCTCAAAGAGCTTAAGTGTCCCGTCAAAATCAGGAAATCCACAAGTTATAAACGGAATAAATGCCTTGCGGTCCTCTTTTTTCAATTCCTCAAATACTTTTGAGATCCTACCCTGTCTATCTTTGCTTTCTATCATTTTTCCCTTTGCTTTATTATTTATCCGTAAACTTACTTTATCCGGGATTATTATCAATATCCTTATCACCACGGCCGGAAAGATTTACTATTATAACTTTGTCTTTATCCAGCTTCGGAGCCAGTTTTTTAATATATGCAAGCGCATGTGCGCTCTCATAGGCCGGTATTATTCCTTCCAATTTTGAAAGCATCTCAAAAGCTTCAAGAGCTTCGGCGTCATCTGCGTATACATATTCGGCAAGCCCCTTCTCTTTTAAATATGAATGCTCAGGACCCACGCCTGGATAATCAAGGCCCGCTGAGACCGAATAAGCTTCTTCTATCTGGCCGTATTTATCCTGGAGCACATAGCTGTGGGCGCCGTGAAAGACTCCCTTGCTGCCATAGCTCAATGTGGCTCCATGCTTTCCGGAAGAGATGCCTTCGCCTCCAGCTTCTACACCGACGAGCTTTACACTGCCGGCATCCTCTATGAAGGGATAAAAAATACCTATGGAATTACTGCCTCCACCCACACAGGCTACTATATGATCCGGAAGCCTTCCTTCAGCTTCCAGTATCTGCTTTTTGGTTTCAATACCTATTATTACCTGGAAATCCCTAACCATCAGGGGATATGGATGCGGGCCTACTACAGAACCGAGGAGATAATAAGTATCATCAACCCGTGATACCCAGTACCGGAGAGCCTCATTGACTGCATCTTTTAGGGTCTTGCTTCCTGAGTGCACCTCTACTACCTCGGCACCCATAAGCTTCATCCTATAGACATTGGGTGCCTGGCGCTCTATATCCTTTGCACCCATAAAAACCCTGCATTTTAAGTCGAAAAGAGCCGCAGCTGCTGCCGTTGCCACTCCATGCTGTCCGGCTCCTGTCTCAGCGATTATATATTTCTTTCCCATCCTCTTTGCCAGCAGGCATTGCCCCACTGTATTATTGATCTTATGCGCCCCAAGATGGCAGAGGTCCTCCCTCTTCAAGTAGATCTTTGCCCCTCCAAGATTATCTGTCAATCTCTGTGCAAAATATAATGGGGTAGGCCTTCCTACATAATCATTTAGCAGGTATGAGAATTCTTTCTTAAATTCCGGGTCATCCCTGTACTTCAAATAGTTTTTTTCAAGTTCCTTAAGGGCGCTTATAAGGATCTCGGGTACAAACATGCCGCCGAACCCGCCGAAATACCCCTTATTAAGATTATTTTCCTGTCTATTCTCATCTCTCTTATCCATAGATTGCAAACCTTCGATCTGTTTTCATAATTGTCTATTTATAAATATTATTTGACATATATTCCGTAAACTCATAAAAATGCAGACATAGACCGCCTCAATGAATATTTGTTTATATTCATAATGCTCTACTTTCCATGAACCTCTATCCATGTTCAACTCCCACAGCCTGCCTTGCTGCTTCTATAAAACTTTTCACAAGCTTGTGATTCTTCTTTCCGGATGATACTTCAAGCCTTGATGATACATCAATACCGAATGGCTTTATATTCTTTATTGCCTCTCCGATATTTAAGTGGTCGAGTCCCCCGGATAGTATAAACCCGGGCAAAGAACCAAAACTCTTTGCGGTTTCCATGTCCAGAGTCTTTCCTGTCCCCCCGTATTTAGTAGGATGATAACTGTCCATAAGTATATGATCAGCCAGTATTCCAAATTCTTTTACTGCTTTTTTAATCTTTTCATACTGGATCCATGCATTATTTCCTACCCTGATAGCCTTTATCACCTTAATATCTGATATCTCTTCCTTAAGCTTTTTTATATAACCCGTATTTTCATCTCCGGAAAGCTGTATATGGGAAAGTTTTAACTGCCGGCTATAGCTTGCCACTTTTTTTATATCCTCATTTACAAATACTCCTACTTTTTCGATAGCTCCAGCACTATTGCCCTTGACACCTTCATTTTCCTTGCCGCCGTGCACTAAAATATCCTGCAGATAGTCCATAATGCTGCTTGCAGTCTCAAGGCTTATCCTTCTTGGGCTATCGGTAGAAAAGATAAAACCAAGCGCATCTGCACCGGAGCGGACCGCTACCTCTGCATCACCAGTATTTGTTATTCCGCATATTTTTATCCAAACCATAATATACTCCGTAAGATCGGGTTATATAAGTCCCCTTGCAGCTAGTCCCACCTGCACCTGGCCAAGTGCATTTTCAAGATCAGGACTCTGCATAAAGTAGGTGCCTATAAGAAATGTATCTACACCCATACTGTAGAGTCTTTCAATATAATCAAGATCTGTAACACCACTTTCACATACAAGTTTTATTCCTTTGAGGCTGCCGGCGGGTAATTTATTTAATAATCCCACAATATACTCATTGTCGACCTTCATCTTTTTAAGGTCCCTGTTATTTATACCAATAAGTTCCGCTCCCATATCTATAGCATTTACAAGCTCCCTGTAATAATGAGTCTCAACAAACACATCCAGGCCGAGCTCACCGGCGCATCTGCAAAGTTTCTTTAGTTTGCGGGAGCTGAGCAAAGAACTAATAAGGAGTATGCAGTCTGCTCCGAGCCCGGCGCTTTCATATAGCTGGAGTTCGCTGAAAATAAAATCCTTCCTGAGCACCGGAAGGCTACTGCCTTCTTTTGCCAGTGCGACATCCCCGCTGTCCCCCTTAAAATATACAGGTTCGGTGAGGACGGATAAACCGGAAATAAAGCTGTCAAACTTATTATAGGTCCTGGCAGTCTCGGCTACATCAAGACCGCTATTTATAATACCCTTTGAGGGCGAGGCCTTTTTTATCTCAGCTATTATATTGATCTTCCCGGGGGAGATATTCCGGATAAACCGTTTTCCCGGTATGCTGCCATCTGTATCATTGCCGTATCCAGCACTCCCATTATCTGCAAGTCCGGCCCTGATACTGACGAGCCCTTTCTTTTTTGCAATAAGTATTTCCTTTAAAAACTTCAAAAGATCATTTCACCTTTTTTAAAATATTATTTCACTATTTCACTATCACAATAAACAAATAATTATTATTTCCTATTGGAACAATCTATCAGTTCATTTAATTTTACAAGGGCCCTTCCGCTTTCAATGGACCCTGTGGCTAGTTCTATGCCGTCTTCTAATCTATCGGCGACTTTGCCTGCTACAATAGCAGCTGCCGCATTAAACACTGCAGAATCCCTCATCGGACCTTTTATCCTGCCGGAAATAATATCTTCAAGGATCTTTGCATTCAAAGACGCATCTCCTCCCTCAAGGTCCCCTATATCTGACATACTGAAACCATAATCAACCGGATCGATCATTATTCTTTTAATCTCTCCATTCATAAGGCAGGCTGCCCTGATCCTGCTTGTCGTGGAAAATTCATCCATACCGTTTTCACTGTTTACTACAAATGCCCTCTCTACTCCAAGATTTTTAAGGGTACCTGCCATTAAATCTATCAGTCCATCGTCGTATACGCCCAGAACCCTTCCGCTTGCCATAGCAGGATTGGTTATCGGGCCAAGTATATTAAAGACCGTCCTTATCCCGAGCTCCTTTCTGACTCCGGCGACATATTTCATTGCCCTGTGTGCCATGGGTGCAAAAATAAAACCTATCCCGGCCTCTTCAATACATCTTGAGACTTCCCTGACATCCAGGTTTATATTTATCCCAAGTTCTTCCATCACATCGGCGCTGCCGCTTTTACTTGAAACACTCCTGTTCCCATGCTTTGCGATCCTTACCCCTGCACCGGCAGCAATAAATGCAGCTGTCGTAGAGATATTGAAGGTATTCAGGCTATCTCCTCCAGTCCCGCATGTATCGACAAGGTTACCTCCGCTGAACACTACTTTTTCGGCCTTTTCGAGCATTGCCTCTGAAAAACCGGATATCTCTTCTATGGATTCTCCTTTTATCTTAAGCGCCACAAGCATTGCAGAGATAAGTGCATCACTTACCTTTCCTTCCATTATGCTTATCATGGCCCCATATGCTTCACCGCGCGTAAGGTCTTCCCCTGATATTATTTTTTCAATATATTGTCTCACTTAATTTCCCCTGACTTATAAGATATTATTAAAATTTATCCCTGCCTGGTCCGCTGTTTCAGGATCTTCCTATTTTCATTTTATCAGCTTTACTGCCTTAAAAAGTGCCGCCGCCTTGTTCAGCGTCTCCTGGTATTCACTTTCAGGTACTGAATCATAGACGATCCCTGCTCCTGCCTGCACATAGACTTTCCCGTCTTTTACAATAGCCGTCCTTATGGTTATGCAGCTGTCAAGATTTCCGTCATATCCAAAATATCCGACTGCGCCGCCATACGGTCCTCTCCTGTCAGGCTCGAGTCCGCTAATTATCTGCATCGCCTTTATTTTTGGAGCTCCTGACAATGTGCCTGCCGGGAAGACGCTCCTCAATGCATCATAGATCGTTGAGTTTTTTTTAAGTTCCCCCTCGACCCTCGATACCAGATGCATAACATGCGAATATTTCTCAACATTCATATATTCCTTTAATTTGACGCTCCCATATTTACACACCCTCCCAAGGTCGTTCCTTGCAAGATCCACAAGCATATTATGTTCGGCTATCTCTTTTTCATCATTTAATAGATCCTCTACTAACATGGTCTCTTCGGCATCATTTGTTCCGCGTTTTCTCGTACCTGCTATCGGACATGTAAGAACCTTTTTCCCATTTATTTTTACAAGAGGTTCCGGTGAGGCTCCGATCATATTGAAGCTTCCAAAATTAAAGAAATACATATATGGAGATGGGTTTATGGATCTTAAACCCCTGTATATATTGATGGGATCCCTGCTGTCCTCCATGCAGAATCTCTGTGAAAGTACTATCTGGAATGCATCCCCATCTACAATGGAGGTCTTTGCATCCTTTACGGCCTTTTTGAAATCCTCTATAGAAAAATTGGATCTAAAATCCGGTACATCCGCAGAGCCTCCGCTTTTGCCGCCCAATCCATTGACAAGCGAGGGTACAGTATTTGTGGCTATCTTTTTTTCAAGCTCAAATATCCTTTTTACAGAGAGCTCATAAGCCTCTTCCGGAGATACCCCTTCGCCTGACTTTATGGTAGAAATTATTTTCAGGCGGTTCATGAGATGATCAAATACTACGATAAGGTCGGTAAAATATAAAAACATCTCTGGCAGCATTGTCTCATTTTCCGGAAGAGGTATATTCTCAAAATACTTCACAAGGTCATAACTTAGAAACCCTACCGCGCCCCCTATAAAATGATCCAATTCGGGATCCTGGTACAATTTATATCCACCCATTATCTTTTCGATCTCAGCAAGCGGTGTGGAGGTTTTTCTTCCTTCTGAAGCAATACCGTCTTGGCCGGATCCATAACTGAAGACCCCGTCTTCAAGCACTGCGCTGCTGCTGAACCCTACGCCTATAAAGGAATACCTGGCAAGGTTCTTTGATCCTTCTATGCTCTCAAGCAGGAATCCCTTATTATCCTGGCCGCAGCCTTTTAGGAAAATGGATGTAGGAGTCTCGGTATCCGCCATATATTCCTTGTATACAGGGATAAGATTATACTGTTGCCCGGCTAATTCTAAATATTTATTCTTATCTGGATAAAGCATATCTTGCGCTTTCTAAAAAAAATAGAGAATACTTTCTTTTGTGTGCTTGCCTTTAAGAAAATACTCTCTTTATTTATAAAATTTAATAAAACTTAATGGTTTATCAAAAAAATCAATTATAGCTGCTAATATTTAAATACTGTCATTTTGAGTTAAAAAGAGGTATCTGGAAAGCCGTATGATTAGCTTTGCCAGCAGGAGTTATCCTTCAGCCAGAGAATCTGGCTTATAAGCCTTTTAGAAAAAATATAATGTTTTCTACTATTTTTCATACAAATACTTGTACCATCTGTTTCTTAATTTTATATATAATATCATAAATTTTTTTTTATTCATACAGAGTCTTTTTTTTAACTCACGGGAGTAATTTTTTATTTATATTCATCCCCATATAATATACTATTGTATTTATTACATCTATATGTTATATACATCTATAATAGCTAAAACAGTTATAGTTAAGGGATTCTTTTTCGCTGCCTTATTGGCAAGATAATTAAAATATGGAAAATGAGGTTACGGGATGCTTGATTTTTTAAAAAGTCACTTAACGGTGATAGTTATAAATCTGATTGCTTTGGTCTGGCTTATTTTCTCTGTGGTGAGAAGCAGAAAAAAGACAAAAGAATCTTTAAAAATCGCACTTAAGACTTTCTTGAGAATACTTCCGATTATAATTATTATAGTAGTATTTATTGGGTTTTTACTGGGATTTTTGCCTCCTGAGATAATTTCAAGAGTTGTCGGGGAGCAAACTGGTTTTTTAGGGATGCTGGTTACAGCTGTTTTGGGTTCTGTTTTATTTATCCCCGCTCTGATTGCGTTTCCGCTTGCAGCTTCACTTTTAACAGGCGGGGCATCAATAATGTCGGTTGCTGCTTTAATCACTACCCTGACCATGGTCGGAGTTGTGACACTTCCCCTGGAGCTAAGGGAAATGGGGAAAAAGATAACAATACTTAGAAATGTATTCAGTTTTATATTTGCACTAATAATTGCCCTCATAATGGGAGTGATACTATGAAAAATTTAAACGATATGGCAAGGGAAAAACAGAAACAGAAAAAAACTATAGCAAGAGACTATATCGCTATGGCTATAGTTATAATTGCGGCTGCAGCTGTACTTCTGATCTTTCCAAATAAATCAGGGCCCGTATTAAACATATCAAAGAATTATCTTCTGGAGCTTGCATGGGTTCTTCCTGCAGTCATGGTGATAATCGGGCTCTTTTCTGTATGGGTATCAAATGAGACAGTGGTAAAATATATAGGCAGATCATCGGGTATAAAGGGAATCTTTTTTTCCATAGTGCTGGGGATGCTTCCCACCGGACCAATATACATTGCATTTCCTCTGGCTGTTGCCTTACTCAAGAAAGGTGCAAAAATATCAAATATAATCATATTTATTTCAGCATGGGCATGCATAAAATTACCCCAGGAATTAATAGAAATTCAGTTTCTGGGTATAGAATTTACATTTCTCAGACTAGTATTGACAATTATATTTGTGGTACTTATGGGTATAATAATTGAAAAGATAATAATCTTTACTGATAGAAAAAAGATTAATGAGCCCGGAGAAAAAACGGTAGGATTATAAAATAAATAAAAGAATAATATTAATATTAAACAGGATTTTTTATGCGCATTGACAAAGCTAAAAATATTAGTAGATGTTCCTGTAAAAATGCAAGAACAAGCAGGTTTTTAATACCTGCTCTTCTTCTGATCCTTACTGAGGAGCCTTCCCATGGGTATGAACTCACTGAGAAATATACTGAGTTTGGTTTTACAGGGGCAGATTCTGATCCCGGTGCGGTGTACAGGACCTTAAAGCTTTTAGATTCTAATGAATTCATAAGATCAAAATGGAAAACTGATGAACCCGGCCCGGCAAAGAAGGTCTATTCAATAACTGATAAAGGATTAAAGCTATTATCCGGCTGGGCAAAGGAAATAAAAGAAAGAAAAAAGACATTTGAATTTTTTCTTAAAAGATACGATAAATTGAAGTAATAAATCTGCCAAATTTTTTTTGAAGTTAAAGTAGTATGGAAATGATTTTTAATTTTGATATTCTATAAATTTACTACGGTCTCCAGTAATCCTTAAATGATATCCAACACTTCCTTATAAGTACATTGAAATCACTTTTACTATATGCGTCTGGAGCATTGCCACCTGGCCAACTATCCATAAGTTCCACCCTTCTAGATATTGCCCTTTGAAGGCTGCGGCCAAATGTATCAAGATATTGTTTTTCTATATCAGAAAGAAGATCCATTTCACTATTTTTAAGAGCTTTTGATATGACACTAGATATTATTTTTGAAGAATTTACAGCATTGTATATACCGGTCCCTGTAATTGGATTTGTAAGTCCCGCTGCATCGCCTGCAAGAATAAAACTGCCGGATACTGTTTTTTTAAGCATTCCTGAAGCTGGAATAAGCCCGGTCATAAGTCCTGAATTCTGTGATCGTGGTATCATATCCGGCTGTTCTATGGGTTCTCCGGCATCTATTTTTTCATCAGTATCGGATCTCCCGCCTTTTTGGTCCAAAAAATCCATTGAAAAGATCTCATTTTTAAAATCTTTATATATATTCTTCAATGTAATATTGATATTTTTTTTATTCACGGCAAACTGGCAGCCTATCCCAATATTTGTACTTCCCTCTTTTGGGAAGAGCCATCCGTAGCCGCCTTCTATTTTGGGTGAGAAAAATATAAGTGTCTTGTTTTTATCTTTTGCCTCTACCGGGATTTTTTCTCCTAGCCCCAGAATATAGCCGGAATTTATACTTCCGATATATTTTCCAACAATAGAATTTGGACCATCTGCGCCGACTACTATCTTTGATCTTATGATTGATCTTTCTTCATATCGTCCCTGTATTACTGTAGAAACCATCCCGGGATCATTATCCCTAAAATCCTTCCGCCTTAAACCCTCTTTTTTAAATCCAATACCCCGGCTTTCTTTTTGCTGGATATCCTTTCCAATAGACTCATTGTTTTGTTGATCTCTATTCCTGATACTGATTTTTGCGTGCCCTGATTTGAAAGTGCCGCCATACCCTTCATCAAAGGAGACAGCCTTCGTCCCCGGCATAAACTTTCCTCCCTGCTTAATAAAACTATCGACAAGGGTCCTTAAAAATACGGGACGGTCCAGCATAAAACCCGGAGAAGGTATGGTATTTGCATATTTATAATCTATATAAGTGTCCATAGAAACTGTACTGCAATTTATACCTGAAATAGGTCCGCCAAACAGTCTTACTATCGGAGCAGGCACATATTCGGCACATCTTAAGGGTGTATCGATCCTCTGCTTTTTATCTATAAGGATACTTTCTATCCCTTTCCCCGCAAGGTAAAAAGCGAGTGAGGCCCCGGCAGGACCGGCACCTATTATAAGGACTTCACATTTTAGGTTTTTTCCCATGACGAGTAATAAATCCCCAGCTCTATATCTTTTAAAGCATCATAATCAGGTCATGAGCTTGAAAATCTTTTCGGCCAGGTCAAGTTTAATATTTGTAAATCCCTCAAATTTTCCCTGATAGGCATCCTCTTCCTTTCCAAGGTCATAGCATGTGGTGCTGTCTATATTTAACAATATTCCCGGAAGGTCCACTTTTTCAAAATCCTGCTTGTGCTTATTGTAAAATGCCTCGCAACAGCATCCCGCATAATATTTTATCCCTTTTTTCTTAAGGTCCAGAAGGGTTTCATAAAGGTGCTCATAACTGACTATGGTCATATGCTTTATTCCGTATTTTTCTGAAAGTTTTATGGCATCGCCTATGCTGCATTTCCCGCAGAAGCTGCACCCCTGGCTGTAGCGGAATTTGCATTCAGGAAGCTTGGAACAGTATGGAAGAAGCAGGAAGTCAATCTTGTTTTTATCGGAAAAATCACTGTGGACAAGGTATATGTCATTAAAATATTTTAACGGAATGCCATATTTTTTCAGGCCTGTCCTGGCAATGCAGCTTTCCAGGACCTCTATAAGTTCCTCCGGATTTACTCCTGATATTGTTTGTGGGTAGTCTTTAAAAAAATCCTTTATTATCCCGGCGGCACATCCGTCCCTTATTGAGATATTTTTAAGCCTTGACTCAAGATCGAAGATGGCCCTTTGGGGATAGACAAAAAAGTCGCCTGTAAAATAAAGGTTTTTAAGCATTCCGCGCTTTATATCAATATTAGCGGAACACTTTATTACGCTCTTATGTGATTTTGTGATGGATTTTAAATAGTACTGGCTCTTTTTGTCTTTTATCTTATATATATGCTTTTTGCTGCCAAAATATTTGAGCTTTGATGCGGCAAGATCCTTTTCCTTTTCGGCCAGTTCACCCCTGTATGTCTCGATACCCAGAGTACTGGTAAAGCCCTTTAGCAGCCCATCGATTATCTTATCCCTTGACGGCAGATAACCAGCTTCTCTTGAGAGCCATGTTATCCTGTCTTTTAGTGAATTGATCTCGCTATAGCTCAGTTTTTCTATCGGTACCCTCAAGGATCTGAGCATATGATCCATATCGAGATCAACAAGCAGCGTGCCCTGGAAAAGGAATGCATCTCCAGAAGATGTCCCTCCCGAGCCCGAGATCTTCCTTCCCCCTGCTTCTATATCATTCCTGGGCCTAAAGGATGCCTCGACTCCAAAACTACTTAGCCCGCTTGCGACTGCACCGCAGAATATCTTGTAATAATCTTCTACCCTGGATACGCCGAATCTTCCTTCCCTGGATGAAAATATTTCCCAGCCTACATCGCTCGTACCCCAGTAAAGGGCTCCCCCTCCGGTAATTCTCCGATTGATGTCTATCCCGTTTTCACGGCAGTAATCTCCCCTTATTTCTTTTTCCACAGTCTGGAACTGGCCCACAAGCGCTGCATGGGGATTAAAACTTAAAAACCTTATAGTATCAGGTATAAGGCCCTCGGCCCTTGCCTCCAGCATAGCCTCATCAAGCGCCATATTTTCCGCAGCACTTAAATTACCGGTATCTATAACCCTGAAAATTGTCTTCATCTCTTATTTGTTCTTTTACTTATCTCTTATTCAAAACATCCTGCTCATAATCCAGGACATTTTTTGCCCATTTGAAATCTCCGGGAGCACCGCGGTCATTGCAGAACTTTTCCCATACCGCACCCGCCGGAGCAATTTTCAGGTCCTCAAAAAGTGCAAGTCTTGCAAAGAAGTTTTCACTTATCTCATATTCCCTGAGTGTGGATGTCGGCTCAAGAAGTGCAAAAAGAAGCGCCTTCATAATGGTCCTTGCACCAAGGGCAAGCGCTCCGGCCCTATCTCCGCCCTTCCTACTTTCTTTCCCTGAAAATCCCCGTATATTGCATGAATATTGATTTTTTTCTTACCAGGTATAAGTGAAAGAACCTTCTCAAGGTCATCCATCAGCTCTTCGAGATTCCTTGCTTTTCCGGGATAACATCCTGTAGAAAGTATTCCCCCTCCTGAAAGGTAAGCATCGCTTGTCTCAAAACCTCCGCAGTCATCAAGCTGCCAGCAGTGTATTGAGACCGGGGTGCACCCCAGTAGTTCCAGCGCACTTTCGGTATCAACTCCTATTTGTTTATATTTTTCTCTGGCTATCCCATATTCATCCATATTAATCCTCCACTGGTCATTTTTAAGACTATTATTGATTAAAAATAATTCCCTATTCAGGATTCCTCCAAAATATTCTTCTTGAGATATTATCATCCTGACCCAAATATAGTCCAATAAATAATAAATATTTAAAAACTATTTTTGTTTTGCCAGAGCATAATTTTCTTCCATTTTTTAAATCCTTTCCACAATAATACTATTTATGCTATATGATATTATGATTAATTGATGTTTTCCAGGCAGTTTATTATATCCCTTAAAATTACAGTTGTCATTTATAAATCAGGTAAATTTTTATAAAAACCAACACATTGATCTCTAAATAATAGCTTAAATCAAGAAAGAAACCACCCGCTGGATTTAAAGAATGAAAAATGGGTTGTATCTATCCTGGATAAATGTACAATTAAAAAATTATCTAAATTATTTTTAAAAGATTAACCAAATAATTTTTTTAAAGGATAAAATATTTAAATGAATAGTCCGGAATATGTTCAGACAAGTCTTGCGGCAGCTCTCTCACTGGGTATGGAAAAGGGCAGGTTTAAGGACAGGATAAAACTTACAGGTTTAAACCTCCTCCTCATATATGATAAGCCCTGCATAGGCAAGTGTGCATACTGCGGCATTTCAAAAACGCGTCCCGATACGGGTGCAAAAAAGACATTCATAAGGGTCAAGTGGCCCATATACAAGCTTGATGACATACTTGAGAGAACGGTGACACATCCTAACTCTTTCCAGAGAATATGCATATCCATGATAACACACAGAGACGCTGTAAAAGATACTATTTCAATCACCAAAAAATTAAAAGACAAGATCGACCTTCCGGTGAGCCTTCTTATATCGCCGACAATAATAAATAAAGAAGATGTATTCCATAAATTCAAGGAAGCCGGAGCAGATATGATAGGTGTTGCGATTGATGCTGCAACTCCCGGACTCTTTGAAAAATATCGCGGCAGCGGCGTGAGCGGTCCGCACAAATGGGACAAATACTGGAAAGTCTTAAAGTGGGCGACAGCTGTCTTCGGAAAATATAAGACAGGTATCCACCTTATTGTCGGACTGGGCGAATCAGACAGGGAGATGGTAGACACAATATATGGGGCATATGATATCGGGGCAAAGACGCATCTATTCTCATTCTATCCGGAGAAAGGCAGCATGCTCCAGGATCATCCGACACCAGAACTCTTGAAATACAGGAAGATACAGATAGCTGCGTATCTCATTAACCATAAGGGGCAGGACACTGATATTATAAATTATGATGGAGACGGTTCGATAACAGGTTTTGATTATGATATTAATGAGCTTATTGAAGAAGGATTTGCCTTTATGACTTCAGGCTGCCCGGGTGAAGATGGCCGGTACGCAGCCTGCAATAGGCCCCTCGCAAATGAAAGGCCGTCTGAGGATTTCAGGAACTATCCATTTATTCCTGACAGCGGAGACAAGGACACAATAAAAAATCAGCTAAATAGCCTGCTTTCTTAAAAAGTATGATCATGGATAGAAACTTACATCCTAATAATAAAGGGACTAAAGACAATAAAGATAAAAAAGTCCTTACATTTGCCGTACCGGGCTGGAAAGCCTATATAAATGATTATTATACCAATTCACCTGACAGCTTCCTGAATATAAGCATCACCGCCCAGGAATGCTCTCTCAAGTGCCAACACTGCCGCGGTGAGCTCCTTAAGGGGATGTCTGCGGCCGCTGACAGTAAAAAACTTGTGGAGCTTGTAGAGAAATATATAAATAGAACCAGAAATAATTCAAAAAATACCGGCAATGGCTCCCTCAAAGGCATGCTCATAAGCGGAGGGTTTGACCTGGAAGGAAAACTTCCGGTTGGAAATATACTTTCCGGAGTAAGGGAGCTTAAATCAAAATATCCATTCCTCACGATTTATATACATGCGGGATTTTTGGATGAAGACGAAGCTGCCGCCCTTAAAAACTCAGGCGCAGATGCTGTCCTTGTAAACCTTATAGGAAGCCAGAAAGCCATAAGGGAAGTCTATAATCTTAAGGACCGCACATATGGCGACTATCTTGATACAATAAGATTACTAAAGGGGCACGGGCTAAAGGTATCACCTCATATCATAATCGGACTTGAGAATGGTAAGCTATCAAATGAGTTCCGTACAGTAAAGGATGCCCTTGCTCTCGGAGTAGATTCGCTTGTATTTGTTATTCTTAAAAAGGCTTCAAGAAATGTTGATTTCACCTCTTCGAAGGTACCCCATAACGATATCATAAGACTGGTAAAATACGCCAGGGGACTATCCGGGGATGTTCTTCTCTCTTTCGGATGCGCAAAGCCTCCCGGGAGAAACAGGTATTTACTTGAGATCGGATTAATAAAAGCCGGTATAGACTCTATGGCATTCCCTGCAGAGGAGACCATAAGATTTGCAGTAGAAAATAAAATAGCACATACATTTGTAGAAAAATGCTGTGCTATCTTATAAGATTTGACCGCATATAGCCTGGCGGATTACTTCTTCTTGCTTTCCCTATCAGCAGCTTCAAGCATCTTTCTTGCTATTCTGAGTTCGGTCTTTCTCCTGGTCTCTTCAGTATAAACCCTTAATTCTGCTACCAGCCTATTATACCTTGTGATAAATATTGTATCGCCCAGATTCTCAGTCAGATATTTTGTTAGATTGACCCTCAGTTCATTGGTATCTATTTTTTTTATATCATCATCGTAAGCCATATCATCGCTCCTCATTATTTACAATATTAAAATTATAATTATTATTTTATTTCTTTATAAAAAATATTTTGATAGATATTTTATAATATTATCTCATATTTAATTAAAAATTTCTATAACTAAATGAATTAATTCTAATATTTTTATTTTATTATAAAATATCAGTATAAAAAATACAATAAACCCTGCAGGCAAGTAAAATAATTGATAAGAATCTATCATCCCCTGATTATAGGCGGTCCTGATCCTATCTTTTAACAAGACCATAAAGGTATCCGAATGCTTTTGCAGTATCTATATATATAAGAAGAAATGGTATGAAAAACAATGCACCTATCCTTGCAGCCGGAGCGGGCCTGCACCTTTCATTGCCCCGCCACCTAAAAAACATCCTGCGATAGGGCCTGTAGCTATAAGCAGCAAATAGAAGTATGAATGAAAACAGGATATATGAACCGAAAAATACAGCGGCCAGTATGACTGCAAGAAAGCCAAGGCCTGTTAAAAACCTTATAAGATGCCTGACAGGGTACATCCTTCCCAGTGCATCTCCCTTGGCATATCTGAAAAACTGCCTGAATATCTGGTTAAGGTTTTCCCTCATCTTCCAGTAAACGATCGCTTCCGGATTAAAGAGAAGCCTGCATCCGGCATCTTTGAGATTGAAGTTAAATCTCATATCCTCGCCATAATCAAGATCTTCAGGGTATCCCCCAACTTTTATCCAGTCCTCTTTTTCAAAGCAGACATTTCTTGAAGACGGCATGAAGTTTTCTTCGTCTGTCTCATCCAATCCCGGTATCATGCATAAAGCCTGGCATCTTTGTAAAAAACTTGTGCAATCAGCATAATTCATACCACCCATAACCAGGCTTTTCTTGCTGCCGCCTTTTTTATAATATATGCTGCTTATCTCTTTTAGCCAATCAGGATCGATACGGCATCCGGCATCGCTTACACATATATATTTTCCTTTTGATTTTGATATTGCGGTATTCCTGCCCCTTGAGATACCTGCACCCGGCACCCTTAAAAGTTTTACTTTAAGTACGTCCTGCACCACTTCCCCGCCAGCAGCAGGACTGCCTGGAAAATCGGGGGGATTATTTTCTATATCTTCACTCATCTCAAGAGTTATTTTGACTGTACTGTCCTCCGATGCGGTCCAGTTTTCAAGGAAATCCCTTGCCAGGCCGAAGGTCCTGTCAGTTGAGCCCCCGTCTACAATGATCATTTCTCCCGGAAGGCAGGTTTGGCATTTAAGGCTCTGGAGGAACTCTATGATTGAGTCTTCTTCATTGTATACTGTGGTAATAAAGCTTACCTGGCCAGGGACCGGAATATCTCCCGCACCATATTCTATCATGGCTTTTGATTCGTCTTTATCACTGTTTG
>Ga0114922_10003007_pt1 | contig 15753 bp, 14 predicted proteins | sample AartaG_FD_100975 | JGI IMG/M metagenome (GOLD analysis project Ga0114922, IMG submission 100975) | Deep subsurface microbial communities from Aarhus Bay to uncover new lineages of life (NeLLi) - Aarhus_00045 metaG | ecosystem: Environmental > Aquatic > Marine > Oceanic > Sediment | place...
ACCGCCCGTCATATGCGGTGGGCGATACCGCTCGCGTTCTGATCAACACCCGATTCGATTCCTGTTATGTGCTTTTGACCTACGAGGCCGACGACCTGCTCAGCGACCGGACCATCTTTGTCAAAGGCGGCACGCACCTGGTCGAGCTGCCGATCACCCGAGGCCACGTGCCCAACTTCGAGCTGGCTGCCTCGGTCCTGCGGGACAACCGGATCTATCAGGACCGGGTCTCCGTCGTCGTCCCGCCGGCTGACCGCTTTCTCGATGTCCGGATCGAGACCCCCGGCGACAAGTTTTACCCGGGCCAGCAGTTTGACCTCGACGTGATAACTGCGGATTCAGCCGGTAAGCCCGCACCGGCCGAGGTCGCCGTGATGATCGTGGACGCCGGCATCTATTACATCCAACCCGAGTTCCGCGAGCAGATCGAAAAGCACTTTTATGGCCGCAAGCGCCCGCACCTAGTCCAGACGCAGACCAGCTTCGACTATTACGGCTACGGCCCCGGCGTCAGAGGGCGTGGCCGTGCCGCCGGGCGGGATGTCGAGTTGTTGGCGGCGGCTCCGGGGGCGCGGGCGATGAAGTCGATGGCTGCTCCGGAGATGGAAGCCGCCGAGGCCAAGGACGAGTTCGCTGTTGCCGAAATCCGCAAGGACTTCCCCGACACCGTCCTCTGGGCCGCCCACGTCACCACCGACCAGGCCGGCCGGGCCCAGGTGAAAGCCACCATGCCCGACACCTTGACCACCTGGCGCATCCATGCCATCGCCGTCGATCGCGATACCCGCGTCGGCCAGACCGCCGGCGACGTCGTCACCCGCAAGGACATCATCGCCCGCCTGGAGGCCCCGCGCTTCCTGGTCGAGCGTGACGAGCCGATCATCACCGTCATCGCCCACAACTACCTGCCCGAGGAAAAGACCGTCCGCGTGTCGCTGGAATCGTCGGGCGAAATCGAACTCGCCCGGGGCCTGGTGAACGGCCGACCGGCCGGTGATCCGTCTTCGGAGGCGGTCGAGGTTCGCGTTCCGCCCGAGGGCGAAGTGGCGGTGGACTTCCCCGCCCGGGCAGTGGTCGCCGGCCGGGCCCGGCTGACCGCCACCGCTGCTGCCGACGTTGATGCTGACGCTGTCCAGATCGACCTGCCGGTCATCACCTACGGTGCCGACCGCTTCCTGGCCCAAAGCGGCTCCATCCGCCAGGAAGATGCCCCGGCCGCCCGCACCGTCTCGTTCACCATTCCCCAAGAGGTGGCCCCGGAATCCCCATTGATGGAGATTCACCTAAACCCGTCGATCGCCGCCGTGATGATCGACGCCCTGCCGTTCCTGCTCGAATACCCTTACGGCTGCACCGAGCAGACCATGAGCCGTTTCCTGCCGGCCGTTGTCACCCGCCGAACGCTGCAGCAACTCGGCATCGACCTGGCTGCCGTCCGTCGCAGGATCGACGCCCAGGGCGGACAGGCCGCCACTACGTTCCCGAGACGCTTCCGCACCAATCCGGTCTTCAACGACGCGGTGATGAACGACATGATCGGCGCCGGCCTTCAGCGTCTGGCTGAGCTGCAGCGTCCTGACGGCGGCTGGGGCTGGTGGGGCGGCGGGGCCTCCAACCCTTACATGACCGCCTACGTGGTCTACGGCCTGACCGAGGCCGTCGCCGCCGACGTGCCCTTCGACCGCAGCATGCTCGACCGCGGCGTCGCTTTCTTGCAGCAGCGCGTGGTCAGCACCGAGCCCGCTTGCCGCTACGCCTGGGCCCGCGACGACGACAACGTCCGCACCTGGATGCTCTACGCCCTGGCGATGTACGACCGCACGCTCCTGGTACGCGACGACATCCGCGCCGTCCTGGACCGCATCTACGAGCACCGCGACGACCTGACCGATTATTCCCGGGCCATGCTCATGATCGCCCTGCACCGCATTGGCGATCGGCAGCGGGTCAGCATCCTCATCGAGAACCTCTACAACACCGTCCGCCTGGACGACGAGTTGGCCACCGCCAGTTGGGCCGAGTGCAGCAGCTACCGCTACTGGTACAACAACGGCACCGAAGCCACGGCGATGGTCCTGCGGGCCTTGTTGATGACCAACCCGGACCACGCCTACGTGCCGCGGGCGGTCAACTGGCTGGTCCGCAACCGCCGCGGCTCCCGCTGGTTCAACACCAAGGATACGGCTTTTGCCGTGTATGCCCTGGCCGACTACCTCGTTGCCTCGGGTGAACTCCGGGCCGACATGACCGTCGGCGTCAGCATCGACGGGCGGATCGACCGCTCCTTCCGCATCACGCCCGAGAATGCGCTGACCTTTGACGCGGCCCTGATCGTTTTGCCCAAAAACCTGACTCCCGGTACGCACACCGTCGAACTAACCCGCAACGGCCAGGGCAATCTCTATTACGGCGTGTACCTCGACTACTTCACCCGCCAGGACCCGATTGAACCGGCCGGCCACGAGGTGTTCATCACCCGCAAGTACGCCCGTCTGGTGCCCAAAGAGGTCACCAAGACGCGCGACGTCTGGGACTATAACAAACAGGAGAACGTCAAGGAGACCTACCGGGCTCTGGACTACGAGCGCGTCCCTGTTAAAGAGGGCGACGCCATAGCCTCGGGTCAGCTGATCGAGGTGCAACTGAGCATCGACGCCAGGAACAACTTCGAATACCTGATCTTCGAGGATCCCAAACCGGCCGGCTGCGAACCGACCGAACTACACAGCGGCCGCCGCTACGGTCCGGGGGCCTTTGACAACGTCGAGCTCCGCGACAAGAAGACCGCTTTCTTCGCAAGTTATCTGTCCCAGGGCAAACACGAACTGACCTACAAGCTGCGCTGCGAAACCCCGGGCACCTTCTGCGCCCTGCCGGCCCGAGTAGAGGCGATGTACAGCCCCTTCGTGCGGGCGAACAGCCGCAGCGATATGCTGACCATCGGCGACAAGTAGCGGCCGACCAGAGCAGCCGAGGCCGAAGCGCAAGCAACGGCTTCGCTTACCGTGCACCCGCTGGACCCGCCGCGGATGGCGCGGGAATCGTCCTCCCGGGCGACAACGCTTGCTGATCTTCGCTGTTTTGAACGACGTGACAACGATCATCCTGGTGCGACACGCCGCAGCCCGGGTGTTACTATACCCTTCGTGATGGCGGCTGATGTCAGGCACGGGATAAGGGTCCCCCTGGTGGGCATGGCGGCCGGTGCGGCACTGGCCACGGTCAAGCTGGTGGCCGGGTTGCTCGGTCACTCCTACGCCCTGGTGGCCGACGCGGTCGAGTCGTTCTCAGACCTGGTCTCCTCAGCCATCGTGTGGGGCGGGCTGGCCATCTCCGCCAAACCGCCTGACGTGAAGCATCCCTACGGCCACGGCAAGGCCGAGCCCCTGGCGGCACTTGCCGTCGGCCTCATGCTGGCCGGAGCGGCGGTGGGGATTGCCGTCCAGGCGGTACGCGGAATCACGATGCCCCAGCAGGCACCGGCTGCGTATACCCTGGTCGTCCTGGTGCTCGTGGTTCTTGTCAAGGAAGGGCTGTTCCGCTGGGCGTTGAGGGTCGGACGACAGATCGACAGCACCGCCGTCCAAGCCGACGCCTGGCATCACCGCAGCGACGCCCTGACCTCGCTGCTGGCGGCGGCGGGCATCTCGATCAGCCTGTTCGCCGGACCGGGCTACGAGTCGGCCGACGAATGGGCGGCCCTAGCTGCTACCGGAGTCATCGCCTTCACCGCGGCCCGCTTCGTGCGCCGGGCCATGTCCGAACTGATGGACGAACAGCCCGCTCCGGAGATGCTGCAGCAGGTCACCGCCGCCGCGGTGTCGGTCCCCGGCGTCGAGCACGTCGAGAAGGTCCTGGCCCGCAAGATGGGAACTACCTACCTGATCGACATGCACGTCGAGGTGGACGGCTCCCTGCCGGTACGCGAAGCCCACGACCTGGCCCATAAGGTTAAAGACCGGGTCTGCCAGCGGGCTCCCCAAGTCGCCGATGTCCTGGTCCACGTCGAGCCGCACCCGCCGGCCGCCCGCGCGGAACCTCGCTGAGCGACGCAGTCAACACTCCGTAAACTCATCCTGGTTGACAAGGGCCCGCCCAGCAACGCGTTGAAGAATACTACGGCGCAAGGCATTCACAATTCTGTAGCGGCCGACCTCCGAGTCGGCCGTGGAGACCCGGAACGGCCGACTCGGAGGTCGGCCGCTACGCACGAGACAGCGACCCTGCTCTGTACCGCTAGCTTCCCGACGACTGGCCCCAGCTCAGCTTGGTGACCAGTTTGTGCCACTTGGGGTGCAGCGGGTTGTGGACGATCTGGAAGTTGGTGTCGAGTTTCTTGAGGACGACGGTGTCGCCTACCGACAAGGGGAACGGGACTTGACCGTCAATGATGACGGTAGTGCCTTCATTGGCCCGATCGATGGTGACCTCGATCTCGCTGTGCCGCTCGACGACCAGTGGCCGGTGGGTCAGCGAGTGCGGCGCCAGCGGCGTGAGCACGATGGCCTTGACTCCCGGCTGCACCAGCGGTCCGCCGGCCGATAGGTTGTGCCCGGTAGAGCCGCTCGGCGTGCACACGATCAGCCCGTCGCCGACGATCTGGGTCATGTGCCGGCCGCTCACCGCCACCGAAAGCGAGATCATCCGAAACGGCGGGCCGGCCTGGATCACGCAATCGTTGATGCAGGGGCTCTCGAAGGCGGTCGCCCCGAGCCGGTGAACTCCGACATGAAGGATCATTCGCTGGCCGATCAGCGTGTCGTCGCTCACTGCCCGCGTGAATTGATCCCGCAGCTCGTCCACCGTGAACTCAGCCAGGAAACCGAGCTTCCCGAGGTTGACCCCGATCAGCGGCACCTGCCGGCGCCCGAGCGAACGGGCTACTCCCAGCAGCGTTCCGTCCCCTCCGAGAACGATGATCTTGCCCGCCCCAGCCTCCAGGGCCACCGTTCCATCGATCGACAACTCCGCCCCGACCAGATGGCAGCGCTCGGCGGCGTAGGATTTCAGGTTCTCGAAGGCTTCGACGACTTCCGGCTTGTGCGGGTTGCCCAGAATGAACATCCGCCGGGCGATGCGCCGTGTGCCCCCGGTCCGACGCGAGGGTGTTTTGCGTGCCTGGGACCGGGCCTTCACCGGAGAATACTCCTGACCGGTGGCGGTCGCTTAGCGAGAAACCAATGCTCGGGGCCGGGGCCCTTTGGCAGCGATCCCGCTAACGCCCTCGTCGTGCAGTGCGCGCGGGGTCCGCCGCAAGGTGGACACCGCGGCGGCGATGCCGACGGCGTCCAGACCCACTTCGGCCAGTTGCCCGGCGCGCGATCCGTGGGCCACGAACCGGTCGGCCGGTATGCCCAGGCGCAGCGACGGACCGGGCTGCAAGCCCAGCTCCTGCACCGTTTCCAGAACCGCCGAGCCGAAGCCTCCGTCAACACAGTGGTCCTCGACGGTCACCACCGGTCGCCCGCTGTCGAAGGCCTCCGCCACCATGGCCCGATCGACCGGACGGGCGAAACGGGCGTTGACCACCCGGACCTCGATACCCTCGGTGCCGAGCATCTCAGCCGCCTGCAACGCAGCCGTGGTCGTGGTTCCGTAGCTCAGGATAGTGCCAGCGTCACCAGGGCGGACCTCCCGGGCGGTGCCCATCGCAAACGGCGGGCAGCCCTCCCGCAACCCGCCGGGGTGGACCGGCACGATGTCGCGCGGGTAACGGATGGCCGCGGGTTGCTCCAGGGTCAACGCAAAGCGCATGGCTTCGCGCAGCTCCGCCTCGTCCGCCGGGGCCATCAGCACCATGTCCGGAAGACTCCGCAGGTAGGCGATGTCCAAAAAGCCGTGATGCACGGCCCCGTCCCCTCCGACCAGACCGGCGCGGTCCAGGCAGAACAGCACCGGCAGGCCCTGCAAGACCACCTCCTGGAAGACCTGATCGAAGGCCCGTTGCAGGAAGGTCGAATAGATGGCCGTCACCGGACGCAGGCCCGCCTTGGCCATCCCGGCCGCGATGTCTACCGTGCAGCTCTCGGCGATGCCCGCGTCCAGAAAGCGGTCCGGGTAGATCTCCGCGAACTTGTTCAGGCCGGTTCCGTCCGGCATCGCCGCCGTCAGGGCGAAGATCCGCTCGTCTTCGGCTGCCAGATCGATCAGCGAGTCCACAAACGCTCGGGTCCAGCTCTTGCCCTTGCCCGAGAGGACGGTCACCTTGCCGTTCTCCACGCGGAAGGGCTTGGGGCTGTGGAACCTGCTCGGGTCGGCCGTTGCCCAGTCGCAACCGCGCCCTTTTTCGGTGTGCGCGTGCAGCAGCACCGGGCGCTGGAGGTCCTTGAGGAGCTCGAACATCTTGATCAGGCTGCCGATGTCGTGTCCGTCGATCGGCCCGATGTACTGAAAGCCCAATTGCTCGAAGATCTGGTTCGGGGAGACGGTGGCCTTGATGCCCTCTTTCAAATGGGCCAGGGCATCGTGCACCGGCTTGCCCACCACCGGCAGCCTGGCCAGAACCCGCTTGGTCCGCTCTTTCATGTCCTCGTAGATGGTGCTGGAGCGGAACTTGGCCAATTGCTCAGCCAGGGCGCCTTGCGAGGGGGCGATGCCCCACTCGTTATCGTTGAGCACCACCAGGAACTGCCGCTTGAGGGTGCCGGCTTGATTCAGGCCCTCGAAGGCCAGCCCGTTGACGATGCTGGCGTCGCCGACCAAGGCGACGACGCGGCGTTGTCGGCCCAAGGCTTCGTCCCCGCGGGCCAGGCCCACCGCCGTGGCGATGGCCGTGCCCGCGTGACCAACGTTGAACAGGTCGTATTCACTTTCGGAGGTATCCGGAAAGCCGCTCACCCCGCCGGCCTGACGCAGCGTGTCGAAACGGGCGTGCCTGCCGGTCAGAAGCTTGTGCGGGTAGCACTGGTGCCCCACGTCCCACAGCAGCCGGTCCACCGACCAGTCGAAGCAGCGGTGCAGGGCGATGGTCAGCTCGGTCACCCCCAGATTGCTGGCCAGGTGCCCGCCGCGAGCCCCAACCACTTCGATGATCCGCCGGCGGATCTCCTCAGCCAATTGCGGCAGTTGGGATTTGGGGAGGGCCCGCACGTCCACCGGGCTGCGAATCTGGTCAAGCAGTCCCATCAATCACTCCACATCCCCGCCGCACCAGCCGGTCGCTCAACGGTGGCGCTCCAGCCCGTACCGGGCCAACTCACGCAGGTCATCCGCCGGGGCCCCGAACCGCTCCAACGCCGCCAACGCCCTTTCTGTGCTGGCAGCGGCAATCCGACGGCTCTCCTCAATTCCTACGCAGCGGGGGAAGGTTTGTTTGTCGGCCTCTACGTCTTTGCCCACGCCCTTACCCAGGCGCTCGCTGCTGGAAGTCACGTCCAGCAGGTCGTCAACGATCTGGAACGCCTGCCCCAGGTGCACTCCGTAGCGGGCCAGAGCTGCAAGCGTCTCTGGGTCGGTATCGGCCAACATGGCCCCGCAACGACAGGCGGATTCGAACAGCCGGGCCGTCTTGTGGCGGTGGATGTAGTCGGTCCGCTCGCGGTCGGGCGGCATCCCTTCGCCCTCGATATCAGCTGATTGCCCGCCGATCATTCCCGCGGCTCCGACCGCCCGGGCCAGCTCCAGCGTCAAGGCCACCCCTCGCCGGGCGTCCGGCGCATGGGCGGCCAGCAGTTCGAAGGCCAGTGCCAACAGGGCGTCGCCGGCCAGTATCGCCGTGGCCTCGCCAAATCGCACGTGGCTGGTCGGCCGCCCGCGGCGGACGTCGTCGTTGTCCATGGCCGGCAGGTCGTCGTGAATCAGCGAAAAGGCGTGAACGCACTCGACGGCCGCCGCAATGGGAACCGCCGCTTCCTCGGTTCCCCCGGCCAGGGCGCAGCAGCGACACACCAGATAGGGACGTAGCCGCTTGCCCGGGGCCAGTAGCGAATAACGCATCGCCTCCAGCACCCGTTCCGGCGGCGCACCATGTATGTAGGCGCCGTTGGGGCCGTGGCCGCCCGGCCGGGCCAGCTTCGACAGGTGCCCGTCGAACCATTGGCCCCATCGACCCAGGCGAGCCGCAACCGAATCCCTATCCACCGTCGCAGGCATCTCCGTCCCCCCCACGCGCGGCCGGCACAATGTAAGTTCCCGTCCGCCAAAAGGTTCACTATAGCAACCCGCCCCCCAAGTCACAAGCAAGTGACCCGCGGCCTCGGGCGGTCACGGATGTGCAGCTGATGCGCCGGGCGAAACCGGCCCTATCCCTGCTAGATTAGCACTGGCTTGCCGAGCTTCCGTCGCAGGGCAACGAACTGAGCCGCGTGCATCATCTGATGGATGCCGATCAAGTTGAAGACCACGCCGATGGTCGCGGCATAGCTGCGCATCGACTCCGGACTGGGCGTGTCGAGGTCAGCCTCCGGCAGCGCGTCCAGGGCAGCCACAGTGCCCTCGCGCTGCTGCTTCATCCAGGCCAGATACTGCTCTTTCTTGTAGAACTTGGCTGGGTCGTCGGACTTGGCCGTCTCCGGCGTGTGGGACTCCGCAACACCGTCGGGCAGGTCCGGCATCTTGTACCCGGCTTGGGCCATCATCTGATGCTCCGACGCCACCAGGTGCCCGAGCTGCCAGGCGATATGGTTCGCCGCAGACACGGGCCTAACCATCAGGTCCGCGTCACTCAGGTCGCTGAGGTAGGTGGTCAGCACGTCTTGGCACACGTCGATAGTGTTCTTGATCGCGTCTTTGCCCGTCATCCGAACGTCTCTCCTGTTAGCGTATCAGTTAGCATCGCGGCCCAGCGTTCCTGGCAGTGTACGATGAGCCAGCGACTTGGCCAGCCGCCGCCGCTCGCCAGTCACAGAATCCTCCAGTCCGCCGACCGGGGCCTCAGCCAAGCCAGACAGAATACCCGGCTGGCGATGTTCGGTCAATGTTTGGTGGACCCTTTTATCGCGGGCGCCGCCGTGTGGCTGTAAGGTTTTGCTGGACAGCCATTTGCGCGCCTCCACGGTACGGACGGCTTTGGACATCTGTATTGTCGGGTTTGTTGACCCGACGTACAAGGCTGTACGCGTCATAACTGACCTTCGTCAAAAGCGCTGGTTCATGCGCCGGGTCGAACCGTCCCTACTCTGCTACGTGGCTGAAAACGAGTCGAATCGGCAGCCAACGCCCCAGAGGATCCGGGCGACGGGTCCGGTGTGGCAGGGAGCTGAAGGTCGCCGTCAGGTTCCGTACGATTCATAGGAGCGGCTGAGCATATCCGTAAGGAGCTCCTTATGCGACTCTACGTCCTCATGAGTCAACCGAATACGATAACGGCCCCATTTCTTGTCATAATCCATCAAGTCGAGCCCCGCTTCCTCAAGTCTCTTCTCGGTGTCCTCGGACTGCGAAAGCCTGGGCTCGAAGCCGAGGTGTTTCTTCTTCGCCCTGAATATGACGAAGTTGTTGGGTTGTCCCTCCTTAGCAATCCCGATATAGAACTTGTTATACTTTAGCTCAAGCTGTGGATCGAACGTGTGGATGATCTCTAACAACTGATCTGCCATCCGGACCGTTGCTGGTGTCCCACGATTCTCCCAGTAGGCTCGGTCCGTGACGTCTTTCTCCTCATCTTCGTCTAGCGGTCCGAGTGTCAGCTCATCCAGGACTGTCGTGAATAGAAGCGCTAGGTGATCACCTACTTTCAATGCAGTCATTTGGATGGCAATTAGCGGGATCACACCATTGAAAAGGCCGATGACGTTGAGGAACCGGGCGGTAATGTCCTCAGCAACGATCACGGCGCAGTGGTCATACTGTGGATAGCGTTTCCGCTCGACATCCCAGTATTCAATTGTACGAATGATATGGCTTTCGTCTGTCTTCCCCAGTTGAACCTCGACTTCGTACCGTCGACTAGATTCGGTGTCTTGAAGCAAGGGGTCCAAGCGCCCGGCACGCGGCTGACGACGTTCCTTGTCCTTGAGCACCAAGTCGCCCAAAGCAAGAATGGATGGGTCATCGGCGATCCTCTCCTGAACCCACTTCTCATTCAATGTCGAATGGTCCTTGAGCCAGATTCGCTTGGGTTTGGTATAGATCACGTTTGACATAGCGGTGGTCCTTTGTTACTTACGCTTCGGACGGTCGATTTCTTCACGCCCGCAGGAGCTCAACAGCCGGGGCGCTTGAATATCCAGACCCAACGTGCTGGCGTACTCTTTGGCGTTTCTCCGGGGCTGTTGCGAAACAGCGCCACAACCCACCTACGCCAGCCAGCGACCGGCGAGAATGCCGTCGATCGTAAGGTCTTCGTCGAGTTCTTCCCAGCGCAGGGCTCGGCCGCGAGCTTGGATTCGGACCTTGGCGAGGAGTTCGTCACTGGCGTCGCGGAGGCGGCGGTAGTTGGCTGCGGGGAACCCGACTTCTCGGCCGTCCTCCAGCTCGACCCACACCTTGCGGTCGCGGACCCAAGCACGGACCGCCCGGGCGGTCTGCGTTGTCGTCGGTGTGTTACCCGAAGTACTCATGCCACTTCGCTTCAGACTCATCACAGTGCTTTCGGGTCGAACGTGCCGTTCCCAACCGCGCGGCAGCCGGACGCTCAGCGTACAGACCGTTCTAACCGCGCCTCGAACGTCCCCGTTTCACTGGCTTTTTGTGCCGGGAGCCGGGGTCGATTCGGCTGACGAAAAGCGCCGCACGTGCTATGTCCATCCCATCAAAAGAGCAATCCTCGATGACAGCCGTTGCGCCCAGTTCAACGCTGACGGCGCGAGCGATACTGCGAAACACAGGATCGGTGTCCGCAACGATGCCAATCCGCCGGATTCTACGAGCATATTCGGGTCGGAGCTCGGCGCCCAAAGCTGCGGCAACGTCGTGCATGGACTGCGCACGACGATCTGCAAGACGGCGAGATCCAAGCAGAAGAATCCAATCGTCCGACGGGCGTTCCTTAAACTGAACGATCATGGCCAGGTAGAGGGGCCCGTGCTTTTCGTTGAGCTGGAGCACAACGTCACGGACCGCGTCAAAGAACGGTTGTCTCAGGTCGTCTACCATCTTCTTTTCAGCCATCGTAGTACGCCGTGTGGCTTCTCTTCCAGAGCTTTCATCATGTCCCAGGCGTCTGTCTTAGATACTGAACCCGCCGGCCTATAGCGCCATTCGGGCGTCCATCCCGCCACTGTCGACCACCTAGCGAACAACTCTGGGTTCGCGCGCGAGTCTATCTCAGTGCGTAATCCGGCCAGCAGTGCAAGGTCGTCGAAATCGTGCGTCTTGAAGGCGCCCTTCAGCTCCTTCTCTGGGTATTCGGGCACTCGTAATCGCTTACAGACACACGCCTTGAGAGCGAGTTCGAGAACGTACCCGCACATGTACGCCGCGGCATCGTACCGGCTAGCGGACAAGAGAGTCTGCGCATCTTCGAGACGTTGAAGGGATAGCTCCTTCAACTCGTCGTGGGTGGCCATCAGATACCTGTTGCTCCGGAAAGCCTCGTCTCCTGTTGAGACATTGTACGCGCTAAACCCGGTAGAATCATCGCCCTGGGATCTTTACCCCTCGCTGGTTGCCGATTATTTCAGCCTTTTCGTATCCGGCGTCGACGTGCCGGAAGATGCCGGTGGCGGGGTCGGCGGTCAGGACGCGCTTCAGCCGGATGGCGGCTTCGGGGGTGCCGTCGGCGACTATGACCTGGCCGGCGTGGATCGAGTAACCGATGCCTACGCCGCCGCCGTGGTGGACGCTGACCCAGCTTGCTCCGCAGGCGGTGTTGAGCATGGCGTTGAGGATGGGCCAATCGGCGATGGCGTCGGAGCCGTCTAACATGCCCTCGGTCTCGCGGTTGGGCGAGGCCACCGAGCCGCAGTCCAGGTGGTCCCGGCCGATGACGATGGGGGCTTTGACCTCGCCCTTGGCTACCAGGTCGTTGAAGATCAGGCCCATCTTGTCCCGCTGGCCGTAGCCCAGCCAGCAGATGCGGCAGGGCAGGCCCTGGAACTTGACTTTCTGACCGGCCAGGCGAATCCAGCGGCAGAGGTGCTCGTTCTCGGGGAACGTCTCCAGCACGGCCCGGTCGGTCCGAGCGATGTCGGTCGGATCGCCGGACAGGGCGCACCAGCGGAACGGCCCCTGCCCCTCGCAGAACAACGGCCTGATGTACAGCGGCACGAAGCCGACGATGTCGAAGGCGTTGTCCACGCCGACCAGCTTGGCCTGGCCGCGGATGTTGTTCCCGTAGTCGAACGTGACCGCCCCTCTTCTTTGTAGCTCGAGCATGGAGCGCACGTGCTGACCCATGGTGCGCATCGACTCTTTGACATAGCGCTCCGGGGCGCTGCGGCGCAGTTCCAGAGCCGCCTCGTAGCTCATCCCGTTGGGCACATACCCCTCCAGGGCGTCGTGGGCCGACGTCTGGTCAGTCAGGACGTCAGGCGTGATGTTACGTTTGACCAGTTCAGCCAGCATGTCGGCGGCGTTCATGCAGACGCCCACGGACAATGCGGTGCCAGAGTTTTTGGCCTCGGTCACCCAGTTGAGGGCCTCGTCGAACGATTCGGTGGCCCTATCGAGGTACTTGTCGTGGAGGCGCTTGTCGATGCGCTTTTGATCGACCTCGGCTCCGAAGAAGACGGCCTCATTCATGGTGGCGGCCAGCGGCTGGGCTCCGCCCATCCCGCCGAGGCCGCCGGTGACCACCAGCTTGCCCTTTAGCGTTCCGCCGAAGTGCTTGCGGGCGGCGGCTCCGAAACACTCGTAGGTGCCCTGGAGGATGCCCTGGGTGCCGATGTAGATCCAACTGCCGGCGGTCATCTGGCCGTACATGGTCAGGCCCATGGCTTCCAGCCGGCGGAACTCGTCCCAGGTGGCCCAGTGCGGCACCAGCAGCGAGTTGGCGATCAGCACCCGCGGCGCATCGGTATGCGTCTTAGCCACGCCGACGGCCCGGCCGGACTGCACCAGCAGCGTCTCGTCGGGTTCGAGCTCTTTCAGAGCGGCCACAATGCGGTCGAAGTCCGGCCAGCTTCTCGCCGCCCGGCCGCTGCCGCCGTAGATGATGAGCTGCTCGGGCTTTTCCGCCACCTCGGGATCAAGGTTGTTCATCAGCATCCGCATGGCCGCCTCAGCCTGCCAGGTCTTACAGGTTCGCTGCGTGCCACGCGGGGCCCGGACGGTCTTGGGCGTGCCGATGTCGAAGGCTGCGGTTGTGTTGGTCATGGTCACACCTCACGGTACAGGTAGGCCCAACGGTCGGCGAAGACGCCGGCCACTACGCGGCATCATCAGTCTCACAGAGGAACAGCTCCGGGTCCGCCTTCGAACTGAACCGCCCTTCGTAGTTCCGACCGTCGATAAGGCTCCTTTTCCGCATCTCTCGGATCATCTGGTTCAGGTGCGGCTCGCGCCAAAGGGTGCTTCGCAGCGCTGTCCTGAGGGAGCTCCACCGACATGGTAAGCGGTCGAGGATCCACGCGCACAGTGGGGACAGGTCAGGAGCGGGTTTGATCAGATACTCCTGCTGCGGGTCATCCGACTTGCGCGCGTAGTACCCACCGTCAGGACACGTATTCCAGATGCAGTCCTTCATCAGATCGCGTCCAGCATCGTGATTGGTCAGGTGCACAAGGGCGTACCGTGTTGCTTGGTGGTCACCCAGCATACGGACATAGGTGGCCCAGCGCGCCTGGGTCAGGTGCTGCAGGCCCTCCACGGTCTGGTGGGCTCTCGCTACGGCATCCACCTCCCCTGACCAGTCACGCCAGCTTTCGCCATCAAAGACCTCGTTCAGCGTCCCCGCCATCTGGGCTGGCTGGGCCATGGCCATGTCGAGCTCCCTCCAAATCAAGTTTATGAACAGCTCGACTCTCTCGAACTTCATTAGGTCCCGCAGGATCCTGCCGGGCACCTTAAAACCGTATGGATCGATGAAGAAGAAAGCTGGTGCGAGGCTCCTCGATGGCTCGCTGAACCAGCTGATCAAATCTTCCAGGATCGAGAAGCAGTTACCTGCGATGGTCTCACACGTTATGCGTTCGGGAAGCTGGCCGCGGTTTGCCAGTTCCTCCTTCAGCAGCGCGAGGTTTTGCTCGTCCCGCTCAATGAAGAAGAACGTAACTTCAGATTGATTGAGAATCTTCTCTCTGTGCGAGTGACTGAGAAGTGCATCCAGCGCAACAAGTGGCGACCCTAGCTGGCCCCTCGGATGCACGCCCCGGCCCGCGTGAGTGTCGAAGTACACCACTCGCCCGGCCCAGAAACCCAGTTTCGGGAGCCAGCCTTGAAGGTAGCAGTGTATCAGATCGTGTTTGACCTTTTGGAGATTCGTATACTCCCGCCAGTACTGTGGATTCGGGTCAACGAATGGCATCGCAGGTCTCCGCCGCAATCTGCAGGGTCGACTCTTGCGGGAGTTGATCCCAGGTTCGCCCGTCCAGAACGCGCCCCGTTACTTTCTTGTTGACGCCGCCCCACTGCTTGAAGAAGAAAGGCACACGACGAGCGACGCAACGATCGCGAATCTGGCGCACCCAGTCCGGCTTCATCGGGCGAGCGCCAGGCCCGGACTCGCCGCCTACGATCACCCAATCGACACATGCTAGTGGAAGACGGGGTATCGGGCCCAGCAGAGGCTCGAGCGATAGAAACTTGATCGCCGCACGTGTTCCGCGCAGCTCATGAACGCGGAACGATGCTGCGGCATTCTCGACACTCGTGCCCATCCAGATATTCGGTGTCCAGCACAGGTGTGGAGAGAACCGCGCGGCGATTTGCGGGCGCTTGGTCAGTATCTGGAAGGTGTGCTGCGGACAGGCGCTCATGACCTCGAATGCACGCTGGATAAACGGGAGTGGGACGTCCTCGTGGAACAGGTCGCTCATCGAGTTGACGAAGATCACACGCGGTGCGCTCCACGACAAGGGATCGTCTAGGGAGGCGATATCGAGAAAGACTCTTCCGTTCCACCCTTTGCGGCCATCAACGACCTTGAGGTAGTGGTTCGCCTTCCCAGGGTCATCCCCTCGCCTCTTGGCTGCCTGTGCCACGGCAGCGAGGCGCTTGGCCATACGCTCCGCGTAGCAATGTGCGCAGCCGGAACTGACTTTACTGCACCCGACGACGGGGTTCCATGTCGTCTCTGTCCACTCGATGCGAGACGCCTGCGCCACCTATAGACCCTCCTGAGTATCGTACCCTAACAGAAACCGGAAATCAATCCACCGACGCCGAGGAGGCTCCCTGCAGCCGCCGTAGATGATGGGCTGCTCGGGCTTTTCGGCCACCTCGGGATCGAGGTTGTTCATCAGCATGCGCATAGCCGCCTCAGCCTGGCAGGTCTTGCAGGTCCGTCGCGTCCCACGCGGGGCCCGGACGGTCTTTGGCGTGCCCACATCCCAGGTTGCAGTTGCGGCCGTCATTGTTGGATCCTTGCTGTCGGAGACTTGATGAGAGTCATGGCGGCATCATAACGCGCCCGGCACCCCAGTCGAATCGCAACCGGCGGGGACCGCGCAGGGACCGTGTAGGCCGTCGCGGAGCCGGCGGCATGCGCCGCTTGGCACCCCCCGGGAGATTCGAACAAACAGGCCGGGGCGGGTATGCTACTTGCTTGGAAAACACGGCTGCCGGGCTGGCCGGTGGCGGGTCATCAGCGTGGTACGCGGCATCGCGGCCGGCCTCTGCCGCATAAGGGGATGGACTATGGATGTCGTGCTCGACGGGAACTCGCTTTCAATCGAACAGATTGCCGCGGTGGCCCGAGATGGGGCCAGGGTTTCG
>Ga0114922_10003009_pt1 | contig 15750 bp, 17 predicted proteins | sample AartaG_FD_100975 | JGI IMG/M metagenome (GOLD analysis project Ga0114922, IMG submission 100975) | Deep subsurface microbial communities from Aarhus Bay to uncover new lineages of life (NeLLi) - Aarhus_00045 metaG | ecosystem: Environmental > Aquatic > Marine > Oceanic > Sediment | place...
TGCTGGCCGAAAGTGTTTATGTAAGCCGGAGCAAGCAAATTTTGGTGTATGTTCAACAGTTTGAAGGATTTTCAAAGCTCAACAATGCTGCCTGGGCAAACTTTTGACGCAGGCGTCAATATTGTCAAAATAATGAACGAATTAAAATGTAAGATGAAAGCAAAAAGCCGTTACCAACCTTCAAAAACAGTTGAAGCACTTTTCACAACTGCGGTTGCCAGGATTAAGGCTGATGCCGACAAGGTAATTGCCAGGCAGATGGCTTGCTCGCAAACACAGGTTGTCTCACCAAAAGCCGGGGATGTTGACACAGCCTTTGAAGATGTAGTTGAAGAAAATGTACAGATAACGGCTGAAAGCCGGGAGACAGCCGAAGGCGAAGTTTCCAGGAGCATTAAACAAATGGCTCAGTCGCAGTCAAATCAGCCGCCAGAGCAGTCGCTGACAGGTTCCGGTTTATGTGCAAAAGACGTTATGATAAACGAGCTTGTGTGGGGAAATCCTGAGGATAGCGTCCGGCAGGCGATTACAAAGATGCAGCAGTATGATAGCGGCTATTTGATGGTGGGCATAGATGGTGTACTGGAAGGTATTGCGTCGAATTACAATATAACAGGGGCGCTCAGTCCCTACCTTCGCCCGGTATTTGCGAAGTGGCGGCGCCCGCTGGATGATGCGACGCTTCAAATAAGGGTCAAGTGGATAATGAGCAGGCCTGTGCGCACCGTAAAACCCGGGACATCGCTTATGACAATAATAGGAAATATGTGCCGGTTCGGCCAGCGTGCTTTCCCTGTGGTGGATGAACAGGGAAAAGTCCGGGGCTTAGTAACAGCATTTGGCATCTTCAAAGCCCTGAGCAAATCTAAGAATATCTCAATGGTAGGCAAAGCATCAGAAGAACATCCATTGGAACAATTTGATTTAGGAGTCGGCGAGAAGGTTTAAGATGCAAAATGGCGGTAAACTTACATCACTCATAGACAAAGCGTCTTTAGCGGTAAACTCGCTAAGCCTGACAGATGTATCCGGGCCTGCAGGGACAGGTTTGAAAATAACTGTTGGAACCGGACCACAGGAAGCTGCTGTTATTGATAAATACAAGCAGACACAGGACCAACTGAGGGAAAGTGAAGAAAAGTACAGAACGATTTTTGAAAACTCAGTAGTTGCCGTCATGATGGTCGATGAACAGGAGCGTCTTGTTTCCTGGAATAAGTTTACCGAGAAACTGTTTGGTATGAACGCCGAAGATTTGCATCTCAAGCCCGTAAAATCGCTTTACCCTGACGATGAATGGATAAAAATGAGAGCTTATAACGCCGGGGGGAAATGTCTGGAGGCTCATCTCGAAAGCAGGATGTTCAGAAAAGATGGCCGGGTAATTGATGTTGATATTTCACATAGTGTTTTGAGAAATTCGGAAGGAAAAATAATAAGTGCGGTGGCAATTATCAATGATATCACCGAACGTAAACGTTTGGAGAAAGTCTCATTCAGGGCCGGGAAAGAGGTTGAAGAGGCAAACCGTAAACTTGAACAAGCTCTTGACCATGCAAATATACTGACTCGCCAGGCGAGGGTTGCAAATAATGCAAAAAGCGAATTTCTCGCTAATATGAGCCATGAAATCAGAACACCAATGAACGGTATTGTGGGAATGCTGACACTGGCCCTTAATAAGGAACGTGAAGAAAAAATCCGGGAGTATCTGATTATAGCTAAAACATGCTCCGACAACCTTCTGAACTTGATAAACGATATTCTGGATATATCCAAAGTCGAGGCAGGTAAACTTGCTATCGAGATTATCGACTGTAATGTGGACGAGATACTTAGCGTTATTAATGCGAGTATGCGACCCTCAGCCTCGGAGAAGGGAATCGGCTTCGATGTTGTTTTGATGACGGATGTCCCCGAGCAGATAAAAACCGACCCCACACGACTTAATCAGTGTCTGGTAAATCTTATCGGAAACGCTGTCAAGTTTACCGAGACCGGCGGTGTAACCGTCCGGATTTCTCTGGAGCAAATGTCAGATAAGCCATTTGTTCGTTTCGACGTCGTTGATACAGGGATTGGTATTCCGGTTGATCAACAGAAAAGTATCTTTGATAAGTTTATGCAGGCAGACAGCAGTACCACCCGTAAACATGGTGGTACGGGACTGGGACTTGCTATCACTAAGCAGTTGACCAACCTTCTCGGTGGAGACCTTACTCTAACCAGCCAGCCAGGCAGGGGTTCGACATTCTCAATGATTATTCCTGCTAACATTGATATCGCATCGGCCACTATGATAAGCAATGACAAGTGGCGCAAAAAAGAACGAAAAGTTGAGCACTCAGATGAAATCAATAATGCCGCCGGAAAAATTTTGGTGGTCGAAGACGATTTTGCCAGTCAACAAGTTATTCTGGGTATGTTGGAACAGACCAACCTCCAGGCGGAAATCGCCGACAATGGTATTGAGGCTGTAAATAAAGTAACGAGCGGTTCTTACGATTTGATATTTATGGATATACAGATGCCCAATATGAACGGCTACGATGCGGCAAAGATCATTCGCCAAAAAGGTTATACGCTGCCGATTATAGCCCTGACTGCGTATGCTATGAAAGGTGACGAGGAAAAGTGCCTGAATGCCGGATGTGACGCATACCTGCCTAAGCCCGTTGATGCAGAGAAGCTGTTTGAAACACTTAGTAAATTCCTGTCGTTCGAGTCGCTCTTTCGCCTCGATGAAATTAACGCCGCCAGGAAGGAAATTGACGAGCTAAATAGACAGTTTTGCAATAAGCACAAAGCAACCGTAAAAATGAGCAATAGCGCCGAATAAATGGAAGGTGCTAAGGAAAATATGACTGTTCTTAAATCGAAAGGAAAGTCTAAACTAAAGGTCCTGATTGTGGAAGACGATTTTGCATCTTTCAAAATACTGGCCGAATATCTGTGCGAATACGGCGATTGTTCCGTAGCTGTTAACGGGGCAGAAACTGTTGAAGCATTTAAGAAGGCTTTGCATGAGGGGCAGCCCTATGATGTGATATGTCTTGACATCATGCTGCCGGAAATGAATGGTCACCTTGCACTTGAAGAGATTTGCAGGATAGAGACCGAATATGGAATAAGTGACTCTGACGGCGTCAAGGTAATTATGACAACCGCCATAGATGATTCTGAGGACATTATTAAAGCATTTAAGGAGGGATGTAAGGCTTATATTGTCAAGCCTATCACAAGTGAGAAGCTGCTCGAAGAAATGCGAAAGCTTGGTCTTATTAAATCAATAGAACAAATGGAAATGTAGTCAAGGAGAAATAGAATGGAAATTGCTGAAGAATATCAAAGCGAATCAAAATCGCAAGAGCGGTCAAAACTCAAAATGCTTATTGTGGAAGATGATTTCCCCTCTTGCAAAATAATGGCCGAGTATTTGTCTGAATACGGTGATTGCACCACCGCTGATAATGGGGCCGAGGGCGTTGAAGCATTTAAGAATGCCTTGGATGCAGGTACGCCCTACGACCTCGTATGTCTCGACATCATGATGCCGGAGATGGATGGACATGAGGTTCTGAGAACTATTCGACAGATAGAACAAGACCACGGCATATTTGATCCCGGTGGTGTTAATGTAATTATGACAACCGCAAAAGATCGGTCCAGGGATATGATAGAAGCCTTCGATGAGGGGTGTGCTTCCTATATTGTTAAGCCTGTTGACCAGGAAAAACTTAGTGCAGAGATGCAAAAACTTGACCTTATCTAAGGGACCCAAAAACGCAAAAGAATATATTTTGCCAACCATGAATATTTGAAAGGAGTACGCTAATGGCTACGGCAACAACAGAATCAAAAAGTCCGAGTACGGACAAAATCGACAAAAACAATCAAGTTGAGGAAAGTATTGGCTGGCATACTGACGAATCAACAGTAACAAATGAGCAGAACCGGCAGGAAGGTGCCGAAGCTAATGTGGCTGGTGGCGATGGTTTGCAGAAATATCGTGACCAACTTAAGCAGCGTCTTGATGAAGAGCTGACTAACCTGGAGGCCACACAAGGCAAAGTCGATGACCGACTCCAGACCGAGAACAAGTCAGGCAATATGGAGGACAGCGAATTTGATACGCTGAGTCTTACTGCGGTCGGGTCTCAGGAAAGAGCTGATATCTTGTCCATTGTCAGGAGTCTTAAAAGACAAACTGGCACAGCAACTAAGCTTAAAGACATTCTGGAAGGTGATGTTGATTCACTTCAGAAAAAACTGGCCAACGAGATAGCCGCTCGTGCTCAGTTGGAAGAGAATTTGAGCTCTCCTGAAACAAACGCCGACAAAACTGCTAAGTTACGTCAGGAGAATGCTTCACTCAGGAAAGACCGAGATAGATTAGCCAACCTGCTTGAAGACATTAAGCCACAGCTTGAGTTAGTCACTGAAGGTCGTGACTCACTTTCCGAAGAGATGGCCTTTGCACAAAAACGAGCACGGGAACTGGCCGGCAGGAAGGCAAACCTCGAAACACAGGTCAAACGCCTTCAGGAAAAAGTTGCGGATACCGAGCGTCTGCACGCCGAAGTGAATAAGGTAACAGATGAACGCCAGGGTTTGGCTGAACAGGTGCGACGTCTCATGGATCGTTTGGAAGAGGCAAATAAGGTCAGAGATACGCTTGAGGCTGATTTGGCCGCTTCTCACGAAGCAATGTGCAATATGCGAAAGGAAATGGAAGACCTGCAGGGCGAAGGCACTGACGATGGTAGCCAGGTGTCCAGCTTGCGTAATCAGCTTATAGCTCAAAGCACTGAACTGGCCGCAGCTAATGAAAAAATCCAGCAGGAAACTGCCGCTCGCAGACAAACAGAAGAGATGCTCAGAGAAATAAAGTCGCGATTACTATTATTATCGCACAATAAATCCGTTACATCCGCCCTCGGTTCAGCTCGTGGATAACAGTACGTTGCACAGCAGGCTCCGATTCACCAAATACCGGGGCGGTTAGCTGCAAGGAAAAGATTTGCCAGGCATGTTCTGCCGGTAGTGAGAAACTGACGGCAAGGTGCAACAAGGTGCAACAAAACGAAAGGTCCTCTAATGGCCACAACAGAAACAACGCTGAATAAACCAGCCGAACATAGCGACCTGCTTGAGCAACAGGTTGCCGATGTTGCCGAAAACAACGGCGGCAAAAGTGATACGAATGCAGCAACTTATAAGGATGCCGCTGACATTCTCACCATTCTCGACAGCTTCGGAGCAAAACAACCAACTACAGACCGGTTGCCCGAAGTTGCACTTCTTACTGCCGATGAACAGGAAAAACTTGCCGGCCTGCTCGGAGATACCAAACCGATGGACCATAAAGAGAACAAGGGCAGGCGGGCCGACCTTCTTCAAGTGGAAGTAATAGAAAATTACGGAGATTTAAACAAGCTCAAGAGTAAGACCGCCTTTGCAAAACAAGAACAAAACAAACCGGGCGAGCTGCTTACCGAAACACGACCACAGCTCGAAGTAGTAACCGTTGAGCACGACACGCTCGGCAGGGAAATTGATGGCTTGCTTACCAATATACAAACACAGCTTGAAGCGGTTATCGTTGAGCACGACACACTCAGCGAGGAATTAGTCCTTACCAGGGCCCGCGTTAAAGAGCTCGAAAATAACCACCCCTGTAATAAAGCCGAGGGGCCGAATCGGACACGTAAGAACGAAGATATAGAGCGTTTACCTTCAGAACTGAATAAGATAACCAAATGGCATAAGAAGCTGACCGGGCAGGTACAAAAACTGTTGAAACTTGCAGAAAATTCTATTGCGGAAAGGGAAACTCTTGAGGCGGACCTGGCCCGGGCCCACGATACTATATGTAATCTGCAGAAGAAAGTGCAGCCGATGCAGGAGAAACTTCAAGATTATGATAATATGGTAACCGACCTGCGTAATCAGCTTGTGGACCAAACTGCCATGCTGACAACTACCCACGAAAAGCTACAACATGAAGTTTCTCAGCGAAGGAAAGCTGGGCAAATGCTGATTGGAATAAAATCACGCTTTGCACCGTTAACACGAACAAAGTCCGCTGCGCAATACATTTCACAACTTACCACATAAGTATATAACTCGAACTCACCGATTGTTGAAATTATGGGCCTCGTTCAATTCTGTCTAACTGCAGGGGGCTCTATGCAATATTCCTTCAAGTCATTGCGAGCGCAGCGCGGCAATCTCAAACATTTATCAATAATATTGTCATCCTCGCATGTCCTTAGCGGGGACCCAGCTCCCTTAATCATTGATTTGGCAGGGATACAGAATATTTATCCACACAATTTATTGCGGGATTGTTTAGCCCCCAAATTTATTTGGGGGTCATCCTTAACATTTATTTTCCCCTTCCCCCTTCTCACTTTTAATTTCCCTTCTCCATTCGAAATTCCTTGTTCAATATTCGATATTCATCGCCGTCATTAGGAGCGCAGCGCGGGAATCTCAAACATTTATCAATAATCATTCATCCTTAATCATTTATATGGCAGGGATCCAGACGTCTTATTTAAACAATTCATCAATCCCTGTCATTCCGACCGAAGTCTCCGTTCTTGCTTTCGCAAAAAAGCACGGGGGCGAAGCGGAGGAATCTATTAAAAAATGTCATTGCCAGGAGCAAATACTTACGTGCCTATAAGGCATCGCGGCAATCTCACCTGCTGTCATTGCGAGCGCAGCGCGGCAATCTTACAAAAGACGAAAGGGGCTACGAATACGAATATGACTACGAAAACCGCATTGTCAAAATCACTAAAGCCAGCCAGACAAAAGCCGAATTCGCCTACGATGCACTCGGAAGAAGAATACAAAAGAAAGACCTTATTGACCCCAATAACACTACGCGGTACTATTATAACTACACTGGCAGATTTTAGCTGAATACGACGGCTCCGATACGTTGCAGAGGATATTTATCTACGGCAACGGAACTTGTCCGACCTGTAGGCGGATCGATGAGGTTCTGTTAATGAAAGCCGGTGAGAATGACTATTACTATGCCCACGACCATTTATACAGCCCCGCCCTCCTCACCGACTCCAGCGGGACCGTTATCGAGCGCTACGAATACGATGCTTACGGCAATCCCACTATATGGAACGCTGGCTTTACAACCGAAAGGGATTGTTCAAATTACGGCAATCCGTACTTGTTTACCGGCCGAAGAGTGGATATACTGGATTCCGGCTCTCTAAAAATTCAATCCAACAGAAACCGATACTACAACTACTACACTGGAAGATGGCTAACACAAGACCCCCTTGGTATTACACCAAATGCACAATGGCCGAATAGATTTTCTCCGGCTGGCCAATACAGAGATGGCCTGAGTTTGTATGAATATGGAGGTAGCAATCCACAAGTCCATTTGGATCCTCGTGGTTTGACAATTTTGAAACCAGTCACCTGCCTAGGACGAATTTCTGATCCTGACTATGAACTGGATGAGTTCAGAGTGTGGTGGCGTTCTGTATGGACGCCCCCTTTTGGTTGGCCAGAGCAGGAGTACCAATCTGTTAATTATAGAGTCAGAGGTTGGTCGGGTGTGAAAATCTCTGTTGCTGCTGGTGGCAGTTGTTCAGAATTAGTTACTATCTTTTGGTCGAGTTGGGTGTTGCCAAATCATCATGAAGTTGATGAGAAGCACCGCGGCTGTGGTGGGGTTTGGCAATCCTACGGGCGACCCTGCAAGGCATACTTCAAGTGCAAACAGAAGTGTTGCTATAAAAAAAGAGAATGGGAAATACCATGGAAGACAACAAAAGTTGGCGTTTTGAAGTTGGATCCGATTGGTGGGATAATTTGCAGCGTTGGAACTGCAGATCCAAAGAAGATATGTTGGGACTATTACTTCAGGTGTGTCGGTTGTAAAATACCAAAGTAGTTCTAAAGTCAATGATAAGCCTAGCGGACTAGGAGCAATAAAATGAAAAAAACAAGATCGACAGACAACGACGGAAGCAGTGATATGAGGAAGTCCAAGACCGTGAAGTTGGTCGTTTTAACTTTATCGCTGTGCTTTTGCTCCTTCGTCGCTCTATTTGCAGCGAGCAGAAACGGGTGGTCTTTGGAAGTTCGAATTGCGGCCCATCCTAGCAGAGACGCTGTCATTGTCAACAAGGCAAAATCAACCGTAGAAAGTCAACTGTATGAAAATGGGACACTGATTGCAAAATGGGTACCGGTTTTGAAAAACAAATGGGCCGAGTTTTTGGAGAATCCACACATTGTAACCCGCAAGAATGACAAAGGGCAAATTGAGTTACTTGTTCTAGTTGGTGCGAACGATATAACCGAACAACATGTTCGAAAGATGAGAGCCGGTAGAGATGCGCTCGGCCGCTTAGCTTTGCATGTCGATTTAGACCGAGCAGGGGCGAAAAAGCTCATGCATCTTTCACAGAATAACTTGAGCACCAGCACATACACACGGCATGCAGCTCAAATCATTGAGGAGCAGGTTTATGCCGCACCAAAGATAGTTTCCGTAATTGGGGGGCATTTCCAAATCCCGGCAAATTTCACAAATGCAATGCTCGATGATATAGCCAGAAAGAGTGGGGGCAAATTCGCAAAAGAATACACACGGTCTCCTTATGCTATAACTGTCACACCCTTACGTATCGTAATCTCTTTGCTTATTCTCTTTCTGCTCCTTCTTGGCTTTCTTCCAGCTCGTGGTTTGAAAGAAAGTAAGCATCCACGTGCTTGGATTGTTGCGGGCATAATCGCAGGCATCGTAATTGGCGGATACTGGCTTGGTGTTACAAACTCAGGTGCTGGTCTGGACAATCAACATGGCTCACCTGCCTGGGGTCGGTTAGTCCACATCAGCATTATGGGTGTTCTGTCAGGTTCGCTAATTGGAGGAGTTCTCGGAATAGCCGGAGGGTATCTGCTTCGTTTTTTTGCCAGACGTGCAATCCATAACGTTTACCGCTTATCGAAGAATGTTATTGAAGCCTTGTTGCCCAAGAAATCCACAGTGATAATTAAGTCATTGCAAGAACGAAAGAAAAGATATTTGAACAAGAAACAATCAGTATTCCTCTGCTCAGGCGTTCTGTTGATCCTTTTCTTTATTATCTTTCCACCTTGGATTGGAAGCAGAACTATGATTATAACTGAAGAATATCCTGAAGGTTATGTGGGAGAAGATTATGAGTTTATAGGTTTTCATTTTATTTTCCCAGGTAGAGATTTATCTTTCGGCACTCTTTTCATAATTACCAAAGTAGATTATAAGCTGCTCGCATTATTATGTTGTGGTACTGCCGTTCTCAGCGGCTTATTGATGTCTTTGGCCCGGACTCCTAACATTCAATCCCAGCGTACATAATAAATGATGCATAGTACGCTGTTGTAAAATTGGGAGGTTCCACTAGTCCGAAAAAACCTAACTTGTCTTTGAGTATGCGTGTTACATGAAAAGACGTCGGTTAGCTCTTACCTTTGTTTTAGTGAGCCTTATTCCTTCCTTGCCGATAGGCTGGCGGGGACAATCGGCCACAGCCGGAAAAATAGAAACAATCCGTGAATTACCTGCCAAGACTATTAAAGACCCAGAGCGCGTGGGAAACTCGCCGAAGTCTCAGCCTCGAAGCAATCAGCCTTTGCCGAGGATTTCTTTTGAGAAAACGGTTTGCGATTTAGGCGAGGTCGGCCAGGGCACGAAAAATAGCTGCGAATTTAGATTCACAAATACAGGCCGGGGCCCATTAAAAATAGGAAAAATCAGCCGAACCTGCGGCTGCACAGTATTCCAGCTCGACAAGAAAGAATACGCCCCGGCAGAAACAGGAGCAATAAATGTAATTAAAGGCGTCCGCCTGCCCCACACTTACTCCGGTTAGTGCGGGGGTACTTTTTAGCTTCAGATAGTGGCAAGCTTCGCGGGGATGACCAAAAAAAATTCGTTTTTGGTCATTTTTTTCTTCTTTTTGTGCATTTTGAGCCTTTTCGCGGCAAAAAACCGCGTAATCTGCGCAATCTGCGTCTAATTTCTCTTCGTGCCCTCGTGCCTTAGTGGCTCTTTAATATAGGTAAAAAGGCGCGACCAAAACCGCACATAGTAACCGGCCAAATCCCAAAAAAATAAAAAATTTTAACTCCTTTATTACCAACAACTTAATCCTGCAAATCCTGTCAAAAACAAGCCATTTTCGCATCAAACGCGCACATTCGTGCATTTATAGAGGGACAGTTTGTTTTCAGCCCTCATTTCGGGACCGTCCTCTCCGAAGCTTTTGTTTTGAAAATTCAGGATTTTGTAATTTGGATTTGTTTAGGATTTAGATATTAGGATTTCGGATTTCAGTCTGCCGGATAACTCCTTACCCAATATGATGTTACAGTCAAAAACAAATAATCATTTATCAATTATCAATAATCATTGTGCCCTTGGCACCACCTCTACATTTGTAGAGAGCGCACTACAAATCGCTCATTTTATGCAAAACAAACCCAATTTCCAAAAAGCCCAAATGAACGTAAGCCGAGTTTCAACAAGGGATTATGAAAAAAAGGACACTTGGTGGAGTAGGAAAAACAAACCCAATTCAAACCCAATACAAACCCAATCAAACCCAATTAAAGCCAATAAAATGCCAAAACAAACCCAATACAAACCCAAACAAACCCAATTTCCGTACTATTGGCTTTGCTTGAGAAGGAATTTTGAAAATGAGTATAACTTGTACGGCTTATCAGAAATGTATAAATCCGGACTGCGGCGCCGAGATAGACGTCGGCAGGACAGGAACGTTGAAAAAAAACGGCTTAGTAGACTATCAAGTTTGACAATCTATCAGGTTCTAATAGCGGGGGCAGGATTCGAACCTGCGACCTCCGGGTTATGGGCCCGACGAGCTACCAGACTGCTCTACCCCGCGGTCAATTTTTGTTTTTCACAGTTCGCAATAAAACTAAATATAAGATAGCACAAAAAACATTTTATATCAAGTGGGCTGATACGAATTATAAATTTTCAAGAATTTTAGCAGCAATTTCGTCGATTTTCCCTTCTTGGTATTTATAAACAGGCCAGCGGTCAAAGACGCCATCGCCGGTATTTCGAGGGATTATATGAAAATGCAAATGTTCAACGAGTTGGCCGGCTGCCCTTCCATTATTGCACAATACATTATAGCCGTCAGAATTCATTGCAGCCGCTACGGCTTTGGCGATTTTGCCCAGACACGAACCAACCCGGCCCAACAGTTCAGACGGACACTCGTGCAACCTTTCGAAGTGCTGTTTGGGAATCACCAGAGTATGGCCGTCACTGAGGGGACCAATATCCAAAAAACTAAGAACGACTTCGTCTTCGTAAATCTTAGTAACCGGAATCTGTCCCGCGACCATCTTACAAAATATGCAATCGTCGGCACTCATCTCAGGCTCATCCTTCGAAGCAATTGCTATTGCTTCTTGGTTTCAGTCACTTCTTCGCCGGTGTTTTCGCTGCTTTCTTTGTCTTCAACAGTTTCACCAGCCTCGGTGGTTTCCTGGGCTTCTGGGGCCTCTTCGGCTTCAGCGGTTTCCTCGACTTCTACAGCCTTTTTGGTCTTTTTACGAGGGCGTTTTTTGGCGGTAGCTTTGGTTTCTTTTTTCGAGGATTCCTCTGGGCCTACGAGTTGCATCAAGACGAGCCGGCCATTATCACCCAATCTTCTCAAGGACAAACGAATAATTCTCGTATAACCGCCCGGCCTGTCGAGGTATCGAGGGCCAATTTCGCTAAATAGTTTACCAATTACAGTGCCTTTCCTGACCGCTTTGCCGTCTTCATAATCTATGATATCACGGTCGCCAAGCATGGCGATAGCCCTGCGTCTGGCCGACAAAGTGCCTTTCTTGGCTAATGTAATTAACTTTTCGGCAAAGGCTTTTACCTCTTTGGCCTTTTCGATTGTCGTTGAAATCGTTTCGTGCTCGAAGAGCGAAGCGACCAGGTTCCGCCGCATAGCTATACGATGCTGACTTGTTCGAGATAACCTTCGTCCTGCTACTCTATGACGCATAAGCTCAAATTCCTCTATCGACTATCTGCCATTTATACGTCTGTCATTCCTAAAGACAAACCTATATCGGCAAGCTTTCTTTTGATTTCCCGCAGAGAAGTTTTACCAAAGCTGCGAATCTTCAGTAAATCGGCATCCGTCATTTTTACCAACTGGCCAACGGTTTCGACCTTTACCGATTCAAGACAGTTACTGGCCCTAACCGACAGTTCGAGCTCCTGAATGGGAATCTTTAGCTTTTCGACCAATTCCTCATCAACGGTTTCTTCTTCCAACACTTCTTCGCTAATCTCAGCAGCAACGGTTTCTTCTCCAACCTCGAAATACTGCACGAACGGATTGATGTGCTTTCTCAATATCTTTGCGGCCTCCACCAGGGCCATTTCGGGCGTTGTTGTTCCGTTTGTCCACACTTCGAGAATTAGCTTGTCATAATTGGTCCGCTGACCTACGCGTGTGTCCTCGGTTGCGTAGCGTACTCTGGTGACCGGGGAATATACGGCATCAAGGAGTATTCTTCCAACCTCCTGGTCGAATCTGTCTGCGGCAGCAATTCGTTCGGAAGCCGGCGTATAGCCGCGGCCATTTTCAACTACCATTTCCATTTCAAAATTCACGTCTTCAGTCAAAGTAGCCAAGACCAAATCTTTGTTTACGACTTCTATGGCCGGGTCAGCAACTATATCGGCTGCAGTTATAACTCCGGCCTTCTTTGCCGAGACTGTCATTGTCCTGGGCCCGTCACTATGGAGGCGAACGACAAGACTCTTGACATTCAAAACAATATCAGTAGCATCCTCCATTACGCCAGCTATCGAGGTAAACTCATGGTCAACGTTTGCTATTTTGATGGACGTTACGGCACTGCCTTCCAAAGACGAGAGTAACACACGTCTCAGGCCGTTACCGATAGTAGTGCCGAAACCACGCTCGAAAGGCTCGATAAAGAATCGGCTATATTTATCGTTCGATACCGTCGTGTCTCGTTCAACACGAGTCGGCAATTCCAAACCACGCCATGTAACTCGCATATAATGCTCCTACATAAGTTTTGCGTTTTGAACTTTCAGTTTTGAGCTAACCAAAACTCAACGCTAAAACCTTAAGACTATTTTGCAGCTATCTCGAACAGAACTCCACAACCAACTGCTCCTCGACAGGGATCTGAATATCATCCCTGCCGGGCAATGCAACAATGGTAGCTTCGGGTTTATCATGATTCAATTGCAGCCAGGCTTGTGTGGCAAAACCGGGGTTACTTTCCAGCTGCTGCTTTACTTTTTTGACGCTTTTTTCAGAACCTTTTAGCGTCACCTTGTCACCGATTTTCGTAGTATAATCACTAATATCCACTTTGTGTCCGTTGACACGAATATGGCCGTGAGCAATCAGTTGTCTTGCGGCCTTGCGTGACGGCACAAAATTCAACTTGTATATGACATTGTCCAAACGTCTTTCCAACAATTGGAGCAGGGTCTGTCCTGTATTTCCTTTCGTCCGCTTGGCTTTGTGGAAATACCTCATAAACTGCCGCTCCAGAAGTCCGTAGTATCTCTTTACCTTTTGCTTTTCACGGAGTCGCACAGCATATTCGCTTGCTCTGCCCCTGCGCCAACCATGCATCCCCGGCGCCAAATTACGCTGTTTTTTCTCGACCGGACACTTAGCCGTCTCACATCTGATGCCCTTGAGCATGAGCTTCATTCCCTCACGACGGCAATATTTACAAGATGAACCAAGATAACGTCCCATGTTTTTTTATTTATCTCCAAACCAGTTTCGGCAAAACCTGCACCATTTTGTTCTCCTGTGGTTTTACACTCGCCTCCGCTTGGGCGGTCTACAGCCATTATGCGGCAGCGGCGTAACATCTTCTATCGAGGCGATACGCAATCCGGCCTGCTGCAGGGCGGAGATGGCAGATTCGCGCCCTGAGCCGGGACCTTTAACCCTGATTTCGATCTCGCGCACGCCATTACGCATGGCGGTATTGGCGCACCGTTGTGCAGCCTGTTGAGCGGCAAAAGGTGTACTTTTGCGCGAGCCTTTGAAGCCGACACAGCCTGCCGAGCTCGAGCAAATCGTATCACCATCCAAATCCGTTATCGTAATCAACGTATTATTAAATGTTGCTTTTATGTGCGCAATCGCCCTGACGACATTTCTTCTAACTTTTCGCTTTCCACTTTTTGCCATTATTCTTCCCGTATTACAAATTTCCTATTTCGATAATCAAATTTCTCTTTCGCTACCACATAAGTTATTCTAACCGAAGCAACTAAGCACTTATCGTTTTTCCTTTACGCCCTTCCTGCCCGCGACTGTTTTTCTGGGACCTTTGCGAGTGCGTGCGTTGCTTTGAGTGCACTGGCCCCGAACAGGCAGCCCTTTTCTGTGTCGAATGCCTTTATAACAGCCTATATCACGTAATCGAGCGATATTTTGAGCAACCTGCCGACGAAGCTGTCCTCCCACGATGTAATTGCGGTCGATAATCTGTGTTATGCGGCTAAGCTCGTCTTCTGAGAGCTTTCCGGCCTTTGTAGTTTTTTCAATCCTGGCCTCTTTCAAAATTTGTTCCGCAGTATATTTACCTACACCGGTAACCGAGGTCAATGCAATCCATATTGATTTGTCATTGGGAATATCAACACCAACTACACGCGGCATATTAACTCCTTTTCGGAACTCGTGAAGCGAATCTCGTATCCCGCCTCACGCTTCACGATAAAATTACCCTTGTCGCTGTTTGTGTCGCGGGTTTGTACAAATCACGCGTACAACGCCTTTGCGACGCACAATCTTGCAATTCTCACATATACGTTTTACTGAACTTCTAACTTTCATTTTCTGCAACCTGCCAAGCATTACTGCCGGAGCACTATTCGTCCTCTATTCAAATCGTATGGAGACATTTCAACAACAACCGCATCGCCGGGCAAAATACGAATAAAATTCATGCGCATCTTGCCCGAGACATGCGCCAAAATCTTATGGCCGTTTTCCAATTCCACTCTGAACATTGCATTCGGCAAAGCATCAATCACCTTGGCCTGCAATCTTATTGTGTCCTTCTTTGGCATTTGTTGTGTTTTGCGCCTCACTGTCTGCCGGTCAGCACCTCAGAGCCATTTTCTACTATCACAATTGTATGTTCAAAATGAGCCGAGCATTTACCGTCTTTTGTTACTACTGTCCATCCATTTTTTAGAGTCCTTACGGCACTGGAGCCGGTATTAATCATCGGCTCAACCGCCAGAACCATTCCTTCTGTCAAAACAATATCATTTGCAAGCAAATCATCGCTGACGAAGTTGGGCAGTCTGGGCTCTTCGTGCATTTTTCTGCCGATACCGTGCCCAACAAAATCCTTTACGACCGAGAAGCCGGCCGATTCGGCGTAATCCTGCATTTTTGCAGCCACCTGGCTCCACTTAACAGCCGGTGTAGCCGTCGCTACTGCTATTTCGAGAGCGTGTCTGGTCACGTCCATAAGTCTTTGTTTATGCTCTGAAACCTTACCAATAGCAACCGTAACCGCGGCGTCTCCACAATAGCCGTTGAGCCTCGCGCCAAAATCAATGCTCAGGACATCACCATCTTCAAGCTTTGTGTTCTCGGAAGGAATTCCGTGAACGACCTGCTCATTCACCGATGCGCAAATTGCACCAGGAAA
>Ga0114922_10003010_pt1 | contig 15748 bp, 17 predicted proteins | sample AartaG_FD_100975 | JGI IMG/M metagenome (GOLD analysis project Ga0114922, IMG submission 100975) | Deep subsurface microbial communities from Aarhus Bay to uncover new lineages of life (NeLLi) - Aarhus_00045 metaG | ecosystem: Environmental > Aquatic > Marine > Oceanic > Sediment | place...
CAATAAGAGTCAATCTATAAAAATCACCCTGTCTCAGGCATCACTTCCACAACAAAGCGGCGAGGTTTACATTGGTGGCGCTATAGCCAATCCCGGGTTGTATCCTTTAAGGGAAAACGACACCATTCAAACTCTTCTTTCAATTACTGGCCCTGAATCTGATGCTGACCTCAGTCACATCAAAATTTACATCCCGCACGAAGGTGAGGAGCAACTTCATCAAAAAGTGGATATAAACAGGGCAGACTCTTGGCTCCTCGTTGCGGTGCCCGGCATTGGCAATGTTTTAGCTCAGAGGATTATGCACTACCGCAGTGAAAATGGCCCCTTCAAACGAATTGAGGACTTGCTCAAAGTAGATGGCATCGGGGAAGGAACCTTTAACGAAATAAAAGGATATATAACCGTTTCGGATTAGAAGACTATCTTATGTGGCTACTTTATATTAGCTGCGCCTGGATAGCCGGCGTGTTTTCAGGCTCCAAAGTCGGTTTCCCATTTGCTGTTATCTTTTCCAGCTTTCTCCCATTCTTGCTTATCCCCTTTCTACCTGACAACAAGAAAAAATTGGCAGCAATTGCATTATGCCTACTAATTTTTTGCAGTGGGAACATGCATTTCCTGTCAAATCAACCTCAAATAGATAAACACTTTCTCTGCTTCTATAACGATGGAGGAACAGTAGAAATTCAAGGCATGGTAGCATATGACCCCGACGTCAGAGTTAAATTCTGTTTGCTTAAACTCTCAGCTAGCGAAGTAAATGTAGACGGTGTAGAGAAAGAAGTATCAGGAACTGCTCTAGTACGAGTGCCCAGATATCCTGCTTACCATTATGGTGATGTACTCCAATTGACAGGAAAGCTGGAGACACCAGCTCCATTCGATGATTTCAATTACAAAAGCTACCTGGCTCAGCAAGAGATTTACTCCATCATTTATTACCCAAAAATAGAAATCCTGGAGAGAGGTAAAGGCTTTAATCCCTTACAGTGGCTTCATTCCATCAGAGAAAGTCTTTCCAGTGCCTTAGCCAGAGCCTTGCCTGAACCGCATAGCTCATTAGCTCAAGGCATATTGCTGGGCATAAGAAACAATATACCTGACCCACTCAGTCAAGCGTTCTCCAGAACCGGAACAGCGCACCTGTTAGCTATTTCTGGATTACATCTCAGCATCATAATTGGCGTAGCTCTCAGCCTTGGTATCCTGGTTTTTGGCAGGCAGTACCATACATATATATGGCTTGCCCTGCTGGTTACCTGGCTTTACACCCTGCTCAGCGGAATGCACCCACCAGTAATTCGGGCAGCAATTATGGGAAGCTTATTTTTAATGGCTGAATTCCTAGGCAGGCAGCGAAGCGCCATTACTGCCCTAGCTCTCGCTGCCGCAGTAATGGTAGGGATTAAGCCTCAGATTCTGTGGAGTGTTTCTTTCCAACTCAGTTTCCTAGCTATGACGGGGCTTGCTTTTCTCTTCCCTCATTTTCAAAGATGGGGAAGAAAAGGAGTTACCGCCCTATTCGGGGACAGAGAAGCGATAGCAAATATTGGCAACACGGTAAGCGATTGCTTCGCTCTAACCTTATCAGCTATAATAACCACCTGGCCACTTATAGCCTGTAATTTCGACGTTTTCTCTCTCGTTGCTTTGCCAGCAACTTTTTTCTCCCTGCCCGCTTTGCCTGCTATTATTGTCACCGCAGCACTAGTTGCCTTCACGGGGCTCTTTGCTCCATTCGTAGCTCAAATGTTGGGCTGGTTGGCCTGGCTATTTCTCAGCTACTTGCTTTTGGTCATTCATGGTTTTGATGCCTTACCCATCTCATCCCTGGAATTAAGTGCCTTACCTCACTGGCAGATATGGGGGTATTATATTGTGCTTGCAGTAGAAATGACACTCCTTAACCACAGGAAATAACATCCCAGTTTCTTACTCAGGCTAGATTCGGCAAGAAAGAAAATGATTCGTTTACATTTCTTCAAAAAGTGGCTCATAGCTCCCCTTTTGATAACAACTATCCTGGTCTGGGCAGCAATCATCACCATGCCCGATAGCAATCTCCACATAAGCTTTCTCAATGTAGGGCAGGGAGATGCCATCTTAATTCAAACTCCCAACCACCAGAATATACTCATTGATGGTGGCCCTGATCCACAGAAGATAAACCTGGAATTAAGCAAAAAGCTCCCTTTCTGGGACAGGACGATAGATCTTATGATTTCCACCCAGCCGCAAGCTGACCATGTCACTGGCTTAGTAGAGGTGCTTCAACGGTATAAAGTGCAACAAGTGCTCGAGCCAGGAGTGCCTTACAATTCTCTCATTTATGAAGAATGGCTCAAACTTGTCGAAGAGAAACAAATTGAGCATACCATCGCCACGGCGAAACAAGAGGCTGACCTGGGCCATGGAATTAGGCTAGTAGTACTCAATCCACCGCCAAAGCCATTTCAAGAAACCAGCTGCGATGTAGATAACAATGGAGTAGTAATAAAACTGATCTGGGGTAGAATTAGCTTTCTTTTTACCGCGGATATCAGGCTAGAAGCTGAATTTGAACTTATTGAACAGCGAGCCAATTTAAGAAGCACTGTATTGAAAATTGCCCATCATGGCAGTAAGACATCTACTTCCTCACAGTTTTTAGCTATAGCCGATCCCGAGGTAGCAATAATTTCAGTAGGCTCGAATAATACATTTGCCCATCCCAGCCCTGAAGTAGTACAGAGGTTAGAGGAAAGATTAGGCAAAAACAAAATTTACCTGACCTCCGAAAATGGCACTATTGAATTCATTACCGATGGGAAGCAATTATGGGTGAATGTAGAAAAGTGACTAAAGTACAACCGAGATTAGCACGGAAATGGATAACAACCACAGGAAGAAAACCTGAGTAGCCACACCCCCTTCAGCCTAAATTCTATTCCCCCAATACCATTTCAATAGCCCCTTTAGGGCAAACTACAGCACAAATACCACATCCTTTACAATAATTATAATTGCTCTCAATCTGGTCTGCGTTTTTACCCCCTATTATGCAAAAGTCAAGTTGCTGACCTATGACTGAAATAACCGAGCCAGCATCCAGTACAAATTCTGAGCCTTTCACGGGAAAAGGCCTCCTTCGCCCTGACTTATCAGGCTCAGCCAGTTCAGTCTTGATGCGCTCAATCCCCTAAATTAGGCCATCTTTACAGATAGTTTTAACAGGCGCAATCAAGTATTCAATCTTGACCCCCTTCTGCCTCTGCTTCTCTTACTTCATCTCCATCAGCAGGCATTTCTTCACGGCTTCTACGATAAAGGACGGTGACTTCTGCCGTTCCACAGCGCAGGGCCGAACGGGCTGTATCAATTGCCGCATTTCCCCCACCAACAACGACTAATGAGGGCTAACAGGCCTCCAGTTCAGCCAGTAGGTTCCTTCGTCCCGTAGAGGTTCTGGTACTCAATAAGGAGCTAATAACTATGGGGAACCGGCTCTCAGGAAAGACTGAGTAAGAAAATTTATGAGGGAGTAATCATATGATCAAAGTATTAATAATAGGAGCTGGATGCCAAGGAGCACCATGCGCCTCAATTCTATCCAGAGACAGGGATGTAGCGGAAATAGTCTTAGCTGACATAGATTTAGATTTGGCTAACAAAGTTAAGGGGGAAATAGGAAGCAATAAGATCAGCGCTATGAAGGTCAATGCTGAAAAGGTTGAAGAAATTGAAAGAGCGGCTAAGGGCGCTGATGCTATTATTAGCCTGATCCTGCCTCAATTCAACAGCAACATCATAAAAGCCACTCTGAGAAGTGGAGCACGATGTGTGGATGCGGCTGTGGACTATCCTCTCATGGCACAGCTAACAAAAAGGGGGCCACAAAGCTGGTTTGACGGCACTTATTGGCTATGGTGGGACTCCTAGACTCAGCGACGCACTGGTAAAATTTGGAACGACATAGTGCATAAAGATTTGTATGCTAGGATAATAATATGCTAGGATAGCAAACTTATGGCTGGAGCTTCGGAGAGAAAGTTGGAGAGTGCGTTATCTGCAATCAGTTATTACTTTTCTGGAGACGAAGCGATAGCTGAAGGTGCTATCGCAGCAGGATGTCGGTACTACGCCGGATATCCTATCACTCCCGCTACAGAAATTTTCGAGACGATTACATCTCGGTTTAGAGAGATAGGAGCTGTATCCATGCAAATGGAGGATGAGATTGCATCTATATGTTCATGTATAGGCGCCTCATGGGCAGGTGCAAAAGCCATGATTGCTACATCGGGGCCAGGTTTTAGCTTGATGCAAGAAGCTATCGGATATGCGGTTATAACGGAAACGCCTATTGTGATTGTTGATGTACAAAGAACAGGTCCGAGCACTGGACAAGCTACTCGAGTGGGGAGTGGAGATATAATGCAGGCTAGGTGGGGCACACATGGAGCTATGCCAATCATTGCCCTTTCTGCCTGGTCAGTGCAAGAATTATATGACCAGACCATTGATGCATTCAATTTTGCTGAAAAATACCGTGTTCCTGTTTTTCTTATGGCTGAGGAAGCGACGGCTCATCTTCGCGAGAGAATGAATATACCGGAGGAAATAAAGCTATTTGACCGTGAAAAGAAGGCAGGGGTAGCTCCTTTTGGCACAGAAGAGAGTGATGGAGTCCCACCAATGCCTGTCTTTGGGGAGGGTGAGAAGTTATTGGTCACCGGCTCCACACATGATGCTTATGGCATCAGAAAAACAGTTGACCCCCTGGCCCAAGAGAAACTGGTTACGAGATTACATAGTAAGATAATGAATAATAGAGAGAAAATAATTGAGTATGAGGAGCATTATTTGAAGGATGCCGATATAGCAGTTATTTGTTATGGATTTACAGCCAGAAGCTCGCTATTTGCTATTGAAAGGTTACGAGAAGAAGGGAAAAAGGTTGGAATGCTGAGATTGAAAACACTCTGGCCTTTTGCTGATAGAGCAATAAGCAATATTGGGTCTAGAGTTAAGAGGATACTTGTTCCTGAAATGAACATGGGACAGGTAGTAGGCGAAATAGTGAAATATACTTCCTGTGAAGTAGTACCATATAATCAGATGAACGGAGAGGTTATACATCCACATACGATTATAGAACAATTAAGGGCACTCTTATAATGAGTATGGATTTGAAGCAATATTTACGACCGGGAGTAACTCTGCCTTTTTGCCCCGGCTGCGGTGATAGGATTTTACTGAGGCTTATCCTAAGAGCAATTGATGAACTTAAAATAAATATTGATGATATGTTATTTGTGTCAGGCATAGGTTGTGCTGCTTGGATACCCAGTCCTAACTTTAATGCTGACACTCTTCATACTTTACATGGGAGGGCTATTGCCTTCGCCACTGGCGCCAAGATGTTCAACCCAAAGTTAAAAACAATGGTTATCAGCGGAGATGGAGATTTGGCGGATATTGGGGGCAACCATCTCATTCATGCTGCTCGTAGGAATATAGACCTCACAGTGCTATGCGCTAACAATATGAACTATGGAATGACTGGTGGCCAGGTTTGCTCTACTACCCCCAAAGGTGTTCGTACACCAACAACTCCTGGAGGAAATCCATATCGTCCATTTGACCTGTGTAAGCTTGTAAATGCGGCGGGTGCAACTTATGTAGCTAGATACTCAGTTACTCAACCCTCTGCGCTGGTAGAGAGTATTAAGAAAGCATTGCAAATTGAGGGTTTTTCTTTTATTGATATTATATCACCTTGCCCAACCCAGTATGGAAGGCAACACGGATTGGGTACACCCAGGGAGACACTAAAATTTTTTGAGAGTAGATGTATTATGAGGGAAGATGCTAAGGGGCTATCAGGGGAAGAACTGGAGGGGAAAATAGTAACAGGGGAGTTCAATGACGGGGGAGATTAAACAAATTCTGCTGTGTGGGTCAGGAGGGCAGGGCATTGTTCTGGCAGGAAAGATACTCGGTTACGCTGCCTTCAAGGATGGGAAATGGGTTAGTGGAGCAAACTCTTACGGAGCAGCAGCCAGAGGGGGAGAATGTGAATCTGAAGTTGTTATATCGGACAAAGCAGTGGCCTTTCCCCATGTGATTGAGGCGGATTTTCTAATTGCCATGCACCCTTCTGCATATAATAGATATATCAGTAGCGTTAGGTGTGAAAGAGGACTAGTTGTCTATGATAGGCAGCTAGTATCTCCAAAAGGGGATAGCACATTGAAACACATAGGTATTCCAGCTACCGAGGCAGCGGTTAAAGAGCTTAGTTCCAAGATGGTTGCGAATATAATTATTCTAGGTGCGGCGATAGAAATAAGCAAGGTGGTTACCAAGGAGTCTTTCATCTCTGCTCTAGAAGAAAATATACCGGAAAGATTTAGAGAATTAAATCTGAGGGCAGCAAATATCGGATTCAGTATGAGCAATAACTACATCATAAAGCATAGTTAATTCGACATAAGCAGAGAAGCTGCTTCCTTACCATAATAAGTGACGCCCTCATATCTGACCCAAGAATAGGTATACTCTCCCACCTCAGCAGATGTGGCGTCCACCGTGACAGTTATGGCTCTTATCCCGGCTGTACTGCTTCTTCCAGTGATAAAGCAGACTGCCCCCAATATTATGCCTGTGGCAGAGCTGGGCAGGATGGCTCTCCCCACTTAGCAACTCCTCTACTACCTGCCTCTTAAATTCCAGGCTGAAACTTCTCTGATTCTTCATGGCAAGATCTTTCCTTTCCTCCATTATAAAGTATTTTCACCTTGCCAAATCCTCCTAACCCAAATTGTCCAGTTTCAGGGGTTCACTCCAACGAGTTAGCTTCCCTCTCAGGCTCACCTTGTGTTAGAAATCGTCCTTCCCTCCAGGCTCATCTTGTATTGGAAGAGACCAAGCATCCACAATGGGGTTAATACCTGCTACAATCTCATCGAAAAACAATAGCTACCTTAATCCCCTATTTCTTGGCTTCAATAATCATTGACAGCCTTCTCTATCCTCTCCAGTGCTTCTTCCAAAATAGAACGTGGGCACGCAATATTGATTCTCTGGAATCCACCTCCACTGGAGCCAAAGAGAAACCCATCATCAAGGCCCACTCTGGCTTTCTCCTTCATAAAAGCCCGCAGGCTCATTGGGTTCAACCCCAATTCTCGGCAGTCCAGCCAAACTAAATATGTTCCTTCAGGCTTAATAGCCTTAATTTTGGGAATTCTCTCTTTGAGATACTGCATCAGAAATTCCAAATTCCCCTGTAGGTAACTCAAGAGTTGTTCCAACCATCCGTCACCATTGCGATAAGCCGCCTCCATAGCTGTTAATCCCAAAATATTTACCGATGGCACGATGCCATCACTAGCCTCAACAAATTTGCTGCGTAGCTCATCGTTGGGAATTATTATGCTGGAGGCATGGAGTCCCGCCAAATTAAAAGTCTTGCTCGGTGCCATGCAAATCATAGAATATTGCTCAAACTCCTTTGAGATTGAGGCAAAGGGGATATGCGTTGAACCTTTAAACAATAGTTCACAATGTATTTCGTCTGAAACCATAACAGCATTATTCCTCAATATAATTTCTCCCATCCTAATCAATTCTTCCCTGGTCCAGACTCGCCCCACTGGGTTATGCGGGCTGCATAGAATCATCATTCTGGCTCTGGAGGGTAATGGCATCATGCCTGCTTTAGGATTAAACTTACCCTCAAGTTCATCAAAATCAATTTCGTAGTGCCCATTAATAAGCCTTAACTGGTTGTTGGCTATATGGCAACCATTGTTCCTAATAGCAGGAAAAAATGGATAATAAACCGGCTCTTGAACAATAACATCGTCACCAGGGCAAGTGAAGGCTTTAACAGCAGCGTGAAGAGCAGGGGTAACTCCAGGAGCAAAAACCACCCACTCTGGTTCAATTTTCCAGTCGTATTTCCGTTGCATCCTATCAACAACGGCTTCGATTAGCGATAAACTCGGGAACGTATAGCCATAAAACTCATGCTCAATTCTTGTTTTCAGAGCTTCAGTAATCGGCCTGGCAACAGGGAAATCCATATCAGCAATCCACATCGGAAGAACATTTTTATCCCCAAACATACGTTCAACCTTGCCCCATTTTAAGGAACCAGTACTCCTTCCAACGATTACGTGATCAAAATCATATTTCATTTTCATGCCTCCATTGGGTTTAATCTTCTTTCTTTACTGGCGTTGTTTTCAACCCATTCATGCTAACAATTTAACTCCGTTGCCAAACATTTGGCAATTGTTTGGTTCTGGTTACAACGACAAGCGAAAAAAGGAAGGTTCATTTAGCATGCTTGCTTAATTCCTTAACTTAACTCAATTATGCTACCCTTGAGAAAAAATGTCCGATAAACAAGAAAACGGCCTTTTCTATGGTTGGGTAATAGTAGCCGCAGCTTCTACAATTGTAGCCTTACAGTGGGGATGCAACCAGACCTATGGTATTTTCCTCACAGAGCTATGTGATGATCTGGGGTGGTCTAAAACAACAATTTCCGGGGCATATTCCATGGGCTTTATTTTAGGGACTATTTTGGGCGTGCTAGCAGGAAGACTAAACGATAAATACGGCCCCAGACTAATGTTCCTAGGTTCCATTGTCAGTGTAAGTTCTGGGCTTGCCTTAATGTCTACCATGAATGCTACATGGCAACTTTACCTATTCTATGGGTTCATAGTAAATGTGGGACTAGCTTTTGCCTGGATACCAGCAGTTTCAACAGTAGCACACTGGTTTATACGTAAGAGAGGGATAGCATTGGGAATTACGCAGGGTGGAATAGGGGTAGTCATATTGTTTATGATGCCATTTGTCCAATTCCTTATAATCAGCTTTGGGTGGCGCAGTTCTTACGTAATCTTAGCTGGCATCATTTTAGTTTTGTGCCTTCCTGTATCCAGATTGATTAGCCTAAACCCCTCAGACAAAGGGCTATATCCTGATGGTGTACCAATAACCGCAGAAAGCGAGGAAAACGCTAGCCCTAAGTTAAATACGAGCAATTCTACGCTTAAGCAGGCAATCAAAACAAAACAATTCTGGATGTTGTTCTTGATATGTGCCATTTTTACATTATCCATCGCTACATCTATTCATTTGAAAGCATATGTTATTGGTTTCGGTATATCAGAAATGACTGCTGCCACTATCATGGGCCTTTGTAGCGGAGCTAGCGCAGTAGGCACAATCATAATGAGCAAGGTTTCGGATAGAATAGGAAGAAAAATCCCCCTCGCTATTTCATTCTTTGTGATGGCACTGATGATGTTCTGGCTTATGAAAGCGAGGCAGCCATGGGAATTTTATCTGTTTTCCATTATTTCTGGCTTTGCTGGGGGGAGTTATGCACTGTTTGCGGCAATAGTAGCCGACTGGTTCGGAACAAAATTTCATGGGAGCATTTATGGAATGGTAGCTGTAGGGGAAGGTATTGGAGGAGCAATTGGGCCATTATTCGCTGGATATATCTACGATACCACAGGGAGTTACGAACTGGCTATTATGATAGGGGCAGCGGCATTCCTAATAGGTACGGGATTATCTCTTGTAGTCAAAGCACCGGCCTGTAAGCAAACTAAGTTAGTGGTTTCCCCACAATAAAACACCACGGAAAATCTTAAACGATATTACGTTGCCCGTATTTCTTGTTTTATGAATCTTATGTAGGAAATAGCGAAGCATATAGTTGCCAAAGCAACCATGGTTACTATTTGAGGCCAGACAAGTAAAAGGCTCTGGGCGAAGTTAAGTGGTGTAAGCATTCTTCCAGCAGCAATGACGCTTATCATCATTAGCGCTGGGTTAAGGCTAGCAATTTCGGGGGTCAATAAGGCAACAATGCTTTCCCCATAAAGATTACAGGGGGAAATACGATTGATCATCCCCTGAATTTCAGCATTTTTGGCTATCATCTCAAAACTGGAATTACTATCAATCGGTACTCTGGCATCCGCAATAGCTCCAGCAATCATATATACAAAGAAGAAAAAGAATAGCCACAATGCTAATGCGGCTAACATAGAAGTAGCTGCCCTATCAAAGGAAACAGAAAAGAGAGTAGCCAATGCCACCCAGAAAGCTCCATAAATTATACTTGTTAGCGCAAAAGCTATAAGTCTCAACACTTCCTCTGAATCCGGTGGCACACCGATTATGCGAAGTCCCAGTCCACCGACAATGGCAATTACACTTACCACTATGAAGCTTAGAACAGCCAAGCTAGCTAGAAATTTGCCATTTATTATCGAATCCCTGTAAATTGGCTGGGACAAAAGTCGGCTTAAATTGCCGCTGGTTCGCTCATTGTTTATAGCATCGAACCCAAAGGCTATGCCTATTATGGGAATGAAAATAGAGATAAAGAACAGAAAAGAAGGCAATGTTTCGCTGGAGATAGTAAAAATCTTGAGGAAAACGAACTCACTGCTCGAAGTTACAGCGCCTCTTATATTCTGAACAGCTAAGTAGACAGCAAATACTGCCGCCATGGTAGCTAAAACAAAGAGTATAGAAAACCTTTTACTTTCTAGATAATCAGCTAATTCTTTCCGAAAAACAGCATACATTCTTAAGCCTTAAGACAGCACTTCTTTATAGATTGCTTCCAAACTATATTCTTCTATCTTCATACCAAGCAATGAATTGTCGCTTTCAACGATCAACTTACTTATCCGCTCCCTCAAATCCTTATCGCAGCTAATAAGCAACGATTCATCAGAACCCTGCACATCCACCACACCTTCAATTCGATTTAGAGCATCAATGAGTTCCTTCTGTGCTTGAGCTACTTGGACTTCAATACGATATCGCCCGCCGGCTATAGCCTCCCTGCCCAAACGATCTATCTGCCCTTCAGCTACCAGATGCCCTTTATCCAATATACCCACTCGCGTGCATATCCGCTGAACCTGATGTAGTTGGTGAGAACAGAAGACAACGGTTATTCCCTTCTTGGCCATATTTGCCGTAAGATTGAGGATATCCTCAATGCCTTCAGGATCTATGCCAGATGTAGGTTCATCAAGCAAGACAAGTTTCGGGTCTTTGATCCATATATCAGCTATGCCCAATCTTTGCTTCATCCCACGAGAGAGTTTCTTAACCTCCTGGTCACACACCTGAGACAACCCTACTATAGATAAAAGGTTGTTTATCTTTTCGAATGCCTCTCTTTTGGGTAAATTGTTTAAATCTGCTGTGTATTCCAAATTTTGCCTTGCACTCAAGCCTTCGTAAAAACCAACTTGTTCTGGCAGATATCCCACAACACGCTTCACCTCCAACGGCTCGCTACTTGGATCGTGTCCACAAATTTGCACAGTTCCCAAGCTGGGCACAGTAAGTCCCAGGAGCATCAATATAGTCGTCGTTTTGCCTGCGCCATTGGGGCCGAGAAAGCCAAAAACTTCCCCTTCCTCAATATGAAGGTTAAGCTTATCCACAGCCGTAAAACCATCATAGGTTTTGCTTAAATCCTTTGTCTCAATAATTACCTGCCCCATTATTTTCTGCCCAGTTTTCTAAAGCCCAGCACCAGGCCAGCTATCACGGCAACTATAATGCCCGCTCCTATCCATCCCCATTTGGTGGATGTTCCCACCGTTACCCTAATCTTTAGCTCAGGAGACCTACTTGTTAGGGGATCACTATTAGTTCTCAACGTAATCATATAATCCCCTGTTATAGTCTTCGAAGGTGGCTTAATGGTAACATTAACTTCATGCTCTTCAAGCGGTTTCAACCCTTCCAGTTCATCTGGGGTAAAAATTATATCCCAATGCTCGTCGCCGATACCGCTGGGCTTACTTGAAGAAAACATTACCTTATCCAGGTTAGCTGTTCCTGTATTGCTAACAACAATAGTAAGGTGGCTTTCTTTTCCTGCCGTAGCTTTGGTATTAAGCAAGCCAGTATCAGTTTCAACCTTAAACTCATATCTGGCCGTAATCCTGGCAGTAAGATCAATGCTACCCGCTAGATCTCCCGAGGCAGCCTGGAGCCTTATATTGTAATCTCCTGGCTCTGTTATGACCCAATACGGGGGAACGGCGATAACTACAACCTTCTCTCCGCCATATGTCTGTGTGGGATCAAGTACAACGGCTGGTAATTCTTTGGTTCCGGAAACGCTCTGCTGTACACGCACCAGCCAACCAGAAGGTCCTTCGGCAGAAAGATCAAAGAGCTGTGATTCTTCTCCTCCAACATACTTCAAGTCCACGTCGAATGAGAAACTGCTATCAGCTGTGCCAGATTGTATGGGGTATTTGCAGTTGAATTGTATTTCTTCTTCGCTGGGGGAAGCTTGCAAGAGCGGAATTAGAGGCACACTGTTTACCTCCTCTGATTTAGCCATAACTAGCCGAGTATTCGCCAGTCCGCTAAATACCACTGCACACAACAACAGCCAAACCATAAAGCAAGCTAATATAGATTTACTCATTTGTGATGATCCCCCTTAGAAATTTACTCCCGCCAGTTTAACCTAGTTCATTATCAATTTCAAGTATAACAAAAAGGAATTCACAAGGCAGCATACTTGGGCTTAACGCGACATCGTTCAGCGGTCACAATGGCACCTATTTGAGATACAATCTCGTTAAGTCTACCATGGTGGCTTACTATCACATAATCAAAGAACGACAGATTTTCTATCTCCTTACCTGCCTCCGCCAATCTTAAAGCTAGCTCTGCTGAGGATTCACTTCTCCTCAGCTTCAGCCGCCTTTCCAAATCTTTCATAGAGGGAGGTATGAGGAAAATAAATACCGCCTGCGGCAGAATTTTTTTAATAGTAGCAGCGCCCTGAATATCTACCTTGAGCATCACATCCATCCCCATGGATAGGCCTCGAGTTATCTCGTCTCTAGGTACACCATAGTAATTGCTGTACACCTTAGCCCATTCTACAAATTGTCCCTCATCTATCATTCGCTGAAAGTCTTCCGTAGCTAAAAAATGATAATCTATATTATCCTTCTCTCCAGGGCGGCAAGAGCGTGTAGTAGCGGTAACAACATAGTAGAAAGGGCGCTTAAGTTCCCTCATTCTGATAAGCACAGCATCTTTACCTACCCCCGAAGGCCCAGAAAGGACAACGAGGAGAGGGTCATGCGAATGGAAATTCTCATAACTCAATTCTTTCCTCAATTGGCGAGGATGGAGTAGTCAATCTATGAACTATGGTGTCTGGAGATATAGCAGCCAGACCTACATGACCAGTGTCAAAGAGAATAGCCGCTTTTGCCTTTCTGCCATGAGTAGCATCTATTAATAAGTCTTTGTCTCTGGCTTGGCGAATTAATCGCTTTACAGGCTGTTGATTCACAGCAAGCAAAGCAATTGCCCTGTTCACAGCTATAGTATTACCAAAACCAATATGAACTAATTCAGTGCTCACATTACCCTCCCAAAAATCTAATTCTGTAATTACGTTGTTCCAGTCACGATGGTATCAGCCAGTCAAATCTTGCAAATCCTGCCAGAAAGCAGGGTAAGAGGTTTGTACTATCTGGGCATGATTGATAATTGTCTTGCCCCTAGCCACTAGGCCAGCTATAGCCAAGCTCATCGCCAGGCGATGGTCAGAATGAGTATCCACCTCCGCTCCCACCAGGGGTTTGCCACCATGGATAACCATCCCGTCAGGCAATAGTTCAATTCGAGCTCCCAAGCGCAAAAGTTCTCTGGACACAGTAGCAATCCTATCCGATTCTTTCACCCGTAATTCGGCAGCATCTCTAATTACAGTCCTCCCTCTAGCCGCACAGGCAGCTACAGCTATAATCGGAATCTCATCTATAAGGCGAGGAATAACGGTTCCACTAATCTCAATCCCACTTAACTGGCTAGATTCTATCACAATGTCGGCCAATGGTTCACCCGCTTCCACCCGTTCATTTTCTATCTTAAGCTTAGCTCCCATAGCTAAAAGGATATCGATAACCCCTGTTCGCGTGGGATTAATTCCACAATCTTTTACGATTACCCTAGCATTGGGGTGAAGAGCTCCAGCTACCAAAAAGTAAGCTCCTGAGCTAATATCGCCAGGTACACGAAAGCTAATTGAAGTTAAGGGTCTAAGCAAAGGGGTCAACGAAATTGAATTGCCATTGACTTCCAATTCAGCTCCCATAGATTTAAGTAATCTCTCTGTATGATCTCGCGAAGGAAGTGTTTGGTGTACAACAGTTCTGCCACAGGCGAAAAGGCCAGCTAACAGAACTGCTGATTTAATCTGGGCGCTGGGAACAGGTAAAGAAAATTCTATGCCATGCAGTTTTTTCCCTTTAATAACCAAGGGAGCAAAAGAATTCCTTTCTCTGCCATAAATTTCGGCGCCCATAGAACACAGCGGATTGATCAACCTTCCCATGGGACGAGAACGGAGAGAGGAATCACCAGTAACAATAGATAAAAAGGGCTGATAAGAAAGAATACCTCCGAGGAGACGCATAGTAGTGCCACTATTTCCAGCATTGAGCACATTACTGGGTTCCTTCAAACCACTTTTGCCAGCTCCTGAAACCAGTAAAACCGGATAATCTTGAGGCGGCTTCTTGTGAATTTTCACCCCCATGGCTTTCAGACAGCTAACAGTGCTCCAGCAATCCTTACCGGGGGCAAAATTCACGATTTCAGCTTCACCTGAAGCTAGGCTGTTAAGGATAGCTGCTCGATGAGAGATAGACTTGTCCCCGGGCAAAATAAGCTCTCCTTCCAGCCGAGAGCAAGATTTGATGGTCTTGACTATATTCGATTTAGCCATTCACGTCTCGCTCTATTAGCTTCAGTCAGAGCCTCTTCCAATTGCTTACCTCCCGCATCTACTAACTGACGGCACCTTGCTAATTCCTTAGTGAACTCATCAATCCAACGAATTATAGCTTGCTTATTGGTGAAGCAAATATGCGCATTCACCTCAGGATTTCCTGAAGCCAGGCGAGTAAAGTCGCGATAGCCAGAGGCAGCTAATTTGGACAGTTTGTTCCAGGAGGCATCATTGGTGGTTGTTGATACCAGAGTTGCTGAGAGCAACATAGGTAAATGGCTTATGCCAGCCACTAAATCATCATGTTCATGAGCATCAACAAAAAAAGGCTCAGACCCAAGCTGTTTTACCGTGTTTACTACTTTGTCCACGACCCACGGCGGTGTTTTTCTTACTGAAGTAATACAATAAATGCACCCTTGAAACAAACCAGCTTCAGCAGCCTGAATACCATGAATTTCTTTACCCGCCATAGGATGTCCACCAACAAAATACACTGTTGGTGGCAACAAATCCTCTGCCCATCTCATAACTTCAAGCTTTGTGCTCCCTGTATCAGTTACTATACACCCCGGAGACAGGCAGTGTGCTATATGAGCCAGAACTTCCCTTATCGCTAAAACAGGGGTAGCAATAATAACAAGTTCAGCTCCATTTACCGCGTGCTCCAGGTCCATCTCCACCCTATCTACTACGCCCAGCCTTAAAACATCAGAGGCAGCTTCAGAACGACGAAGATAGCCAACAACCTCCCATCCCGGTTCATTAGTTTGCTTGAGGGCAAGGCCTATAGAGCCACCAATAAGCCCTAAACCAATGATGACAACACGCATTTTTTCATTATAACATGGATTTGGGCCCCTCTTTAGCTATGAGACTAAAATTTCACATTACAATACCAACTACCCGGAGCTTTCCCTACCAGTAATGAAG
>Ga0114922_10003011_pt1 | contig 15741 bp, 13 predicted proteins | sample AartaG_FD_100975 | JGI IMG/M metagenome (GOLD analysis project Ga0114922, IMG submission 100975) | Deep subsurface microbial communities from Aarhus Bay to uncover new lineages of life (NeLLi) - Aarhus_00045 metaG | ecosystem: Environmental > Aquatic > Marine > Oceanic > Sediment | place...
CAGAAAAATGTGAAATGTGAAATAGGAGGTCTCCGCCATTACATCCAATTTCCAATATCCTGTCTTCCTTGGTTGGTCTTATTAACTCGGTAAATCTTTTTATGCGTAGTTTCTTTCTGAACCCACAATAACCGTGGTTTGATCCCACAAAAGAACCATAAGCTGAATTATATAGGTTTTTGTTTCTGAGCATCTCATTTCCTCATGGCCAAACCACCTGGTTAGATCGTGTCTATTATCAAATAGTTACTTGCTGTAGCAGAAAACATAACCTCAAGGCCGTTTCGATGAAAGGGTATTGAACAAGAAGATATTCGGGATTAGCAAAATCTTATAAGATCCAACGAATGTCTTAACCTGTCGAGAAAAGATTCTCGAATTCCTTCATAAAAACCGAGTCCTTTATGAAATCGTTCTCCTTGATACTGAACGGTCAAACATTCCACGCTAAATCCGATTTCTTCCAGACGCTTTTTGTAGCTGTCCTGTTCCCCCAAAAGGTCCTGCTCCACATGAAGCCCGGCAACATACATGAACGGTATGAGTCGGGCTATCAACTTGCTTTCGCCTAGCTTTCTAAATACGCCTTCCCTATCAGGAATTCCTTCGACTGAACAAAAAGAAACGTTGCTAAATCTCCGGGACAGGAGGTGGTCAAGCCCTAAGTAAACAATATTTGCCGAGTCGTCACACAGCGGTGTGCCGTGTGCGACGAGCAAATTGATTCCCTCTTCAGGAGAAATAAAGTCCTTTGAAACGATATCCAGTACCTCTTCAACAAAATGCCACCGATGCAAGAGGGTCTCCCCCATCAGTACCCTGAGACCGGGAAACGACTGGCACGAATCTGCAAGAATCTCATATTCCGTTCCGGGGAAGACCAGAAGCGGTTGAACAACGACCCTGGTAAAGCCTCGTTGTTCTACGGCTGCCAGGGCTTGCAATATCCCCGGATGTCCTGTTTTTTCCCGGATGATTTCGGATGTATACGCCCATGAAACATCGTAATCCTTGAACTCATTACGCACTAAATTGTCGAATAGCTGGTAAACAGCCTTGCCTCTTTCCGCCGTACCAAAGGCAGTAAGAACAATGGCGGGAAGCCCTTTAAGCTTCGTTCGGCGTCTGTACTTTTTGATATGCATAACCATCTCCTGTCCTATTTCAAAGAAAACCTGACGGGGACCATGACCCACTGTTTTATCTTTCTTCCATTTTTTGTGCCGGGGACAAAGGTCCAGCCTTTGACCGATTTTAAGGCAGCGGTGTCCAACACCTCAAAGCCCGATGACGCCTCTATTTCTATCTTTCCGACCAAACCGTTCGCAAGGACCTCAACTCGAAGGAGAGTCCTGCCCTCATAACCCCTTCTCCTTGCAAGTTTGGGATAGTGAGGGAGAGGATTTTTTCCGTAATTCAGTGGAGTATCCACGACGGTATGTCCGCCTGACCAGTTCCCCTCGGGCGTTCTAGGGCATTTGGCTCCGCCTTCAAGAATATGTCTCATAATCGACGCGGTCGTAGCAGTGGCCTCGCTGTCAATCTCTCTTCCCGGGATCGCTGGCCCATCGCTGCCAGGGCTCTCTTCTACGGATTCAAGCTTATTCTCACACACAGGCTCAAGGGTATCTCTAGCTGCCTCTTCAGGCCTCTTTTCTTTAACGTTACCTTCCTCTGTTACAGACTTGGCCACAATGTGCTTTTTGTACGAAACTTTCTTCACCGGGACAGGGGTTTGTTTTGAAGGCGCCCTGCTTCTTGCGTGGGATTCAGGCTGAAGGTGGTTATCAGCAGGAAGCGCAGGAGTAACCAGTTTTCTCGAATGAATGATAGATATGGAAATCGGTCTATAGATGCTATGCGCCTCTGTAATGTTTCCCCTGGAGAGGGGAGCAATCAGGATAGAGGCATGTATGGCAACAGCAACTGTGCCTGAGAGAAAAATATCCCTTTTCATTACTCTTCTGTGGTCTGTGGAGTTGCTTCCACGGAAATCCTTTGAAAACCGGCCAGCCTCACCTTATCAAGGACATCTACAAAGACCCTGTAACGGGAATCCCTGTCCCCTGAAATAATCGCAATCTTCTGTGGATAGTCAGCTCGTTCTCTTTTAAGGCAACCAAGGAGCATATCCCTGGCAATCAACACTTTATCTACAAAGATATTCCCTTTTTCATCAATGGTGATGTGCAGGGGCTTCCCCTTTTCCTTTTCAACGGTTTGAGCATTCGGCAGCACCACCGGAATCCCCCTGTAAACCACCATTGAAAGCATGGAATATATAAAGAAGACAAGGAGTAAAAATACGATGTCTATGAGCGGAATCAGTTCGATACGGGCGCTTTTTTGTTTAAAGTGTAGCTTCATTTATCCTAACCCGGACAAGCCGGAATTAAGGGATTGCGAATTAAGGGATTGAGGGATTGAAGACATCATCCTCTTTTAATTCCCAAATTCCCAAATTCCAGAATTCCAGAATTCCCAAATTCCAGAATTTATTCGCCGGCACGAAAGACGCAGTATTCAAAGCATTTTTCTAGTCCCCCCCATGGACAATCTCCAGCGATGTGGCATATTTTTCAATACGAACAGCCGCTTTTTCCACCTTTGACATGAAATAGTTGTAAGGAAACAGGGTAAAGATGGCTATGAGCAGGCCCGCAGCAGTGGTAAGCAGGGCCCGGGCGATCCCTGAGGTAACTGCCTGCGGATCCTGGATACCTGCCTTTCCGAGCATATCAAAGGAATGTATGATCCCGAGAACTGTGCCCAGTATGCCCAACAGAGGCGCGGCAGTAATCATGGTGTCGAGCACGGGAAGATATCTTTTCATCCTCTTGATCTCCTCCAGTGCGGCCATCTCCATGGCCTTGGAAAGCGAGTATTCTTTGTGAATCAGGCCACATACGAGCACCCTGACCACATGGTCAGCAGCATCTTGCGTGCTCGTTCTAATCTCCTCATATTTTCTCATGCGAGCCAATTCCAGCACCTGATCAACGAGGCCACTATCTCTGTTTTTCGTTTCCCGTATCCAGAAAAGACCCCTTTCCAGGATGACCGTCAGCGAGATCACAGAGCATGCAAAGAGAGGATACATAATGACTCCCCCCTTTTGGAATAGGTCAAAGATCATAAGTCAAACTCCTAATCCGGACAGGCCGGAACCAAAAAAGAATAAATCTATCACGAAAACACGAAATTACGAAGGCACGAAAAAAAAGAAAATATGCATCTTATATCTTCCTCCTCCACCCGATGACCAAAAGAGTCAGCAGACCAATGACAATGGCCATCACCAGCCATGAGGAACCCGAGGCAGTTATTTTTGTATCTTCCGGTTTTTCTTTAACCATCTCATATCCTTCGATCTTTTCTTTATCCGGTTTCTTATCTTTAACTACTTTTTCCTCCTGACGGATTTCTTCGGTAACCTTGGCAAGTTTCTCCTGCAATACTTTTCTCTTTTCTTGCGCCTCTTCCAGACTCATTCCCATTGCCTTGGAGATAATCGCCTGAAATTGATTAACCAACTCAGGGGACAGCATTCCAGGAAGAGAGATAATATTCACTACCATCTGATGTAAAGTCGGATTATTACAGGTATGGTGGCAACAAGTAACACCTTTTTCAATAACACTAATGGCGTATTCTTTGGCCAGGTTTTTTCTTATTTTCTCGGACGCCTCCCAATATTTCTTGCGTATTGCCTCAAGCATCCGTGCACTAATAGATTGCCTAGCCCAGGGATTGTGCTCATTAAAGAATTCCTTGAGCTCAAGGTTATACTTATCCTCAATATAAACCTCATAAGCCTGTTCCCAGTGCGTCTCATCAATGGCAAAGGGAGTGACCACCTGCCAGCCCCACATATATTCGAAAAACTTCCTGGCAATATGACTTGCCCCGGCATAATTCTCTTTTTTCATTCCCTCGATCCATTTGGGATTTAAATAACGGGCGCGCAGTTCTTTCCCGATAGTTCTCTCAATATCTTCAATATAAGGGGCATCAGGATTACCCTGAATAGAAAGCAAAACATCAGGATATTCTCCGCTTACCTTTTTTACAGCCAGGGAAAGAGCGCCTAAATATTCGTACGTACCATCAGTGTCCAAAACTCCAAAGAGGTTACTTGACCTGGTATGCATAGTAATCTTAACATCCTCCAGATTTTTCTTATAAACTGATTTAAGCGGTTTTCCCCAGACGCCTTTACCATATCCAAAAGAAACGAAATTGATAAAAACATCGGCAATTTCTTCATCGCTTTCCCAGAAACCACTGGCACCTATGAGATCGCCCATTTTTGTTCCGTAACTGCCCGGCTTAGCCGAAAAAACCCTTATCTTACTTAAATTTTCTGCCTCTTCTTCACCATATCCCTTATTTAAAAGATACTCTTTTATCTTCCGATTATGTTTGGCAATAAAATTCTCCACATCCTTTAATTGACCTGCCTTACGTACTGCTTCATCTAAAAGCAGAATAAGATTGGGGAAATTATCTCTAAAAAGCCCTGAAGATTGCAAATGAACATCTATCCTTGGCCTGCCAAGCACCTTTCCAGGAATAGGTTCAACACCAATTACTCTGCCGTTCTTATCCCACATTGGTTTCATCCCCATAAGATAAAGAGCTGTTCCTACCTGAGTCCCTTCATTACGCTGAAGTTCTATGCTCCAGAGAACAAGTCCGATTTTGTCCGGATATTCACCGTTTTCTTTTAGATACTTCTCCACCATTTCTTCACCCTGTTTTTTCCCTAGGGTATAAGCATCTTTTGAAGGAACTTTTGCCGCATCAAAACCGTAAAAGTTTTTCCCGGTAGGAATGGCTTCAGGATTTCTCAAAGGGTCATTTCCTTCACCTGAAGGAATATACTTACCCTCTAAACCGGCAATAAGGTGGTCTATCTCTAAGTAACACATACCCAATTTTTTCTTGATTTCCTCCAAAGCAAGATCCTCATTCCTCTCCTTAATCAACTGGCTGAACTCTTTCAACGCCTCCCCTTCCGGGGAGACACCAAAGGTATGCATGCCGTAAGGCACATTAGCCTCCCCCAAATCCATGAGATAATGCTCAATCTCTTCTACAGCCTCTTCATTTACTTCTTTCAGAAGAAGGTCCTTATCCAGACCGAGTTTTTTCACCAGGATCTTAATTCTTTTGAACTTCTGTTCAGCCAGTTCGCTACTTCTGGTAAGAGCATCATTGTATTCATTTATTAAAACAGCCATATCCCGATACTCCTCATAAACTCCTGCTTTTTTCATTGCCGGAATAAGATGGTCAATAATCACGCCTCGTCCTCGGCGTTTAGCCTGCACTCCTTCGCCAATATCATCCATAATATAGGGATAAAGATTGGGTAAGTCCTGGATGAGAACCTCAGGCGGACAGGATTGGCTTAAACCAGCCTGTTTACCGGGCAGCCATTCGTGAGTGCCGTGCGTCCCCAGCGAAATAATAGCATCGGCATTAAATTCTTGCTTCAGCCAGAGATAAAAGGCAGTGTATTGATGATGGGTCCAGAGCTGTGTAGAATGATATAATTTCACAGCGTCATCACCCCAGCCCCTTGAAGGCTGGGGAACAAGGATAACATTGCCTAAGTTTACGTAGGGAACGATAATCTCCTTATCCTTGATCATAATCTTTGAATCTTCCGCCTTGCCCCATTCGGCTTCTAATTTCTCCTTGTAGTCCTCATCTATTTCCTTATACCATTCCAGATATTTGGCTACAGGCAGCCGGATAACCCTTTTGGTGTTGATGAGTTCGTCAAGTTCACCCGGAACCCAAGAGCCAACATTACGGCCGCTCTGCAGGACGAGGTTCTTAATCTCTTCTTCTGAAGGGAGTTCTCCTTCAATGGTATAACCTTCCCCGCGCATCTTCTTTAAAATCTCTTCCAAACTGCGGAAAACATTAAGGTAAGTCGCTCCTACATTCTGCTTACCCGGGGAGTGGTTCCAATACATAATGGCAATCTTTTTATCCTTATTTGGCTTTGTCTGGAGATTCCTCCAGGCCTTTATCCGCTTGACGAAAAATTCAATATTTTCTGCGATAGGCTTATACACATAAACCTCTCTACCGGTACGTTTATCTTTCAAGGCTACCTTTCCGCCTAAAACAGAAGGCTCAATCAATCCATTGAATTCCGAAGTACACATCGCATACGAAATTGCCATCAATCCCAGACCCTGCTCCGATTCTCTCCATTCAGAGATAGTCCGGTAAGGCATTTTAATAGCATTTAAAAGCGGAACCCCCAACTTTATTAAGCTTCCCCTTATCTTTTCATCATCAATAGCAGCAAATTTGAAGGAAAAAGCTGTAATTAGATTAACCCTGGATTTTCCCTGTTCATCAAAAAAGAATTTTTCCAGAGCGAGGTAAGATGGATAAGAATAAACAGGGAGGACATTGATATTATTTTTTTCTAAATTGTGAATAAGGGAACTTACGATTTCTCCTGTCTCCCCAGGAAAGGTATAGACTCCGGAATCAGGTATTCCCACCCAGAAGCTATCTTCTTTGTAGAGCCCTTTCTCTTTGTACCAAGTGAGGTAATCCTGAAAGCCCGTAAAAATTTTACTGCTCTGAGGATGAAAGATACCCATCTCAGGAACAGTCTGCGGTTCTCCATAACAAACATCAAGCCCACAGTCGCGACTAAGCAGAAAAAGAAGGAGATTCTTGATATTTTCCCTGGTTGGCGAACGAAAATATTCTTTTACTTTGGGGTCGGAAATAATCTTTTCCAGCTCTTTTGGTACACTGCAAAGGCCATAGAGTTTTATCTTTTTAAAATCAACATTTTTTAGGGCATAGCCTCGCAATTCTCGACCCATATCATCAACAATGACAATCTTAGATTGAGCAACAATCTCCCGTTCGATCTTTCCGTTTTTCAAATCTTCAGTAGCGTAAAAATAAATGTTATATTTATTAGCCACTTCAGGGATTTTGCCCACATCAGAAATGGCTTGACTCACCTTATAAGAAGAATGTGGATGTATAAGCAGAGTAATATTGCCTTTTTTCTGTGCGAATGCCTGGGAAGATACTAAAATAGATAGACAAAGCACAATCATACGCATCCACATTACCCTGTTTTCTGACTTCCGGCCTCTGACTTCTGATATCTGATTTATAAGTTTACTCTTCCGGAACATAAATCATCCTTCCATCTTTTAACTGATAAGCTATGCCTAATTTTATTCCTTCTTCTCCGCCGATTTTCCTGTCGGTTACTTTTTCCACCTTAATCTCTTTGCCTTTTTTAGTAATAATCTCCATTTGTCCATCTTCATTCTTCTTTATAATAGTTATTTCGCTCGTTTCAGAGAAGAAATCCAAAATCTGGTAAGTTGCCATGAGGGAAAGAAGGAGCGCCACAATAAAGACAAGTGCCACGTCAAAAAGATTCGCTACACCGAGCAAAGGATCTTCCTGCTTTGCTTTTCCCAAACGTCCCAGGCGGCTATTTTTCAGGTATTTCATTTAAATCCCCCTCGATCCCCCTTTGCAAAGGGGGAAGAACTTAAGGAATTAACAATTGCTCAATTTTCAAGATTCAATGTTCTGTGTCATGGCTTCTGTTATCAGGTTTATGTGGCGCATATCTTCGGTGACCCAGCGTTCCTTGACAACTGAAAAGAAATGGGCCGTGATTCCAATGGCCAATCCCACAACTGTAGTTGTAAAGGCCAGAATAAGGCTGGATGAAAGCTGCGCCATATTTCCCTGGGTCAGACCGGCGAGGCCTGTGCCCATGGGAATAAGTGTGCCCATAAGCCCGAGACTCGGACCGATGCGCACGATCAGGCGTATCTTGTCCACCTCCCTGGCCAGTGAATGTTCTTTGCGTTGATTCAGATCTTCCACCTGTTCCTCCATGAACAGGCCGTCACGCTTGATAATCTCTTCTAATTCCCTTGCATAGTGTGTGATATGGAGAGGCAGATTCACACCAATTTCAGACGGAAGGTGCTCTGCTTTTTGAATCGTTTTCAGACAACCTGCCAGGGGACCATTGGATCGAAAATGTCTTCGCTTTACCAATTCCGCCATAAAGCCCCCGGAATACACTATCAGCCAGAGACAGAGAAAGATGAGCAGAATTACCACCGGATAGAGCAGGGCTGTTGAAATAGTATACAGGATGGTTTGAAACGCTGGAAAGATGTTCACTTAACGCCTCCTTTTGCGAAATAAGTTTTCATAAATCCGGCGCACCCCAGAATAAAGACAATCACTCCCAGGATAGCCGTGTGAACGTGGTCTATCTGGTTTACCGGGCTGTTGGAAATAGCCATAGCAAACGCGGATTTTATTTCCGGATATATGGGAGCTATGATGACAGTAATAAGAAAATAGAGGGAAACCAAGACCATTGCCATGCCAAGGAAAGAATTGCCCGAGCCGATCTTATGGCGGAAAGGGAAAATCAGACCCAGTGCCAGAATAATTATGCCGCTGAAAAGGGCAAAAAGGGTCAACGTGGTTAAAAGCGGTGATAAGGTAAAAAGCGAATAGGCAAAGGTGAGGTTGAGCAGGATTACCGTGGCGCATACCGGGCAGGGCAAAATCAGGAGCAAGCTGGCCCGAAGGGGAAGATGCTTATTTTCGACAGGGTTTTGAAGGAGCAGCTTGCCTCCCCATAGAAGAAGCCCCAGAGCCACTGCTAAATGGAGCAGCATGCCGTATTGAAGCATATTTACAAACCGATCCAGATAATTTAATAAATTGAAGTGGGTAATCACATAATACAGGCAAAAGAAAAGGATCAGATAGATAAAAAAGCATCCAACAAGAAAGATGACTTTTTTACCGAGGGGTACGCTCCTGTTATATATCTGAGTCCCCAGACCCAAACCCACTTTTATCCCAAAAACAGAAAAAGCCACCAGAATACCGGTTATCCATAGTTGTTTTAACATTGACATTAACCTCCATGCAGGCGGTCATGGCGTATGGCAATGTGCATACACTGCTGCACCATGACCGCCTTTTCGCTGTCAGAGTATCTAAAAATGATAACTCACACCAATCTCAAAATACTGGCCATTCTTGGGATAGTAAAGATTGGCATACTTGCCATTCCGTTCTATTTCACCTGTATTTGAATTCAATCTACCGGTTGAGTTAGAAACGTATTCTATATCCTTATCGAAGATATTCTTCCCCAGGACCCAGAAGGACCAGTTCTTTAGCTCGTAACGGAGACTCGTATCAACTGTGGTCTTTCCGCTGTATTCGATTCGATTCAGATAATCCACGTAATATTTTCCAGTTCCATTGACATCGATGTTAAACTTTAGGTTTTGCAATGGATAAAAATCAAGCCCCACCATATACTTGTATTTGGGAATCATGTTCAGGTAATAGCCGTCAAGGTTACGGAAGTCCCTGCTCGTCGTGGTTTCCCATGTATAAACCTGTACCCTGCCACTGGTCCATTCAGCCTCCATATATGTCCCGGACAGCCTGTAACCGAACCACCGGCATATCCTTCCGTCCATTTCCAGCTCAATCCCCTTATGCTCGGAATCGCCAGTGTTTTTATATCCAGCCCACGTTTGCGTGGAGTCATAGAAGCTGGTGAATTTGTCTTCATAGTCCATCCAGAAAAGTGTGAGATTAATATTCGCCCATCTTGAAAGGCTGTGCTTGTGTCCCAGTTCATAAACGAGACACCTCTCCGGTTTTAAATCCTGGGGGAGGTTTTCCGGGTTCATCCTCTCCATTGCTGCCTTGTAATAATAAGGAGTAGGGTACCAGTACGATTTGCCGGCAGATACATATGTCGTGGCGCGATCATTCCAGTGGTAGGCAGGAGCGACAGACCAGGAATACTTTGTATGATCGGTATCAACTCTGTTACCGTTCTTGTTTTTCACATCGTATTCCACCCTATCCTGTCTGATACCGGCGTTCAGCTCCCAGTAATTGCCAAACAGGAACTGATTCTGAAAAAATATACCGTACTTATCCTGATCACAGTCAACATCAGCCTTTCTTTTACTTGAAGCCTTTCCAACCGGATCATTGTAATAATCTCTGCGGTTTTCAAGAGAGGTTTCTTCCATGTTAAATCCCAGTGTAGGCGTGTATTGAAAGAAACCCTTGCCAAAGTTATAGCCACCGGAGAAATCAAACTTGTATCTATCCTGATCACAGTCATCATTATAAACACTCTTGGGGGAAGTGTATGTCTTATCCAAAGCCCTGTGTTCTTCATCATCAAGGGTCACGGCAGCAAGAGAATTTAAAAACAATCCCGCGCCTCTGTGACTGAAATCGAGCATACAGGTCGAGACAACATGGTCGGTTTCACTATGCAATGTCTTTTCTACAGTCGGGTTCTTCGAGAAATCAGCAGCCCTGCGATCAATATTGAGTGCATACAAATTCTTTCCTGGTGCAGTATCAAACTCGTTATCAGTATACCCAAGATTAATCCCCAGTCTTGCATGATCAGAAAAATTATACCCCACATTCAGGCGTGTCGCGCTTCGCCTATGGACATCATGAACATAGCCATCAGTGTCAGTACGTGAACCGACAAGAAAATAATCCCATTCATCCACACCACCGGATAGTGTCACATATTCATTGAACGTTTTCCATGACCCACCGGATGCTTTGGCCTTGAATCTGAGGGGCTGATCCTTTTTGCCCTTCTTGGTAACAATGCTGATCACACCACGCGCTGAATCGGCGCCAAAGACGGTTGAACCGGGAGAACGGAGAACCTCGATACGCTCAATATCCGACACAGGAATTGTTCCCAAATAGTTGTAGACATATATACCTAAATTCTGTGGAACTCCATCAAGCAATACAAGTGGCCCACCGGCCATAGGACTGCGTGTTCCTCTCATACTAATGGCGAAATAAGCTCTCTCGCAGCCATCATTGTAAACACCCGGGAGACTGACAATGGCATCCCCTATATTTGTTATACCCTGTTCCTCAAGTTCTTTTGCGGTTATCACGGAAATGGATGCCGGTGTATCAAGCACTTTCATCTTGCGAGTAGCCGTGACCACAACCTCTTCCAGCTTATATACCTCTTCCTCTGTATTTTGGGCCAACGCCCTGTTTACTGATGACAGAATCAACAAAGAGCTACAGAAAAAAACAGCCAGGAAAAAGAACAAAATAAAACGTTTCATAAGAACCTCCTTTCCTCCCTCGAGGAATCTTGTGAAAGGTTTAGGTTTCGTCCAGGTCTCCTGGCTTACGTTCATCCTAGTCACCGCGCCTTCCCAGACCCGATGTGCGTGGCACATCGGGAGTCATTGGTTATTGGTCATTCGTTATTGGTTAGATCAAATGACCACACCTATGACTATTCCCAGTGGCTTTTCAGCTAATCATTAGTGATTACGAATAACTATTAACTGATCACTAATAACCAGCCCTGTTAAATAGGGTTCCCCTTTGGAAATTTAACAGGGCCAGCTTGCGGCTTTCGTCCCGATCACAGTCGCGGGGCGGCGGGAGGTTTACACTCCCTTCCCTTAGAACGAAACCAATAAAATCCGTCCAGAGCCTCTCGATTTTCACCCCTTTTCTTCGTCAGTCACAAAAAAATCCCCAGACTGATTACTCAGCCTGGGGATTTCCCTTTTTTATCCTCAAAACTGTTTTGTGTTCACAACTGGCACACGAGGATCGTGAAACACTATTTTTTTGTGGCAGGTCTTCTGGCTCCCCCGCCCTTTTAGCGACCTTCCCATCCCGATTCATTGGAACAGTGGTACTAAATGCTAAAAGGGTCCCCTTTTCTTGCTAAAAAGAAAAGGGCGGGGTTACAGCGGCGGGCCCGCTCCCGACTTTAACGGGATTCCCTATTAAGCCCAAAAGGGCACCACAACTATAACCTTTATGCGAAAGTATCCGTTGATGTCAAGGGCAAAAAATCTATTTTACCCCTAGCGTAGGGCGGGAGACCTTGGTTGTCGGGGCGAGCCCTAAATTTCAATCTGCATTCCTTCACGGGCAAAAAAGACTTCTGCGTTGCCAGTATAATCCGGGTTGCAATATTTCTTGGTCAGCTCGTCTATTTGAGCATCGGTCCGTACAGGCTCGTGGTGAAACAGGGCCAAACGCCTAACCCCGGCCCGTTTCGCCGCAGCAATGGCATACTCACATGAAGTATGACCCCAACCGACCTTGGAGGCTTCATATTCTTCCTGGGTGTATTGTGCATCGTAAATGAGCAAATCGGCTCCGGCGATGAATGCTTCCAGGCGCTGATTTTCTTCCCTGGCCACCTGCTCGCCCTCGTCGGCCATGGTCTTATCATAGGATGGATCATCCGGATCGGTACAGAAGACATTTTGAAAGGGTTCGGTGTCATAGGCGGTACAGAGGACCTTGCCACGATATTCGAAACGATAGCCAAGGCAAAGGACCGGATGGTTAAGATACTTGGTCGTGAGCATAATTCCATCGCCGAGTTCATATCGGCCTTCCTTAAGATCAACGTATTCTATCTCAGAGGCAAGCTCTGCCTGGCGTACCGGAAAGTAGCGATAGGTCAACTGTCCACCCACAACATCTTCCAGGGTGTCATCTTCATAGGTAACCGGCCCGTAAATCTTGAGCTTCGTCCCCGGAATATAACTTGGGGTGAAAAAAGGGAATCCCATAATGTGGTCCCAATGGGTATGGGTCAGAAAAATCTCCGTCCTTATCGGACCCTTTGGAAGGTCATGGGCCATCATGTAGTTGCCAAGCTCTCTGATGCCGGAGCCGGCATCAAGAATAATAAGCCTGTCCGTCTCCTTAAGTCGCAATTCAAGGCAGACTGTGTTCCCGCCATATTTCACGGTGTGGGGACCGGGGCAGGGAATGGAACCCCTCACCCCCCAGAACTTAATCTTCATGATGTCACCTTTTTTATATTTGCAGGAAAACCTTGGCCTTTTCTATTTCGCTCAATACCGTTTCACGAAGATCAGAAAGTGTAGACCTGCTAACCCCAACCTCTTGAAGGAGAATATCTACCATCGTGTTCTCAGGAAAAGAATCTCCTGATGACCCTATTTCAAAGATGTTGGCATATGTATTTGCCAATGCCACCATTGAGACGAATTGCCGGTTCGCCTCCGCGGCCTCATCCGGACTGTGGTGATGGCACAGTGAATCATTCAGGGCCTCACTGAGCTGCCATTTCCCGGCAATCATGCTTCCCACCACACAGTGATCGACCCCAAAAACCATACGCTCAGCCCGGTGTAGGGGAGCTTGCTCAGTCTTGGCCGATTCCAAGGCCTGAACATACTCCTCTGGAAAGCGATTATTAAGGACGATCTTGCCCAAATCATGCAGTAGTCCGGCCACAAAATACTCTTCCCGCGCTATTAACGGGATACGCTTGATCGCGGCTAAGGACTTAGCAATCACCCCCACGCAAAGGGAATGGGTCCAAAAGTCGTCCATTGAAAGTGCCCGGGAAGATTGGTTTCCACCCAGGCTTTCCAGGACTGATGTGCTCAGCGCAAGATTTTTTACGGTATTAAGACCCAGCATAACGATACCCCGGGTCAAGGAAGTGATTTGATTAGGCAGAGAATAGTACGCCGAATTGATGAGCTTCAGTACCTTCCCGGTAAGCACCGGGTCGAGGGAAATAATGCGGTTCAGGTCATTGGGAGAGGTCGTCGGGCTGTTACAGATCTCCAGAACCCTTGTAACCGTAGTAGAAAGGCTGGGCATTCGGGAGATGTAAGTCTCGATTTGCTTTAGCCGCGTTTTGCTGGGGATAGGAGATTCGATGTCTTATTCCCTATTGCATCCGCAACGCAGTTGTCTACTCTTTCTCCTTATCCTCTTTTGTTTCCAGGGCCTCTGCGTCTTCGTGTCCAGCCTTCGCTTCTTCGCCGTCCTGCTTGCCTTCTAACTCCGAAGTGGCCTGTTTCTCCATTTCAGGCGCGGAGTGCTGAGCTGCCACCTCCGCGGTTTCGGCCTCTTTTGGCTTGTCTGTTTCTTTAGCTTTTGCAGGAGCTTCCTTCTTGGCTTTGTCGAGTCCCTTCTTCGCCGCCCTGGACTCTTTCTTTTTTCGTTCCTTCTTTTCCTTCGGAGCAACAAGCTCTATCAATGAAATAGGAGCTGCATCTCCCCGCCGCCTCCCTATCTTGACCACATTGGTGTAACCTCCGGCCCTGTTGCCGAAACGGTCCACCGCTTCTTCAAAGAGTTTGTGGACCACGGTCTTGTCTCTTATGACTGCCAGTGCCTGCCGTCGTGCATGGAGATCACCTCTTTTTGCCAGGGTAATCACGCGGTCGGCCCACCGCCTCAACTCCTTGGCCTTGGCATCCGTCGTCCGAATGCGGCCATGTTCGAAAAGGGAAGTCACCATGTTTCGGAACATGGCATTCCGATGGCTTCCTGTGCGGTTCAGCTTTTTTCCCGCTTTTTGGTGTCTCATGTGTCGCTGCTTTCTCCTTCTTCAGCCTCTTCGTCGGGTGGGACATAGCCATCAACCTTCATACCAAGAGTCAGTCCCATTTCGACCAGAACTTCCTTAATTTCATTCAGTGACTTCCGACCAAAATTCTTGGTCTTGAGCATCTCGGCCTCGGTCTTCTGGACCAATCCACCAATATATCGAATGTTCGCATTCTTCAGGCAGTTCGCAGAGCGAACCGAAAGTTCCAGTTCATCAACACTCCGATAGAGGTTTTCGTTGAGGGGCTTTTCCTCCTCTTCCTCGCCTTCAGGTTCAGGCTCAGGCTCCACTTCTTCATCAAAGTTGATAAAGATGTTCATCTGTTCTTTGAGTATCTTTGCCGCATATGCCACAGCGTCTTCCGGCATAACAGTACTATCAGTCCATACCTCAAGAGTGAGTTTGTCATAATCGGTCCTTTGACCAACCCGCGCATTCCCGACCACATAGTTGACCCGCTTGATAGGTGAGAATACAGCATCTATCGGTATGGTGCCAATGGGATCGTTTTCTTCTTTATTCATGTCGGCCGGTACATATCCCTTGCCCGCCTTAGCCGTCATAGCCATATCCAGTTTTGCGTCCTTTGACAGGGTTGCAATATGATGCTCCGGGTTTAGTATCTCAACACCACCGTCAGAAATTATGTCCCCTGCCTTAACCTCACATTCTCCAGAGGCTTCGATCCGGAGCACCCTCGGCCCTAGATCAGACATTCGCAAGCGGACTTCTTTGAGATTCAATATGATCTCGGACATATCCTCAAGCACACCTGGGATAGCCGTAAACTCGTGCATGACGTTATCTGCCTTTATTGAGACAATGGCAGCACCGTGAAGTGAGGAAAGGAGGATTCTACGAAGCGCATTGCCGATCGTAATGCCAAAACCCCTTTCCAGGGGCTCACAGACAAACTTCGCGTAGGACGTCGTGCTGTCAGTGATCTCAATACCTCTCGGCTTGATCAGCTCGCGCCAATTCATGTACATAAGCTCATTTGATGACATGCTTAATCTCCAGATTTACTTTGTATTCCCATAGGCCTCTGAAACGGCCTATCGTTCCCATTATCTACAAGCGTTCACGGAGTGTTGGAGTAATGGAACACACGAAAGAATAAGAACCAGGGGCATCCTTCATTTTCGCCACAAAGTAGTTTACACTTTTTTTCACCACTCCAGGTTTGGGGTTTCAGGTTTCAGTGTTCAGGTTTGCGGCTTACGCCTTGAGAACAGTACAGATCTTGCGTTTCTCGCTCTTGA
>Ga0114922_10003012_pt1 | contig 15739 bp, 15 predicted proteins | sample AartaG_FD_100975 | JGI IMG/M metagenome (GOLD analysis project Ga0114922, IMG submission 100975) | Deep subsurface microbial communities from Aarhus Bay to uncover new lineages of life (NeLLi) - Aarhus_00045 metaG | ecosystem: Environmental > Aquatic > Marine > Oceanic > Sediment | place...
GACGGAATATCCATTTTGGTATCCGGGAACACGGTATGGCAGGCATTCTCAACGGAATGGCTCTGTATGGTGGGATTATCCCATATGGCTCCACATTTCTTGTGTTTTCGGATTACATGCGACCTTCAATTCGACTCGCCGCGTTGATGGGATCCCAGGTGATTTATATATTTACCCATGACAGCATTTTCGTAGGTGAAGACGGACCCACGCATCAGCCTGTGGAACAAATAGCCGCTTTACGCTCCATTCCCGGACTCACCGTCATTCGCCCTGCCGATGGGTTGGAGACAGCTATGGCCTGGGCATATGCCCTCAGAGCAAAAGAAAGACCTACGGCCCTCTGCTTGACCCGTCAAAATGTGGAGAATTATCAGCGATCCGATGACTTCCATTCTGAAGATATTCAAAAAGGTGGATACATCCTGTCTAAAGAGGACGGATCGTTTCCCGATGTCATCCTGGTCGCCAGTGGTTCCGAGGTCGCGGCGGCCATGGAAAGTAAGCAATTCATGGAAAAAGATGACAAAAATGTCAGGGTCGTTTCGATGCCTTCTCCGGATATTTTTAAGGAACAATCGAAAGAGTATCAGGAATCGGTACTTACTGATCAGGAAATTCCGGTCGTTATTGTAGAAGCCGGCGTATCCCAGGGGTGGTATGAGTTGACTCGGGCACCTGTACTATTTATTGGCATGAATCGATTTGGTGCCTCTGCTCCATATAAGGTCCTGGAGGAAAAATTTGGATTTACAGGTCATGGTATTGCCGAAATGGTGAGCTGTTGGTTGAAAGAAATGCGTTAGAATGAGTTAAATATACGAAAATACCAAAAATGAGTTAAAGTAAACTGATGAAATTTATGGATGTTAGCTATAAATGACAAATACCAAATATCAAATAAATACCAAATGACAAATCCCAATCTGAATTTTTATACGTTATGTGTATATAACATAATTTATCTATACCTGAAGCTTGCCGTTTTCCAGGATCGTTTTACCATCGATGACCATTGTGGGATTGAGCAGGACACCGTCGAAGTGACACCCAACCGATACCTTACCGCCGAATGAGAGATTATTTCCAAATCCAATATGGACGGTCCCCAACACTTTTTCGTCTTCGAGTATACAGCCCGTGATTTTCGCTCTGTGGTTTGTACCGATCCCAATTTCCGCGATAGTCCTACCCTGTCTCCCATAGGGACGAAGTAGTTTCCGAATCATTTGTGCTTCTTCAGTTCCGCAAATACGAACGACCTGACCCTCTTTAACGGACATTTGTACTGGATTCTTAATTTTTCCGATCCTGGGGAAGGAACCGTCTATGTAAAGCATGCCTTGAGTTGATCCCTGGACTGGTGCGGCACATCCTTCCCCTGCCGGTAGATTGGAAAAATTACCCGGTTCGTGTATCATTCCTGTATCGGCATAGCCCTTCATGCGATTGAGGGAAAATGTGAGATCCGTGCCAGCAGGAGTTGTAAGGTGAACCGAACGACCGATGGTAAGAATATCGGCAAGTTTGCGGCTTTTTTCAATTATTTTCTTATAATTTCCAGTCAAAGTCCGAATTAATGTCTCTTTGGTAACTCCGGGGAGGCTGGCTATACGGGCCCCATTTTGAGAAGCCCGCCGGCGAGCTTTGGTATGCGAGAGAGAGCGGTCGGTGATTAGAATGATCACATCGTGTTCATTCATATGAGAAGCAACGTTTTTGGGAGGTTCGCAGTTAATATTGGGAAATTCGGGTAAAACGATAAGAGACGGCCTGTTTGAAAAGGATTGAGCACCTTGATAAAATTGATAACCAAGTTCACTCTGGGGAGCATCGGCGATAATGAGTAGTCTCTCGATTCGACGAATTTTCAGACAGTCCTTGAGTACAGAATAGATGGCTCGCTTCAATGTTGACATAGGACGAATCCCTTACAAAGGAAGAGCTGTTTGACTATTTGTGATAAATAGTGTTAAAGTTTATCTTGTTTCTGGTTACTGGTTACTGGTTACTGAAAGCTGACAGCTAACAGCTATCAGCTTTCAGCCTATTTAATATTGTCTGATATGCCTTTGTAAGTGATGACTTTCTGATATGCCATCATCTTGACAAAGGCAGCTAATCGTTCGTAAACGGGTTCGACTTTATCTCCGAATTTCTGTCTGAGACTTTCAGCAATCTGTTCCACTCGTTGATTTCCATCACATCGTTCCCATACGAAACTGCCGAAATCGTCCAAATGGATTTGATAGTGGAGACTCTTGCCCAAACGCTTGATAATACTTTTCAAGAGATGGTTTCGAACCTTCGGTTTTTTCAAGCAAACGGTTCCGTCCTGTTCTCTTTCCCAATCAACGATCCGGACAGGAAAGAGATCCAACAGATTGAGTTCTTTATGAGGCGTTTTTGCCATTCTTTATTGGAATATAAATAAGAACATAGCCCAAAATAGCGAAAACAACCAGACCGAGCCAGGGACTCCCGCCATCGATGATCTTTGGAAACAATGCTTCACCTTTGTTGGCCACAATCGTGGCGGCGATGATAATGCCCATGAGGGCTTCCCCCGCAATCAGGCCCGATGCGAGAAGGATTCCGGTATTCTCGGTTTTTTCCTTATTCAGGCGACGTTTTTCCCTGATCAAGCCGGTGATCCATTTGATAATTCCGCCGATGAAAATGGCGAATGTGGTATGCAGCGGAAGATACATCCCGACTGCAATCAACATGGGGGACGGAGCACCAATCAGAATCAGACCCACAGAGAAGAGAGCACCCATAATCACCAGGGGCCATGCCATGCTGCCGGTAATGATACCCTGGCTGAGCATGGCCATGAGACCGGCCTGAGGTGCCGGTAGTTCTGATCCACCGATACCCCCAACGTCAGCGTATCCGGTATGCAGCAATTGCAGGACGAGGGCCATGACCAGGGCGGCCGAGATGACGCCAACCATGACACCCATCTGCATGAACTTCGGTGTCCCGCCGAGAATGTGCCCGACCTTCAAATCCTGCATGATATCACCGGCAACTCCGCTCGAGCAGCAAACGACGGCTGCAACACCAAGAACGGCGGTGATACCGAATGCACCCTTGACACCGACCATAACCATGAGGAGAGCGGCGACGATGAGTGTGGACAGTGTTAAACCCGAGATCGGATTGTTGCTCGATCCTATCGTTCCTACCAGGAATCCGGCCACGGCCGCAAATAAAAATCCGGCAACTGTCATCACAACAGCGGCCACGATGGCACCGATGATGCTGTGGCTGAAGTAGTAATACAGTACAGCGATGGGAATGATCAGGACAATAATGGCTACGAAGGCTGTAGAGTAAGGAATGTCTTTTTCGAGACGATTGGTTTCAGCATCTGCAGCGCCTTTTCCGATCTTTTTCAGATCATTAAAAGCGCGTGCCATTCCGGTGCTCAGTGATTTTCGCATCGTGAAAAGGGTATAAAAGGCTCCAACGAGCATGGCGCCTACTGCAAGTGGGCGGACTTGAGAGAACCACACAGAATTGGTAATATCCAGCCAGTCGGTTCCACCGGCCACGAGATTGTGGAAACCACCGTTGATAAAAATGAAAAGTGGAACGAGCATGAAGTGTCCGAAGACTCCACCCGAGAAGACGATGGCAGAAAGCTTGGGTCCGATGATGTATCCCACACCCAGCATGGCGGGAGAGGCTGTTGGTGATTCGAGAAAGATTCCCCCACTAGGACTGGATGCAGTCCCAACATTCACTAACTCGTCTGTAACGAGCTGAAAGTTTTTGACGATGGGGAGAGGCCAGAATTTTTCTACATAACCCTTGACGAGTTGAAGCCCGAAACTGTTACGTAACAATTCGAGGAGCCCGGCAAGGCCTAATGCACCGAACACGTACTTGGCACCCGTGGCACCGCTCTGACCCGCCTTGACTATCTCAGAACAAGCGACACTTTCCGGGAACGGAAGCGTTTTATCTTCGATTAATACGCGTCGCAGGAAGATAACAAAGAGAACACCGAGTATACCGCCTACCAGCATCAGGGCCGTGCTTTCCCAGTAGTGAATATTATCCCAGATGTTTTCATTTGTCTCCGGATTCCTGGCAATTAAAAATGCCGGTATCGTGAAGATCGCACCTGCTACGAGAGCCTCACCCACAGCAGCCGTAGTCCGGCACGTATTTTCTTCCAGGATAGTACCTTTAAAAATCCGAAGCATTGCCATTGCCATGACGGCAGCGGGGAACGTGGCTGCGACGGTCATACCTGCAACCAATCCGAGATATGCGTTTGCCGATCCCAGTAAAATGGATAGGATCGCTCCTATGAGGAGAGCTTTGAAAGTAAATTCCTTCATACTCGTTTCTGCCGGTACGAATGGCTTGAACTCCTCAGTACTACTCGATGTTGTTGTTTCTGCCATAGACGACTCCTTTAATTTATGAATCAAATAACTATTAAGAAAGGTAGGATTATCGTTTTCCTAACATAATTGGAAAAAGGATAAAAGTCAAGGAGAAATTTTGATAATTTATTGATTGACTTTTATAAAAAAGATTTATATTTTTATATTTAATTAAGCTTATGATAATGAAAAACAAACTCATGTAACGATTTCCATCCGAAGAATGAAATAAAAGGAATGGATTTCGGATTTGATACGAATCCAGGACATCACTCTCGGGCAGTATGCGCATCGGGAATCGGTTATACACAGACTCGATCCCCGTACGAAGATTCTCATGAGTTTCTTTCTCATGATGATCCTCCTCATTACGAAGCGATTGGAGGTGATCGTTCTCTTTGTTGTGGCAGTACCAGTCCTTTTCATCGTCTCAAAACTGGGTCTGGGTCTCGTCCTACGGAATTGTCGTGCTTTTTGGGGATTGTTTCTTCTCACATTTCTTATTCATGGGCTCTTTACTCCGGGAAAGATACTTTTCAAAATACCTATGGTTTCCGTTTTCATTACACAAGAGGGCGTTTATCTAGGCTTCGTGTATATGATAAGGATAGGCATACTTATCGTTCTGGCCAATTGTTTAACCTTAACAACATCACCCATGTCGTTGACGGATGCAATTGAACGATTTCTAACACCGTTTCGCCGTATCGGAATACCGGCCCACGAAATTGCTATGATGTTGTCGATATCTCTGCGCTTCATTCCCATATTGATCGATGAAGCAGAGAGAATCCGAAGAGCCCAGGTATCTCGAGGCAGTCAATTCGATGGTAATATTTTGAGGAAGTTGAGAAGTATCGTTCCTCTTATTATCCCTCTTTTTCTGTCTACTTTTCGACGTGCTCACGATTTGGCCCTGGCAATGGATGCACGTTGTTATCAGGGGGGAGCAAGGAGGACAAATTATTATGTTTTACGGTTTCGTCGGATCGACGGAATCGCTTCATTGACGGTTTTTCTTTTTAGTATTCCTGTCGTAATCCTTGGGTATCGTTAGGTAAGGAGCGAAGGGACAACATTATACAGGCGAAGCTTCGCCTCAAACCGATAAATACTGGCTACTGGTTACTGGCTACTGGTTTCTGGTTAAATAAAGAGAATCATTATATTGATAAAAGGTTTGAAATGTTCTTTGAAATATGAGAATAGGTTCGAATTTAATAAAAATATCAAATCCCAAATATGCGAACGATAAAACTGACTTTAGAGTATGATGGATCCAATTTTTCAGGGTGGCAAATCCAGCCGAATTGTCGAACTGTACAGGGAGAGATTGAAAAAGCCCTCAGGTCCCTCGTTGACGATGATGTGTCGCTCATTGGTTCGGGAAGAACGGATGCCGGCGTTCACGCTTTAGGGCAGGTGGCCAGTTTTCGAACACAAAGTGAGATACCTCTGTCTGCTTTCATGGGCGGTCTGAACGGATTCCTGCCCGAGGATGTCAAGGTCATTCAGACAGATGAGGTCGGAGAATTGTTCCATGCCAGGCGAGACGCCGTTCGGAGGACGTATCGGTACATTATTTGCAGGAAATTTAGAGTTTTAGGGCGTCAATATGGCTGGTATCCAAGGGTTCGTTTTACCATAAATCCGATGAAAAAGGCTGCAGCATGCCTCATCGGTGAGCATGACTTTACCTCGTTTTGTAAAGCCAATGGAGAGAATAAGTCATTCGTCTCGCGGGTTTTGAATGTTAAATGGGATATTTCAGAAGATGAGATTCGATTTGAGATTACTGCGACTCACTTTTTTCACAATATGATTCGAATTATCATAGGGACGCTTCTGGAAGTCGGTCAGGGTAAAATGTCCATCGAGAAGTTTAGCCAAATTCTGGAAGCCAGAGACCGCAGTCAGGCGGGTCCCACGGCACCACCTCATGGATTGGTGCTGGTAAAAGTTGATTATTAAATATGATTCACCACGGATTACACAAAATGCACAGAAAATAATGATATAAGTTTACTTGCTAAGCAGGAGGAAAAGTGAAATTTTTCATAGATACTGCCAATGTGGATGAGATTAAAGAAGCAGTCGATCTCGGTGTTCTCGATGGTGTGACGACGAATCCATCCCTTCTATCAAAAGAAATTCAGCGCACCGGAGAAGATTTTAAAAATATTTTAAAAACGATCTGTCAGATTGTTCAGGGACCTGTCAGCGCCGAAGTCCTCGCTTTAGATGCGCAGGGTATGGTCAAAGAGGCAGAGGAATTGGCTAAACTGGATGATTTTATTGTCGTTAAGATACCCGTTGTGAAAGATGGATTAAAGGCTGTAAAAACAATTACATCAGAAGGTATTAAAACAAATGTGACACTGACCTTTTCTCCAACTCAGGCGTTATTGGCGGCCAAGGCTGGAGCAACCTATGTGAGTCCTTTTGTGGGTCGCCTGGATGATATTAGTCATGTAGGCATGGATCTGGTGGGTGATATTTTAACCATTTATGAGAATTACGGATTCGAGACTGAAATTATTGTCGCGAGTATTCGGAATCCTCTCCATGTCGTAGAAGCCGCTCTTATGGGAGCACATGTGGCCACTATTCCTTTCAGTGTAATCGGGCAACTCTTGAAGCATCCTTTAACTGATATCGGAATTGAACGGTTTGCAGCGGATTGGAAGAAAGTAAGTAATAAAAGTGAGCTAAAGTGAGCTAAAGTGAGCTAAAGTGAGCTAAAGTGAACTGAAATTATTTGGAGTACCCGCAAAGGAGTTTGTATATAAATTAAATGAGTCATTCGTCAGAGAAAATATTTATTTTAACAGCCTTTATGAGATTATGTATTCAGTATTTTAGGCACTTTTAACTTTAGTCACTTTAGTTCACTTAATTGCCGTTATGGTAATTCAGGAGCATAATAGATGAGAAAAACAGTATTAATACAAATGGCTATCCTCCTTCTCGTTTGTTTTTGCATAAACTGCTCGAACAAAAAGGAACAACTGGAACCATTGACGCTGAATGCAGGAGCTCCGGCAATTGCAGATGTGTCCCTCGAGGATGACGGTCAGATTATCGATGATGGTATCTCTCAAACAAGGCAAAATGCGATCACCAGAGCCGTTACCAATATAAGTCCGGCTGTGGTAGGTATAAACGTAGTCCAAATAAGACGTTACGTCCAACGATCTCCGTTCGAAGATGATCCTTTTTGGAGGTACTTTTACCCACGGCGGGAATTTGAACAGAGGGTTAAAGGATTAGGTTCGGGATTCATTATATCTCCCGAAGGATATATTTTAACCAATGAACATGTTGTTCACGAAGCGGTGAAGATTGTTGTGACGACCACGGATGGAAAGCAGTATGAAGCTGATAGTATTGGTGAAGATGCCACATACGATGTTGCTTTATTAAAAATCGAGGGTAAAGACTTCCCCTATATTCCGTTGGGGAATTCGGATGATATCATTATCGGCGAGTGGGTGATCGCTCTGGGCAATCCTTTCGGTCTTTTTGATGTGAGTTCAAAACCGACAGTGACCGTCGGTGTCGTCAGTGCCACCGGAATGAATTTTGGAGGGGCGATCGAGGGGCGTTCCTACCAGGATATGATACAAACCGATGCGTCTATTAACGGGGGGAACAGCGGGGGACCCTTGGTAAACAGCCTGGGACATTGTATCGGAATCAACACATTTATTTTTACCGGCAGTAATTATAGTGACGGCTCCATCGGTATCGGATTTGCCCTCCCCATCAGTCGTGTCAAGAGTATACTTCCGGATCTCAAGAATATCGGTCGGGTGGACAGATCGTTCAGTACCGGATTGGAGGTCGAGAATCTAAATCGGTTGGAAGCCATGATGCTCGGCATATCCCGTCGGGACGGCGTCATTGTTACCCGGATTGCCAGGCGAAGTCCGGCTCAGGATGCAGGTCTTGAGGAGGGGGATGTCATCGTTGCCATAGACGATGAGCGGGTGCATTCTACTACAGATGTACAGAAGATCATAAATAGTTTAGATATCCGGGAAAAACAGCAATTAAAATTAACAATATATCGGAAAGGGAAGCTTCAAGAAGTCGAGTTAAAATTAGAGAAATAATAGCGCGGCGAAGCCACAATGCTGTATTATGAATGAATTAATTGCTATATTGTCTAATTGTTAAATTGTTACATTGTTAAATTGTTATCGTGGTAAAAGGTTCAAACTCTTACAAACTTAGGAGGAAAGACAATGAAGATTCTCAAATGTATCACAGTAGCTGTACTCTTGATCGCATTGGGCGTTTCAAGCCTACAGGGGAGCGACACACGGGTTACCAGTATGGGATACCTGGCCAATCTTTACCTTCGGGACAACTATAACATCTGGTATTTTCCTTCGACAATCACTAACTATCGCAACCTGATTATTATCGACTCGAATAACGGATATTTTTCGGGTAGCGATCAACTATTTGGGAGTCCTGTCTATGGCAACAAAATGTGGAGAGGCGGAATTCATCTGCCATTGAGTTCCGCATTTACTATGGGAGTATATTTAAGCAACGATACCAGGGATCTCCTTATCGAGGATACTTCTTTAGACCAAGCTTCCCATCAATTTACTCTTTTCGGTGGGTACAGTATGGATAACGTGGACCTTGGGATCTATGCTTCATCGTACAGTACAAAAGAGACTTTCACGGATCCGGACACACCGGATAACAATACTGAAGAAAACCTGACGAGGCGGGAATACGGAGTGGGCGTGAGTTTTAAAGGCAATGAACGTACGCGCGTTGACGGTACTATTTTTTACCGGACCGGTGATTTCGCGAGTATCCTGGCAGGAAGGACCGCAACTCAATTAATGGCACCCGAGTCTTACAATTCGTACGGTATCCTTGTCCGCGTTTTTTACGCATATTCCGCCAAGGTCATTATAGTGCCTTTTGCGGGTTACGGTGTTGAAAAAGCCGGATATCGATCTTTGGTACCGGATGCTTTTACTCTTACTCAAGTTTATAAATCAACGATGTACCTTATAGGGTGCGGTGTTGATCTCATCCCTTTTGAGCGGGCCCTCATTTCATTAGCGGCCGGTTATCAAAAGATGTCGATGACGAGCGATGTAACACTTAGCTCTGGGACGCCGGATCCTTCAAACGAATATGGGGGTCATGTACTCCCCTTTCTCAGTGTTGGGCTGGAAGCACGCCTGACGAAGTGGTTGGGTGCCCGTTTTTCCTTCTATGAATTATTGGGTACTGAAATAACAAAATCTTTGTCGACGGTTGGTGATAATCTTACAGAAAGGAAAGAAACAGGGAGTTCGTATTCAGCCCGATTCGGGCTATGGTTTCGCTGGGCCCGGTTTACCATCGATGTGTTGGTCGATACGGAATCTTTATCCGATTTCCTGCATAACGGACCCTATATCCTGAGTGGCAACCAACATGAACAGGGGCTTTTCCCGAAACTGTCAATTACTTATAACTTTAATAGTAATGATCAATAAGTAATTTTAACTTCCAGACGATTTTGCAATGAAGGGGAGCTCAATTGATCGAAAGGTACACCCGTCCTGAGATGGGAGACATCTGGAGTCAGGAAAATCGATACAGGAAGTGGCTGGATGTTGAATTGGCCGTCTGCGAGGTTCAGGCGGAAAGAGGCGTCATCCCAATGGATGCATGGGAGGAGATCCGTACGAAGGCTGATTTTGATAGTCAGAGGATCGATGAGATCGAGGCCGTCGTGCATCACGATGTCATTGCTTTTTTAACGAGTGTGGCAGAATATGTAGGCCCCTCCTCCCGATACATCCATTTAGGCATGACATCCTCGGATGTGCTGGATACAGCCACTTCCATTCAACTCAGAGAGGCCGGCTCCCTTCTGTTAAAGGATTTACAGGAACTTCGGGTCGTTTTAGGTAAAAAGGCGCTGGAGCACAAGGATACTGTCTGTATCGGTCGGTCCCACGGTATTCATGCGGAACCTACGACGTTTGGATTGAAATTGGCACTGTGGTATGATGAGGCGGGTCGGAATCTCCAGAGATTGGAAGGAGCCGTTGAGACAATTCGGGCCGGGAAGATCTCCGGATCGGTGGGTACGTTTGCCCACCTGGATCCTGAAGTCGAAGAGCGTGTCTGTGAGAAATTGGGCCTGATACCGGCCCCGGTATCGACGCAAGTCGTTCAGCGGGATCGGCACGCATATTTCCTTTCTACATTAGCCGTCATCGGAGCCAGTTTAGAAAAAATTGCAGTAGAAATCCGACATTTGCAGCGAACCGAAGTCCTGGAGGCGGAAGAGTTCTTTGCCAAGGGGCAGAAGGGATCTTCGGCCATGCCCCATAAACGCAATCCCATTACCTGCGAACGGATTACCGGTCTGGCCAGGCTGCTCCGCTCCAATGCCATGGCCGCCATTGAGAATGTTGCCTTATGGCATGAACGTGACATCTCCCACTCATCGGTGGAACGCGTTATTTTTCCTGACAGCACGATTCTTTTGGATTATATGATGCATAAGACGATTGATCTCATCCATCGCCTTCTTGTTTACCCCAAGAGAATGGAAGAAAATTTAGATCGGACCCATGGATTGATCTTCTCGCAGGGTCTCATGCTTGGCATCGTTGGAAAGGGAAAAACCCGTGAGGAAGCCTATCAACTCATACAAAGAAATGCCATGGCATGCTGGAAATCCGGAGAAGATTTCAAGGACGTGGTTCGAAAGGATGAAGAGATCGCTGAAATCCTCGACAAAGAGGAAATCGAGGAATATTTTGATCTTCGAAAGCATCTTCGCAATGTGGATCATATTTTTCGCCGAGTTGGATTGCTTAAATGACTAGCGAAGCTTCGCCAAATACTGGTTACTGGCTGCTGGTTTCTGGTTACATAATGAGAATCAGTATGATTTAATATGAGTTATAAGAATCTTGAAACTTTATGGGATACTAAATCCTTGAGGAACAGGGGACTTTTTGATGAGTTGCATAAAAGATTGAATATAAGGGAGGATTGTCTTGGATATACGTAAAGGGAAATTGTTGTACGAGGGAAAAACGAAAAAAGTCTATCCTACTAATGATCCGGATCAACTCATTATTCATTTCAAGAATGAAATCTTTCCTTCTCATACAGGAAAAAAAGAGACAATTAAGAATAAGGGGGCCATTAATAATACCATTTCATCCTTACTGTTCCAGTATCTGGAAAGTTATCATATTCCCACCCATTATGTGGATATTTTAAAACCCGATGAAATATTGGTGAGAAAATTGGAAATTATCCCAATGGAAGTGAAGATATGGAATTTCGTCACGGCAAGTTTGAGCAAGCGTTTTGGGGTCCAGAAAGGAACTGTACTGGCATGCCCCATTATCGAATTCCATCTGAAAAATGATAAGCTTAAGAATCCAATGATCACTATTGATCATGCCTGTGCTTTCGGCTTTGGGGATCCGGAAGAAATGCAGAATATCGATCGAATGGTTCGAAAAATCAATGCCGTGCTGAAATCCTATTTCGATAGACGGGAGTTGAAACTCGTCGATCTTAATCTGGAATTTGGACGGTTTGGGAATCAAATTTTGATTGGAGATGAGATCTCATTGGATAATTGCCGCTTTTTTAAAGTCCTGGATGGAGAAATCCGGAATAAGGTATTTCTACCACATGAGGCGGATGATGTGGAAGCGGCCTATGAAGAGTTGAGAAGTCGAATTTGTCCTTGAGGGGTGAATATTGGCCAAAGACGTCGGGAATATCATGATTGCAGAAACCATCCTGCTTATAGGAGCAATCTTGGGATGGAGGTTCATGGACTCTTGGGTGTTTCTGATAACGACCGTTGTCATTGTTTGTTTGATGATTCTCACGCTCTATTTTTTCAGGGATCCGGATAGAGTGATCCCAGCCGGTAAAGGACTCGTGGTTTCTCCGGCTGATGGTCGTATTGTTCGTGTAGAAGAATCCGTTTCACTACCCATGTATATGGTTCCAGCTAAAATGGTTGCGATATTCCTGTCCCTCGGCGATGTCCACATCAATCGGGTGCCGATTTCCGGCAGGGTTGTATCGTTGGAATACAGTCCGGGATGCTATCGTCCTGCTTTTACGCATCATTCCTCGGAGTGCAACGAACAACAGCTTATTGGTATAAAGGGAGCGATGGGAAAAGTATATATCAAACAAATTGCCGGGATGGTCGCTCGACGTATCGTATGTCGCCTTCGGGTGGGAGATCGGATACGCCGGGGTGAGCGTTTCGGGATGATTAAGTTTGGATCCAGAATCGAGTTGTTCCTTCCCTCCTCGGTGATGCTAAAAGTATCAGAAGGAGACAGGGTGAGGGGAGGAGAGAGTGTCATTGGTGTGAGTCATGATGTATAGAAAGGTATTGCTCCCCAGCTTATTCACGTTTCTCAATTTTTTCTGGGGTGTTTTTTCCATTGTTAAGATCTTGGAAGGGAACCTTCATGCGGCAGCATGGTTTATTATTTTAGCCATCCTTTGTGATGGAATGGATGGAAAATTGGCTCGCTGGACAGGATCAGAATCCCCTTTCGGATTTGAATTGGATTCCCTTGCGGACCTCGTTTCATCCGGAATGGCACCGGCATTATTGGCTTACAGAGGAGGATTATTTCAGATAAAGTTCATAGGTGTAATCATCTGTTTTCTCTACGTATTTGCCGGGGGTTATCGTTTGGCTCGATTTAATGTTGTTCAAGGGGGAGACCGGACTCGGGGATATATGGGGCTTCCCATACCAATCGCTGGTATAACGATAGCCTCCTTTTGGATATTCAAATCTACCATTGGTCTCAATGCCATCTTGGGTTCGTGGGTCGCCTTGATGATTGTTTTCACGATTCTGATGGTGAGTACCGTTCATTACGATTGGCCGAAATTGGTCTTCAGGGCAGGGTGGAGACATACAATTCAATCGATTGGAATTCTATTGGCAGTAGGCATAATGGCTATTTTTCCCCAATGGAGTCTATTTCCATTATTTCTCTTTTACATCCTGTTGGGAGTAACGCATTGGGTTATTGTTGTATACACAGGAAGATCTTCTCTACGGGAATTTTTTCTTTCTGTCGGTAGGGAATGATATTTTTCACTGGTTTATTGATAGTCGAGAAATGTTTGGATCAATTGGAACATCAGAACTCCTCATCATTGTCTTGGTTGTACTCCTTGTTTTTGGCAGCAAACAGTTACCTCAGGTCGTCCGAAGTTTAGGAAAGGGATGGCGCGATATTCAGAGGGCGACTGATGAGGTCAAGGACGAAATCGGAAGTGTCCTAGATGATGATGAATTGGTCGGATAGCAACGTTTTTTTACAGACGCAAGTTACAAAAAAATGAATCCATATTGAGTCATTTAGAATTAGCTAATAAATGTCTTGGTTTTAATCGTTTTAGTATGTAACTTATCATGAAAGGCGTAAATTACTGTATCATTTTTGTCTCTTTGTGACTTAGGGGTAACATATTGGTTATATTAAAATTATTAGGAGGCGATTAACATGGGATTTGGATCGATTGGAATGCCGGAACTGCTCATTATTCTTCTGGTGGTTCTCCTTCTTTTTGGTGCGAAAAGATTGCCTGAATTGGCCAAGGGATTGGGTAAAGGCATTCGGGAATTCAAGGACGCGACAAAACACGTGGAGAACGAGTTTAAAGAGCTGGACAATATCGAGGACGAGAAGAAAGGTAAAGAATAAAAAGCTCATAATCTACCAGAAGAGGACTTGACCATATTAGAATGGAATAGGAAACAGCTTGCAAAAGAAAAGGCTGGATTTCAAAACTGTTCGTGAGAAGATACAGACAGGCGACATGAGCTGTATCGGCCTGATAGAAAAGTTCCTAAAACAGATAAATGAAGGCGCAGATTTAAATGCCTTCATTTCTGTTTTTAGGGCTCTGGCAAGACGAAAAGCCGAGGAGGTGGATAGGAAACTCTATGAAGGAAGGGCGGGTCGATTAGCGGGGATGGTGTTGGCTGTAAAAGATAATATCGTCATGAAACATGCGCCCACGACGTGTGGATCGAAGATTCTGGAAAATTACTATTCTCCATATAATGCTACAGTGATTGAGCGGCTGCTCGGTGAAGATGCAATAATCATTGGCAAGACAAACCTGGATGAATTCGGAATGGGATCATCCAATGAGAATTCGGCCTTCGGACCGGTAAAAAATCCATTGGATATGGAAAGAACGCCGGGGGGGTCAAGTGGAGGATCTGCTGCAGCGGTCGCATCCGGGATGATCATGGCTGCTCTTGGAACAGATACGGGGGGTTCAGTAAGACAACCGGCCGCTTTTTGTGGCGTCGTCGGATTGAGGCCAACCTATGGACGCGTTTCACGCTATGGTCAGGTGGCCTTTGCTTCATCCCTGGATCAAATCGGATGTATCTCGAAAACAGTGGCCGATTGCGGGGAAATCCTACAGGTCATCGCGGGTAAGGATCCCAGGGACTCAACATCGTCCGATGAGCCGGTTCCGGATTATGCGTCGTATCTGGATAGGGATATTCAAAATGTGAAGGTCGGACTTCCGAGAGAATATTTTAACAAAGGATTAAACGATGAGGTGCGGGCAGGAGTTGAAAAGACCGTCGATGTCTTAAGCCAGGCTGGAGTCGTTATTCAGGATGTTTCTCTGCCTCATGTTGAGTTTGGTATCGCCACTTATTATCTCATAGCACCTGCAGAAGCCTCATCAAACCTGGCACGGTATGACGGTATCCGTTACGGTTATCGAGATATGAATCATTCTGGCCTCCAGGCGATGGTTGCAGAAACCCGCCGTTTTGGTTTTGGTAACGAAGTGAAACGAAGAATCATGTTGGGAACCTACGTGTTATCCGCAGGATATTATGATGCCTATTATTTAAAGGCTCAGAAGGTACGAACCCTGATCCGACAGGATTATCAAAGGGCCTTTGCGACCTGTGACGTCCTGATAGGTCCAACGACACCGACGACCGCTTTCAAACTGGGTGATAAATTGGACGATCCTTTAAGTATGTATCTATCAGATATTTATACGGTTAGCTCTGCTTTGGCAGGAATGCCATCCATCACCATTCCGATAGGTAATGATTCACAGGCATTGCCCATCGGATTCCAGATTACGGCAAAGCCTTTTGGTGAAGGAGAACTCTTGGGGTTGGCTAGCTGGATGGAGAAGGAACTGGTGGAGGAATGTGAACCGTCGAAGGGGGGAGTAGAATGATGGAGCGATGGAGCGATGGAGTATTGGAGTATTGGAGTATTGGAGTATTGGAGTATTGGAGTATTGGA
>Ga0114922_10003013_pt1 | contig 15739 bp, 10 predicted proteins | sample AartaG_FD_100975 | JGI IMG/M metagenome (GOLD analysis project Ga0114922, IMG submission 100975) | Deep subsurface microbial communities from Aarhus Bay to uncover new lineages of life (NeLLi) - Aarhus_00045 metaG | ecosystem: Environmental > Aquatic > Marine > Oceanic > Sediment | place...
AAGAAGGGCAAAGATGATAGGAAAAATTTATTAAACGAATTCATGAGATTTGTTGAGTATTTTAAGCCTGAATATGTCTTTGTTGAAAATGTACCGGGTTTGCAAAAAATTAAAAATCAGAAAGGACCTTTCAAGAAATTCCTAAAAAACCTGCATAGATGGGAATACTTTACTAAATATGACATAGTTGCAGCAAAATATTATGGGATTCCGCAAAAACGCAGAAGACTCCTTTTGATTTCGAGTCGACTTGGAGAAATTGAGTTTTGTCCTGCCATCTATGGTTCTGGAACAGAGAATACAAAATTTTCGACAGTTCGGGATTGGATTGGAGATTTCCCACCAATAGCATCTGGAGAAACTGATCCATCGGATCCGAATCATAGAGCAGCCTCCTTATCTTCCATTAATCTTGAAAGAATCATGGCGCTTTCAGAAGGGGAGGACCGGCGTAAATGGCCAGATCATTTAAAGCTCGAGTGTCATTCGAACGATTATACAGGTCATACTGATGTTTACGGACGCATGTTTTGGGATAAACCTGCAAGCGGACTAACCACAAGATGTATAAGTCTATCGAATGGTCGATTCGGTCATCCCGAACAGAATAGAGCTATTAGTGTCAGAGAAGCTGCATGCTTGCAGACATTTCCCCGAGATTTCGTGTTTTGCGGAGGCTTGAATTCAATGGCTCGGCAAACAGGAAATGCTTTACCTGTACTTTTAGCAGAACACTTTGGAAAAAATTTCGCAAAACATTTACTAGAATACAACAAAGGATACGAATAATGGCCAAATTTAAAACCAGAGCCCGCACAGTAGATATGCTCGGTCGTCAGCAAATTGCAGGGATACCAAACGCAATCAGTGAACTTTTCAAGAATGCTTATGATGCTTATGCTGATAAAGTTGAAATCGATTATTTTCTCTCAAATGGCCTCTTTATATTAAGAGACGACGGACTAGGCATGACAAAAACAGAATTTGAAGATCGATGGCTTACATTAGGCACGGAAAGCAAATTGCAAATTGGAAAGAAAGCGGCACTTCCTCCGATTGATACTGGCAAAAAACGAAGGCCAATTTTGGGGGAAAAAGGAATAGGTAGATTATCGATTGCTGTCATTGGATCCCAGGTCCTTGTTTTGACAAGAGCCAAACGTGGTAAAGAAATAAATGATCTTGTCGCAGCCTTTGTTCATTGGGGGCTCTTCGAATGCCCAGGCATCAATTTGGATCAAATCGAAATCCCGATTCAAATATTTTCAGGGGGCGCTCTGCCCACCAAAAAAGATATAAAAAAGATGACAGATTTTGTAAAACGAAATGTTAAAGATCTGGAAAAAGATATAGAAAAGGATACTGTTAAAAATATAATTGATGATCTGGACATGTTTGAACTAGATCCAGAAAAGTTTGCAAAACATCAAAATTATCTCGATCTTAAAGGCCAAAGTTGCGGAACACATTTTTATATTATGCCAGCCAGCGAAAATCTATCAGCCGATATAGAAATAGATCTGGAAGGTAAAGAAACCTCAAGACTAAGAAAATTACTTTTGGGTTTTTGCAAAACGATGACATCTGATAGTGTTTCGCCTCCAATAAAAACCGCATTTCGTTACTGGTCAAGTGATAATGAACCTCCGTTCGATTTAATTGGAGAACGAGAATTTATTACTCCAAAAGAATTTAATATGGCTGATCACCACGTTAAAGGTGAGTTTAACGAATGGGGTCAATTTAAAGGAACAGTTACAATATATGACCAAGAACAGATGCACGAGATTATTCCTTGGCCTAAATCGGTAGGTAAAGAAATGTCATGTGGTCGTTTTAAGATCAATCTGGCTTTCATTCAAGGCACTCAACGTGAAAGTAAACTCTCTCGCGAAGACTACAGCAAGTTACATGAAAAATTAAATCGAGTCGCCGGACTATATATCTATCGCGATGGAATTAGAATATTGCCATATGGGGATTCAAAATTCGATTTTTTAGATATTGAAGAAAGAAGAACTAAATCAGCCGGATATTACTATTTTTCATATCGAAATATGATCGGTGCAGTTGATATATCTCGAAAATTCAATCCTAAATTGATTGAGAAAGCTGGTCGGGAGGGCTTTCAGGAGAATAAAGCATATAGAGAATTTAGGGCCATCTTGATTAATTTTTTAATACAAATAGCGGCAGATTTTTTTCGGGAAGGATCAGCACATGCCGATATTTATTTGAAACGAAAAAAAGAGCTAGATCGAGCAGAAAGAGCACGTCGGGAAAGGGAAAAAAAGAGCATTGAAGCCCGACGTAAATTTCAGGCTGAATTGGAAGAATTTTTTACTCGAGCTAATGAAGGCAAATTCCAAGAAATTATCGAGCTTATGATAAATAACTTTGAAGCCCTATTGAGCAAGGCAATAAAAAGTAAGAGCGCTAAACAATATGAAACTAAATTAATTATGGGCGAGACTCAAGCGTTAAAGGAATTGAACCAACTCAGAAAATCTTGTCTGATAAAGAAACCGAGAGGATTCGGACTTACTAAAGAATTAAAGCGTGATTGGGAATTCTATTTAGTTGAGCTAGATCGTTTGGAAAATGAAATATTCACCCAATCGGAAATACGTATTGATAAACTTGCAAACGATGCTATTAAGAAGTCAAAATATATTTTCGATAGATATCGACGTAGTGTCGAATTATTGAACGAAATAGTTTCAGCACAGAGAGAAGGATTAGAAAGAGAGATTAAGGATACTCATGCGGTAATAGCTGAAACAAAAAAAAGAATTGTAAATTTGACAGGAGAAATTTTAGCTTTTACTAAAAACACAATTTCAGATATCGGAGATGAATTTCAAAGCAAGAATATCAAAAAATTAAGTCAAAACAACCTCCATGGACTACGGCAAAAATATGAAAACAGAATTTCTAAAGAAGTGAGTCATTATACGGAAATTCTGTCATATATTCGAGCTCAATTACAAAGAATTGACTGGTCAAGAGGTGAAGACGGTCAAATAATTGGAGAAGCGGAAATGACCGCAGCCCTCGAAGATGAATTACTCGCGTTCAGGGAACAATCAGAGGCCGATATCGAATTAGTCCAACTGGGCATGGCAATAGATATAATTAATCACGAATTCAATAGTTCGGTCAAAGCCATCCGTAATCAATTGAAGAGACTAAAAGATTGGGCAGATGTTAATCCCGATTTAAGAAATCTTTATCAAAATATCTGTGCTGATTTCGACCACTTGGACGGTTATTTAACTTTATTTACACCTCTTCATAGACGACTTTATCGAAAGGCAATTAAAATTACCGGAGCTGCCATTTGTACTTACATTAATGACTTATTCCGTGTGCGCATGCAGCGCCACCAAATAAATTTGATAGCTACGTCATCCTTCAAAAAGAAAGCTATCATTGGTTATCCTTCTACGTTCTATCCGGTATTTGTCAATTTGATTGACAATGCAATTTTCTGGCTTAAAAATCGCAAACATCCCAGAAAAATAATCCTCGATTCGCGTGGAGAAGCGTTCCTTGTGTCGAATAACGGACCCGCAATTTCTGTAAGAGATTATGAAGCTATTTTTGAAATGGGCTTTTCCAGAAAGCCGGGCGGACGAGGATTGGGGCTTTATATTTCACGACAAGTGCTTGAAAGAGAAGGATATAAATTAGAAGTAGAGAAAACAGACGCGAGTTATGAGGGAGTAAAATTTAAAATATATCCGAATAATATAGACGACAAAGCCTAATCGGGGGAGGAAATTATGTTAGATTATGGATCCGATTTTTTTAATAAATCGAAAAAAGTGGCAGAGGATTTTTTGCAAACAGTAGTTATTGTGGATGACCGTGCTGACTTCGGGCCAGATTGGCAGGAAGCAAAGGTCAAGAAATTGGAAACACCTCAACAAATGCATTCATTAAAAAGTGATCAAGGTAATGATGAATCGGCAGAATCTGGACAGAAACATGAATTAACAGAAAATAAAAAAGATGTTGCTCATAGCTTCAATGCAAAGCATGTCATCGACAATTTTGCAGAGAAGGGAATTGTCTGCTCGGTCATACGTCCTGATGAGGCCGATAAAAAAACTCTGATAGATACTATTAGCAAACTCGCAACGGTAGCAGATATTATCATTTTGGATTGGTCCTTACACCAAGATCACGGTGAAAAAGTAAAAGAAATCCTAAAAAGAATAGCAGTCTTTGAACCTGCTATTCCCGAACAGCTCAGATTAATCGTTATTTATACGGGAAATCCTGATATCGTTAACATTTCCAAGGAGCTAAAGGTATATCTAGAAAAAATATCAAGTGAAAAATTTTCTATAATTGAAGACAATTTCACACTATATACTCCAACATTGCGAGTTACTATTTTTATAAAGCCAGAAATTTCGGTTCCAGAAGAACATAAAAACAGAATTGTACCATTTAAAGGCCTAGCAGGAAAAGTTACCGAAGAATTTACTGCAATGACCGCAGGTCTTGTTTCAAATGTGGTACTTGGATCTCTGTATCATATTCGTAAAAACACACATAAGATTTTACATAACTTTTCTGAGGATCTTGATGCTCCTTATTTGACTCATAGAGCATTATTGCCTGAACCTCAAGATGCGGAAAATCACTTAACAGCACTAGTAGTGGGAGAACTTCAAGATGTCCTCGAAGAAGCTCAAGTAGGAAGTTTGTCTGACTTGAATTACATTAAATCATGGCTGGAAGTAAATGCCGATGATGGAAAGAAGTACAAATTGCAGGTATCGGGGCAGGAAAGAGAATTCACTTGTAAAGAAATATCCAAATTGTTGGAAGATAGTCTAGAAAATTGGACAAAGCTATCACCAACACAACAAAAAAAAGGACACAGGTTACAGCTAACTAGAATGTTCAAAGGCAAAAATGAAGAATCGGAATTCTACGATGAAAAGTTTGCTTTCAAAACCTCAATTAGGACTTATTATGGCCGGTCATCTCCTAAGCTGACTTTAGGTACCATTATTAAACTAAAGGACGAGAATGAATATTTGGTTTGTATTCAACCACGATGCGATTGTATCCGGATTAAGGATCCTAATCGACCATTTCCGTTCTTACCATTCAAAATAATCAAAAAGCAAGGTAAAAAGTTCGAATTGGTTATAAAAGGAAAAAATAAATACATAAGACTTATAAGAATTAATAATCCTTACGCACTTAAAATGGTTACTTTTAGTCATGACGGAAAAAATCTAATAGTTGCCCAGGAGAAAGGCGATAAAGGGAAATTTTATTTCCAAGATACCGAAAAAAGGGAGTATGAGTGGATCGGAGAATTGAAATCCGAACATGCTTTTAGAGTCGCCAATGAATTTGCGGCTAACCTATCGCGAATAGGTCTTAATGAATCCGAGTGGCTTCGGCTTTGGAAGGACAAAGGTTAATAAAAATGGATTTCATGACTCCAAAGCAACGTAGTGGAGCTATGTCCCGGGTACGCGCAAGTGATACTAAAATCGAAAGGACTGTGCGAGCTTTGCTTCATGAGAAAGGTTTTAGGTTTAGAAAAAATGTGGGAAGTTTGCCAGGTAGACCAGATATAGTTTTGAGCAAATTCAATGCCGTTATTTTCATAAATGGTTGTTTCTGGCACTCACATAATGTGTGTAAGAAAAGCACATTACCAAATACAAGAAGAGACTTTTGGGAGAAGAAAATTAATGATAATGTTAAAAGAGATCAAAAAAATATAAATGAACTTATGAAAGAAGGTTGGCGAGTAGCGGTCGTTTGGGAATGTGCTTTAAATGATACCAATTCTATTAATAAAGCTATTAATTCATTGTCAGAATGGATAAAAAAAAGCGAAATAAATTTAATAATTCCAAAATGAACGTAAAACAATTTTAATACTATAGTATTTAACGAATTTCTATAATGTTATTGATACGAATATAATAAGAAAAAAAAGAATTTTAAAATATTTTGTTTTTTTTTGATTATTATAAATAAATATAAATGAATTAAAATTATTTCAACAATTGCATAAAATATGGGAGGTTGAGATATCCAAAAGGGAGGAAAACTTATAAAAGCTTTATTATCAATAAGTTATATATTAAGTGAATATTGTGTCGCATAAGGATTATTATGTCAACTAATATACAAAAAAAATATACTAAAAATATCTTGCTTTTATTTTTTTAATCATTTCTTCTAATATCTCTATAATTTCTTCTTTTGTAACTCTTTGTTTTTTGAATTCAATCTTTACTTTACATTCCTTTTTCTTTTCCTCATAGTTATAAACAAACTTTTCTGTTTTTGTTTTAGTTCCTTTTATTTTTTTCGATAAATCTCTTGTATCTTCTCTTTTTAGATCTCTTTGTTTAATCTGAGTAACAAGATTGTACATATCATCTCTGTTTTTTTGTTTTGCAATTTCTAAAATAGTACTTCTGCTTCTTATTTCGAACTCATCACATAAATCTCTTATTTCTTTTGGAATTTTGCTAACATTTATAATTTCTGTTATGGTTGATCTTGCTTTACCTATTTTTTCAGCTATCTGTTCATGGTTATATCCATATATATCTGATAATGCTTTTAGCCCATCTGATTCTTCGAATGCATTAAGGTCTTTTCTTTGCATATTTTCTATTAAAGCTAATTCCATTGCTTCATTATCAGAAACGTTCATCTCTATACATGGAATTTCATTCATACCAACGTTTTTTCCGGCCATGTATCTTCTTTCCCCAGCAATAATTTCATATCTATCGTCTTTTTGTCTTACTAGAATTGGTTCTAAAATCCCTTTTTCTTTAATTGATGCCATTAAATCACGAAGATCACCCAGTTCACTTCTTGCCTGTTGTGCGCTTGGATCTATTATTTTTACAGATATCATTCTAATTCTAGGGCTATATACTCTAGAAGAAATCAAGTCTACGTAATGTTTATCATGACGCATTTTTATATCTTCAGGTAGACCTGATTTTTTACTTTTTTGCACGTCTTATTACCTCATCAGCGAGCTTTTTATACTGTATCGAACCTACTGACTTTGGAGCATATGTAAAAATCGATTCCTTATAAGCAGGACTTTCTTCTAATTTTACGCTTTTTGATATTATTGTTTTAAAAACTTTATTACCAAATACTTTTTTTATTCTTTTTTCAACGTCTCTTGATATATTTGTTCTTTTGTCATGTAATGTTATCAGTATACCTAATAGTTTAAGTCTTGGATTTACAATTTTTTTAATTTTTTCGATTGTATCAAGAAGATCATCCGTTCCCTCTAAACATAAGTAAGATGATTGTATAGGTATTAATATATGTGTAGCTGCAACTAGTGAATTAATTGTTATTAATCCCAGGGTTGGCGGCGTATCAATAACGATATATTCATATTTTTTTCTTATAGGTTCAATTACATCTTTTAACCTGAAATGACCGTCTATCTCCCCTAGCAATATTGGTTCAAGTTTTGCCATAGATATCTTTGATATAGCAACATCTAAACCAGGTATGGAAGATTTAACAATTACATCTATAATCTTCTCATTTGAGTCCACTAAAACATTATAAAGAGATTTTTCCAAGTGTGATACATCACTGACAGTAGAAATTGTACTGTGAGCTTGCGGATCAGTATCAACTAATAGAATATTTTTTCCCATTAATGCAAGGGCGGCTGATAGATTAAAAGAAGTAGTAGTCTTTCCTACTCCGCCCTTTTGATTAGCAATAGCAATAATCAAATATTGTCTCCCTCATAATACATGAAGGTAAAATATATAAAATAAAAATAAATTGCAAGATAAAATTAAAAATATTTAAAAATAATGTCGGCATGCCGACAATTTGACATAAATGAATGATAATAAACAAATAAAGCATAATTCATGTTAGTAAAAGATAATTTATTAAACAAAATGAATAAAATGTTCATAAAAAGATATAAGTAATTGATTGTCTATATAAATGATACTAAAGATATATGATTACTCAATATAATTTGTTTGATTATTAAATATATTAAAATAATTAGAAAAAAATTTAACTAATAATATAAAAAATTAAAAATAAAAACATTAATTATACTAGAATATAAAAAAATGGAAATCTATGCTATTTTTTGACATACCATAAATCAAGGGATATTATGTGGATAGTAAAAATAATAGGAGTAAGCGAATGGCAGGAAATATAATCGAATTAGCTAAAGAAAGAGTCGTTCTCCTTGACGGAGGAATGGGAACAGAGCTTATAAGACACGGATTTTCCCAGGGAGACTGTCCGGAATTATGGAATATAGATAAGCCGGATATAATAAAAAAAATTCACTTAAGCTATTTTAATGCAGGTTCAGACACAGTTCTTACTAACAGTTTTGGTGGAAATAAAATTAAATTAGCATCTCAAGGATTGGAAGATAAATGTTATGATTTGAATTTTGCTTCAGCAAAACTAGCCGATGAAACCAAGCCTGAAGGGAAATTTGTAGCTGGAAGCATGGGACCAACAGGTAAATTCCTCAAACCACTCGGGGATTCAACAGAAGAGGAATTTATATCAGCATATGCTGTACAGGCCAAGGCTTTAACAGATGGTGGTGTGGATTTCCTTTTAATTGAAACCCAATATGACCTGGGAGAAGCTATATGTGCTTTAAAAGGGGCAAGGGAATCCTCAAATCTTCCAATATTTGTAACCATGACATTCAACCGAAATCCCAGAGGCTTTTTTACGATCATGGGCAACAGCATTTCTTTATGTATAGAAGAGCTGGAGGCTCAGAATGTTCCTGCAATTGGGACAAACTGCACTCTTGATAGTTCAGACATGGTCGATCTTGTAAAGATCATGAGAGAAGCCACTCCCCTGCCCTTAATTGCTCAGGCAAATGCTGGACAACCATCTCTTTCTTCCGATGGCGAAGTGACATATTCCCAGAATGCCGAGGATTATGTTAGTTTTATACCTAAGATGATTAATAATGGAGCCAATATCGTTGGCGGTTGCTGCGGGACAAATCCGGACTACATCATGAAAATGGCAGAAATTATAAAAAAGGAGAACGTATAGAAATAGAAGTAGAAAGTTAGCCATAAATAGAGCAGGATATCAATTTAACTTATTGATAACAATAGAGTTAAAAGAATAAGATTGAAATAAATTGGTTCTGGTTGTCAGGAAGGATAAATCTCCTTATAGAAAATCTAAAAAAACCTGTTGAATTCTCTTATTAAATTTAGAAGCCAAATCCGATATTGGCGCCTACTGTATTATATTTAAAAAGAGAATCAAATTCAGTTATAAGATAAGCTGATAGTCTGACCCCGGGTCCTTTTAAACCCGCATTGATTTTAAGCATAAATTCAGTTGCAAGGGTATCTTCTAATTCAGTACCAACTAAGAACCATTTAGTGAGACCAGCACCCACAAATAAAGATGAAAATTTAAGATTCACCAAGACAGACGGTGCCACCCAAAAATAGTCAAAATCAAAATTGTGGACTATTATATGGCATTCCGGACTGATCATTATTGGAGCGGCAGGAAGATTAAAGTCGATAATAGCTCCTCCTGTCCAATAAAATGGGTCAAAAGATAGTGAATCATCTGTTAAGACTCCGCCGCTAATATAGAAGCTTACAGGTTTAATCAGAGCTTGTGAATTTTGAGCTGAGAAAAGAAAAATTACTAAGCCACATATAAATAAACATACAATTTTTTTCATATCTTTCCTCCTGCGTTAAATTTAATTAAAATAGAGAAAAAAATCAATCTTATTTCTTTTTCTCTTCTTCTTTTTCCCAGGCTTTTATTCCATCAGTCATCCATTTAGGTGCTGGAGCGCCTCTCAGGTGAAAATCGAAAAACTCCTGCATACATTGTGTCCAGTGTTTTTGATTCACTCTTTTGCGTAAGCCATGGGCTTCACCGTTGTAATTGAACATGTAAGCTTCTTTGCCAAGCCGTCTGAGGGCCATCATATACTCGATTCCCTGGTACCACGGGACTGCTCCATCTTCATCGTTGTGGATCATCATGAGGGGTGTTTTAACTTTGTCAGCCCAGAAAATCGGTGAATTCTCAATATAGCGCATTGGAACTTCCCAAAGACTGTCTCCCTGGCGGCTCTGCGTTCGTTCATACTGGAACTGGCGGACCATGCCGCTTCCCCAGCGGATTCCTCCATAGGCACTTGTCATATTGGAAACCGGTGCCCCTGCCTCAGCCGCAGCAAATATATTGGTTTGAGTGACCATGTAAGCTATCTGATATCCTCCCCAGGAATGCCCCTGAATGCCAATAGCTTTATGGTTGATAAAACCTTCCCGGACCAGTATCTGGATACCTGGCAAGACACACTTCAGAGCATCTCTTCCGGGATAACCCGTGCCATATTCTATGTCCGGCATCCACATAACATAGCCGTTGCTGACATAATAAGGGAAATTGACAGAAGTCCCGGGCGATGGATGTCGGAAAGAGTGAAACCTCTGATGGAGAGTCTCATAAATGTACACCATCAAAGGATATTTCTTATTTGGATCGAAGTTCTCCGGTTTGACCAGTATTCCTTTTAAAGGTTTGCCGTCTGCACTGAAAAAATCATGCAGCTCTGCCTTTCCCCATAGGAATGGTTCCATCTGCCTGCCTAGATCGGTGATCTTTTGTGGCTTTTTAAAATCCATGTCGCTCACCCAGAGGTCTGGATACTCATCAAAGCTGGAGCGGCTGTAAAGGAGTCTGTCAGATTTTTCTGCCTTACTCGGATAACCGAAGCTTTTATTGTCCATAATGAGCTTTTTAGGAGGTTTTTTACCGTTAACACGGTCCTGGTAATATCCCCCGGCCATAGTCTCTTCATTTGTGGTTCGAAGCAGCATATCCTTTTTTGGATTTATCGTTCTCTCTTCAGGGTCCAATCTTACATATCTGAAGGAAAGATTATTATTGCGTCCAAATCCCTCAGTAATCATCCTTGGCTTTGAGCCGTCTGGCTTAATCTCCCAGATATCGTAGTGGTCATAGACCAATATTGAGGCTTCATTTTCGGTCCAGCCTGCAATTCCATAGCCATAAGCAGGACTCGGAGTGTCCCAGTCCTCTCTGTCAAATCGGACATCTAACGAAGCCGTGATATTTTTTGCGGCTTTAGCAGCGATGTCATAGACAAACCAATTTTTATTTTCAAACCAGCTGATATATTTTCCGTCTGGTGATAGCCTTGCTCCTCTAAAAAGCTGTTTTTTTACTAAAGACCGTTTACCACTTTTTGGATCGATTACATAAATATCGTAGTAAGAACCGTCATAGGAGACCATTTTTGTATAGGGCAGGATGGTTTCAGCAAAAGCAACCTTTCCGTCCCTGGAAAGCTCGATATCAGGTATATCTTCATCTGCCAGCTTAACAAAAGTTTTAGTGTCGAGAAAATAAACCGACTCCCAGGTATTATCTCTAACTCTTTTAGCCATCTTTTTTTGCTGGGGCTGTGGATAAGGGTCATTCCAGTGCCAAAGATCGAATTTGGCATCCTCCTTATCTTCCTCTTCGTCTTTTTCTTTTTTTGGCTCTGGAATTTCTTTTATCCCGAACATCACAACCCTTCCGTCTTCACTGAAGGAAATGTCGGATTTGTCACTGACAGCCATTCCCTTCGGGAAATTAGGAGTCGAGGTGTGAGATACCCATAGAGAAGCCTCCGACTCCCCTACTTTACACCCGTAAAGATTAAATGTTGGCTCGTCGGTTTCATAATCGTCACGATCAGCGAGGAAAGCCAGCCTGGTCTCTTCCTTGTCCATTGCCAATTTAGTATAGTTGCCTTTTCCGGCTAAAAGAGGCGTGCTTGGGCCTTTTCCGGGCTGATGGCTTAAACACCCATCGGTTTCCGGTTTTTCTTTGCTAGAGACCGTATAAAGCAGGTATTTTCCATTCTTTGTAAAGTGATATGTCATTACAGACTCAAATGTAGTCTCTTTGCCCTCCTTAAGGGACCGTAAAACCAGTTGGGTTCCGTATTTCTTTTCCTTTTCTTCTTCACCTTTTTTCTCTTCTTTCTTCTTTTCTTCCTTCTTCACTTCAGCTTTTTTCTCTTCCTTTTTCTCTTCTTTTTTTGCTTCTTCATCTTTCTTTTCTGGTTTTGGCGGGGCTTCTTTTAGATAAGCTACCCATCCTCCTGCTTCTTTTGGTTGCTTGAAACTTTTTACCCGCTCCAATACAGTTACAGAACCGTCTGAAAGATCCATGATTCCAAGTTTCTTCTTGGGTTTATCCTCGTCCTTCTTTTTTTCTTTTTTGGCTTTTTTCGCTTCCTCCTGCGAAGGGGAAATCAAGAATACAACATGAGTCGTGTCATAGCTGAATTGAGGGCTTGCAGTTTTTTCCGAGTCGGTGCCTTCCCCTGAATATCCTATAGTATGGCGTAATTCTTTACCTGTCTTCAAATTTTTAACAACAATGTCTGCCTCTCCATCCTGCGGTGTTTCAAGATAAAAAACCCAGAGTCCCTTTGTTGAAATCCCTGAGCTTGTTATAGACTTCCAGGAATCGTAATCGTCATGAGTTAAAGAGCGCTTGGCAGCATCCTTTGAAGCACTGGATATAGCTGGAGCCAGGAAAACCAAAGCTAAAATGAGAAAACACAGTCCAAAAATCCTTAGATATTTAAACATATTATCTCCTCCTTGAAGAATCATTTTTGATTGTCTTCCCAATTTACATTTAAATTATGAATAAAATCTTTACTTTTTACCACTTCAACTCCAATATTTCTTAACTCCTTTATTCCTCTCTTATATACTCCGGAGGTGGCATCCTCGATAAAAATAACTTTATAATCCCTTTCAATTGCTTCGTAGATTGTAGTTCTCGGACAGTTCGGAAAATTACAACCACAAATGATAATGGTGTTCACTCCTAACTCATTTAATCTTTTTTCCAAATTGGTCTTATAGAATGCTCCCCAACGTGGTTTATACATAATCCATTCCATTCTTCCGATTTCCTGAAAATTCCCGCTTTTTAAGTATTCGGGCTTTAATTTTATGTTTCTGTTTGGCAGCAAATCTTTAACCAATTGGGAACCTTCAGAATTTGGCTGAACCATCATTTTCCCTTTTTTAATTAATTCCCTCCTGTGCAGCTCCGCGTTTGATCCATCTGGCTTATATAATCTTACAGCATGAATTATTGGAAATTTATGTTTTCTATATTTTTCTAAAATCTTTTTTATATTGGGAATTAAAGAAAGTGTTCCCGGGATTTCAGCAACAGCTCCAGGTAGAGTGAAATCATTTTGTACATCTACAGTAAGCAGGGCGCTTTTTAAAATTTCCGGCTTAAGATAATCTGAATTCATGTTTATATCTTTACATTTAATATTGCCAGCTCGTTATATCCGCTCCAGGGGGCGCAGTTTTTTTAATTCGCTCCACAATCTTGGGAATAAACATCTGATGGTATCTCAGCCGCGAGATTGCATTAGGCCTCTTATGATCCCCATTCCAGCAGTGCTCGGCTCTGTCTCCATAATCAACGACTCCATCATAATAAGGATCTTTTGTAGTCTTGAGGAATTTTTCCATCAGGTAAACAGCATTGTTCAGATAATAATTATCCATATCTCCGCAATAAATATGGATCTTTCCTTTAAGTTTTGGACCTAGAGTCCCCCAATCCCGTTCGAGGATGTAACGAAGGTCATAATTCTCACGCCAGTATTCAGCAACAGAATGGTCAATCTCGCCGTTCAGCTTATCCCATATAGGTTTTGGATATCCATCTTTGCCAACCGGAGAATACACAGCCTGCCAGATATCCCATTGGGCACCTGAGCGGCTTTTTGTTCCAATAGCTAGTTCCCGGTGATTCATCTCTTCAAGTGTAGAACTGATCTCGCCCAGATAATTTCTCTGCCCCGGCCTAAAAGTGCGCTTCCAGCGGCTTGCTAAATAATAAGCATTTTTGTGCTTGTATATGTTAACAATTGTGTAGGCACGGAAATCAATCGGATCAGGGCAGGCTGCAAAACAGCCGTTGTATTCATCAGGATAGAATACCTGTGCTGCAAGAGCCTCCCATCCGCCTGTTGAACCCCCATAAAGAAACCGTGCCCAGCCTTCTCCAATGCCGCGGAATTTCTTCTCGATATATGGAATCAGTTCATAAGTAATCGCATCTCCATAGGGTCCTAGATTAGCGGAGTTTACAGCATAGGAATCATCGTAATAAGGATTTGCGTGCTGAATCTCTATAATTATCATTCTCGGAAAACCCTCGCTTGTCCAGTCTTTGTAAAATTTAAAAGCATATTCCTGAACAGTCTTATTGTATCCCTCCCAGTTAAACCGTGCGCTATATTGAGGTTTAAGGTTTGGATCGGGCGGTGTCTCACGAAACCCGCTGAATGTATAAGGGAAATGACCGTGGTTAATAACAAGCGGGTACCTGGCCTCCGGATGTTTATCAAAACCTTCGGGTAGAAGGATACACGCGCCTAGATACATGGGCCGTCCCCAGAACTCTGTTAACAGTTTGCTTTTGATCTTTACATGTTTGATGTATTTTGTGTCTTTTGGTGCAGGGATAAGCGGGATTTTTTTATCGAGACGAATTTGAATTTTCTCTTCTTTTAAGGGATCTATCCAGACCTTCTGCGGCTTGCTGTAAAGGTTCCCTGGAGCAAGGTTCCATCTCTGGCCCTCTCCCCTATCCATGGGAAGTTTTACAAAAAATCCGTCAGCACGATTAAAAGTCTCATAGATATGAAGAAGTGCCTGCACATGATATTCTCCAGCCGGAATCTTAGAAATACTATTCAGGGGATATCCAAAAACACTACTGTTTATGACAACATCCTCCCCCGGTTGCAGCCCGTTGACATCAATTCCAAAGATTAGCTGCGTATCTGGGCCATCACTGACTTGAAACCGGGGCTCTCGGCTTCCATCTGTAGAGACCATTAATAACATGCGCCCATCAAGAGGCTTTTTGCTCAACTCTTTTGAAATAGATATCCCAAATTGAAGCTTACAGACTTTTTCTTCTTTTGGAAATCCGTTAAGTAAAAAGACTGAAAGGAAAATTAAAATTGACATAATAAACGTTAATCTTCGAAAAATATTGTGTTTCATAGAACTTTCCTCCTAAAAAAATGATAAAAATTTTATGAATAAGCGGAAATCCGCTTTTTTTTACACGCTTCCCAGCACACATAACCACACTTTAACTTGTGTGTACACTCAGACTATTTAGCACAGAAAAGCATTTGAAAATGGGATAAATAAAACAGCTTCTTCATATCCTTGTAACTTGCAGAAATTATTACACACATAAAATGTACTGTCAAAAGTAAATAGAAATTGTCAATCTTCAAATGCCAGCAATTTATTGTTAGTATAATAAATGCCTTGAATAATTCAGTAGAATGAAGATAATAAATTTATCTTATTTTTGGTTTAATAATTTTTTAACCTGGAATATTAACGAAAAATGATGGCGGTTTTTATGAATAATTCAGGAGGGCGTGGATTATTCACGAGTTGAGATTGCTGCGGATGCGAGGCACAGGGAATGAAGCTGTGGTTTTCCACTGCGAATGCCCTGTAACAAAGCAGACGCGGTGAGATCGGCTCGCCTGAAAGGTAAAAAATGCCGATATAAAGTGAAAATGAGACAATTGGAAAAAGCTTAAATTATAATTTTGAGAAAG
>Ga0114922_10003014_pt1 | contig 15732 bp, 11 predicted proteins | sample AartaG_FD_100975 | JGI IMG/M metagenome (GOLD analysis project Ga0114922, IMG submission 100975) | Deep subsurface microbial communities from Aarhus Bay to uncover new lineages of life (NeLLi) - Aarhus_00045 metaG | ecosystem: Environmental > Aquatic > Marine > Oceanic > Sediment | place...
CCAAAAAGGAAAGCTAAATGAAACACAGATCCATCGTGTATGATATTTATGAAGTAGGGCCACAGCACTCCGAAGGGCCTAAATATAAAGTTAAAAATCATCGCAAAAATGATCATACTTAAAAGACCCGGAATCGCCTTTACAATTTTAAATCCATCCTTAAATTCCCTCATGAAAGATGTTTTCTCAGCAACTCTGGTTTCCTTAGCATTGAAAGGAATTTTTATCAAGAACAATGGTACTACGGCTATTAGGAATGTTGCGCCGTCAATGAGAAAGATATAGGTAATTGGGAATAACCCTAATAGTAAAGCGGATAAAATCGGGCCGACCATGAAAATTAAGCCAGAAAACAAGAAGTTTCCTCCGTTAACTCTGCTTATTTTATCTTTGGGAACCATAGAAGGAAGTATCGCGTGGAATGTAGGGACTTGAAACGCAAAGAGAATGTTTCGCATTGTATGTATAATCAATATCATCCAAATGGGTGTGAATCCAGTAAAAAAAATTAGGAACAAACCAAATGTCAATACTGCTTGGAACAAATCTACGGTAAATATTATTGTCTTGCGATTTAGCCTATCAGAAAGTACTCCCGCAAACGGAGTAACGATAACTTGAGGGAGAAAAATCAAGAATGTCGCTAATGAGAGATAAAAAACGCTCTGTGTCTCAATTGTAATCCACCAAGTAATAACAAAACCGATAATTCCTGAACCTAATAGCGAAAATTGCTGTCCGGCCATAAAATAAAGGTAATGCCTAAACGATTTTTTTGTTGGTAATTCTTCCATTTTTTTATTAAACCTTCAATTCTATATTCTTACAACTTAAAACCTTTTTCTTTAATACTTGATACGAAAGGTTCAATTAATAGTTTCGAATCGTGAAGTTTACGCATAGTTCGAACTACCGTAGAAAATGATTAGTATCATCATCATCAAAATCAATCGGGAATAGTGAAAACTGTTTCAGTTTAAAATTGGGTAATCTACACAAAAGAAATAAGAAACAGAATGAACTAGTATTTCTCATAATGGAGCCAGAAGATATGAAGATATCCGAGGAATTTATTGAGAATAAAATTTACCTCTATTCTTAAAATGGGTAAAATCTCGGGCGGTGGGTAAGGGATTTCCCTCGAATTAATTTTTCTAAGTTAGTTTTTAATGTTTTAAGCTCGTAATCCCCTTTAACTTTAATTTCATAAACATGTTTTTGATTTTTATTGTTGGTGGTTTGGTGATATAAGTTCATTAAGTAGGACTTAGGTTTAGTAATAATATCTAAGGATATTTTTCGTAATGGTTCTTTCTGAACAGCGGTTTTTTTATCTTGGATCGTAATAGTGGTAGAATTTCTTCGAGTCTTTACCGTAACAGAAAAATCTTTTACAATCTCTTCTAAAATGCTTAATATTTTTACTACGTGATCGGGAGCGTTCTCCCTCGCTTCAAAAATACCGATTTCCTTAGGTGAATTATTAGACAATACACCCATATTATAAAAGTAATAGTATTTAAGCTTTTTAGTCGGCGAAACCTACGACTCATGCGATAAATTAATAGCTACAAGTCTCTACCCATACCGTAATAAATTAACAATCCCGAAGAAATAAGCAAAACTATAATAGAAAAACCCCATATCGTTTTAAAAGTGGGATCTTGCCACGTGTTATACAACAAGAGACCGTAAACTAAAGTAATCGCTAAAATGTTTCCAATAATGAACAAACTTAATTTTCTCTTTAAATTGGAGTCTTTAAAAAGGCTACGCAACCGTAGAGAGTAATAAATCACCGGAATAGTAAAACTTATTGTAAAAAGAATATTACCAGTGATGTAATACGGAAAACTATATACAGGCGCCCAACTCTCGGAATAAGCCACTCCACTTGGGTATAAGTGAAATAAAAGCCAGGTTATTCCGTACGCACCTATTATTAGGATCGCTTTTTTAAGCGTAAACTCGTACTTCAATTTTAAAAGGCTTAAAATAAAAACTACTACGAATATGAACGAAAACATCGTTAGATAAGTTGCAAAAAAATATACGATGGTAATAAATTCTCCTGGTGAAAAGAAAGCAATTAACACCGCAATTCCGTTCATTAAAAGACCAAGGCTCACGAAAAGGTAAAAACCACTTAGAGTTAAGGAATTTCGGTTGGTGTTGCGCTTTAACATTTTATAGATGAGGTAAGAAAATAACCCCACTATAAATATTTGTGGGACAAATATGATAAACAACCGCAAATACTCGGTGATCTGAAAAATCATAATTACACTATTATTATTCTTTCGAAACTTTATTAAAAATTAGGTTTTTAAACTTAAAATAAATTTATTATTTTTAAATAGGTAGGTTAGTTAATTAGCCGAACGAATATTTCGATATTACTCTACTTTCCGCTCCAATATGAGATGCGTTCTAGTATATGTTAAGCCAAAGTGATTTATAACTAAATTTTTACATTCAAACACGTTAATTTCCATCGGGACCGAGGCAAAGCGAAAATCATCATCGTAAGCCGCGTCTAAAAATTCCTTCATTAAATAAATACTGAGTCCTTTCCCTCTGTGTTCTTTATCGATAGTAATAGAATATGCCACAAAAGAATTGTATTTTCCTTTTTGATTCTTCTTAAACGGGTTTGGAAGCGAGATAAAACATCCTACGAACTGTTTGGATTGTTTATGCCTAAGTAACTTCACCATATAAACACCTCCATATGTTCTCAGGAAAGAAAAAAAGTTCTCGACTAATTTTTCTGGGCTGGGGGTTACTCGCGATTCTGTAGCTAAGTTTCTGGAGCTCAAAATCAAAAGTGGCAATTTTATTTCTTGGAAATCGTCCCAATCTTTAAGGGAGAGAATTTCGTAACCTTCAAAATCGTATTTTTTCATCTCTTCTTCGGGAACTTTAACAAACTCTCCTTCCCATGTTCCTTGTTTAGATTTAATATAAAACCCGAATTGGGCGAAAATTTCTTGATAAATTGGGGGATTAACAGGCTTTGAAACGCACAAATCGTTCAGACTATCTTCAGTCATGAATCCATAGCCAAAAATAAAGGTGGGAGGGTTAATTGGTCCCCTTATTGTTTTATATTGATGTTTTTGAGCGTATGTGATTAATTCTTCAAGTAAATACTTGATGTATTTTTCTTCGTGGTCAATTACACCAAAGAATCCAAAAAATAATACCTCCCCCCCGTCGTCGTACGCTAAAGTATGGCCTACAACCTTATTATTTTCTTTTAAAATCAACGATTTAGTGTTATATATAGTAAGATCGTGAAGTATAAAGTCGTAAAACGCTTCGCGGACGGGGATATTTATACCAAGCTGTAAGTATTTTAAAATTTCGTTTGGCTTTTCTATCATACCTACCGATAAGCTCTCTGGATTTGTCATCTTTCCGTTTTCTATTCTTATTATTATTTTTAACTCTAAAATCTATCTAGTGTAATAAAAAAAGATAAAGTATCTTAAAACTTTAAGTTTTTATTATTCGTATAACTTCTCAATATCAGAAATCCCAAGAAGGTTTAATAGCCTTTAGAAAGTTCTCAGTTTCTGGGATCATCTTCAAGTTCCCGTTCACTTTTCCCTCGTAATAGATAAAAACAACTTGATCCTCGAAAATATTTTCTTCCTTGAGGTATTTGAAGCAAGGCACGTAACCAAAAGGCTTTAAACCCGCGTTGTATAACATAGCTTGTTGTATAGGATGATATGCAGACGCGTAAAGTTCCAAATAGCGAATATTAAGTTTCTTTACCAGTTGTTTTACTTCCTCTATAAATACAAACAGCTGCTCTTTATTCGAAACATTGTAATTAATTTTTTCAAAGATTCGTACTTGAGGTTGGTGTAAAAAGGAGACATATGCGTCTGAATTGTTAATTGAAATAGTTATTACGCTGTTGCCCAGATTATCCTTTTCTTCTTGGTAGGTCAAGTTTTGCTTAATAGTTTGAATTATTTTATCGTCAAAATTCAACGTCAAATGGTCAAATATCTCTGGAAATTCAAGCTGATACCTCTCGCGGGCGTAGTAATAACATGTTAAGACGCGTGGGATAATCTTCGGGATTTCTTTTCTGCGATATTTCGTTATTGTGTCCTCGTCGTATAAAATAAGCAAAAATTCTGATTCATCTCGATTAAAAAAGATGTCTTTTTTTGGAAAAAAGGCTATCGGTTTTAACCCTATATAATCTGATAACGACTGAGATTTAGAATGAGCAGAACGTGCTTCCCCAAAATACATCAAAGCCCTTTTCTCGTATTTTTTAAGAAGAGCTATCCATGCGGCCATCAAAAGTTTTGGAAGAGAGCTCAGACCTTGAAATTCTTTTTTAATCGTGAACCCATGGAGATACACACTTTTAATTGAAGCGTTAAATTTAATTCCAGCACAGCCAATAACTTCGGTTTTGTTTATTTTAAAAACTATCCAATGATAGTTAGGGTCTTCGATCATCTTCCGTATTTCTTGCGCGTTTTCCAGTTCTTTGTACGGATATGTATTTTGATACACTTGTTGAAAAATTTCTGAGATGCTTTGAGCTTCTTCAAGTTTAGCGAACTGGACCGTTGGTGTTAGTTTTTGTTCTTTAGAACCCGATCTTTTCGGAAAATTTATTCCATCATCTAAACTTAAGTCTCTGTACTTAGCGTAGGTCCGAAGAAAGTCTTGAACAGTTACGATGGATTTTATAGTTTTAACTTGTTTGGCAATAGATTTGTTATTCAAAAACAATTTGATATCCCAATAATTATATGATAATTGGTTTATTATTATGATGTAAAAATATTTAAACTTGCGTAATATCAGCGTAAGTTGTTATATAAAGGAAACATTCTAAAAAAAAAAGTTATTAAATAATAAATTTTAACTCAGTATTTATTTAAATACAATCTCATTTTTCATCTTCAATGACAAAAAACCTTTCTTCATTTTATAAATGGGTGAAATATATTTGAAGGCTGTACTTATTGATGCTCAAACAGCATCCTCCATAATCGCTGCTAAAGACGATTATATTTCTAATTTTAGCGAGTTTGACTTACAGTCGCGCTTAGGAACCTTCGAAATGGTATCGAAAGAAGACTTAGTAGAATTTCTTTCACGACAGACCGTTGAATGGACAAATTCTGAGGAAATTATCGTAAATAGAATTTTCAGTGAATTAAATATCTGTTACGCGCCGTACAAAGAATACCTATTGAACAGCGTTAAGCTTATAAAAACCACCGGTCGAGAAGAATGCGACGCTGCTTACACGAGAAACACGTGCATATATGTTCCAATTTCGATGGTTCAATGGCCGTACGACCAATTAAAAGAGCTAATTGCTCACGAGCTTTTTCATGTAATCAGCACTACTAACCCAAAATTCAGGAATGACTTATATCTTAAACTTGGATTTAATGCTTGTCCCGAATTAGATGTCCCTAAAGAATATAAACGGTTATATGTGTCAAATCCGGATACTATTGGGAAGAATTCCTACGTGAAATTTAAAAATAACGGCGCTCAGATAAAAGCAGTTCCTTTTCTCTATTCTAAAACTCCGTATACAGGTGGATATTTCTTTGAATACTTCCGTTTTACATTTCTTGAGTCTGAATTGAAACACGATAAATGCGTCCCGATATATGAAAATAGCCGGCCAAAATTCATTAGTCCTCCACATGAATTATTTGAGATGTGCGAAGAAATCGACCCCTACAATAACCAACATAGATTACATCCTGAAGAGATTCTGGCCTATTATTGGAGCTTATTACCTTTTTCTGAATCAAAAATAGAACCTTATAACAGAAGCTATCTCGTAAAGATTCGCAATCTCTTAGAGCAGGAAGGAACCAGTGTATTTAGTTAAAAATGTAATCATAATTTTTTTTTAATTTTCGTTCATGAAATATAATGAGAGTGGTATAATCCCAATAAGAAATGAAACTTAGATCTAAAAAAATAGACTTCCAAAACTTACTAATACATAGCCTAACGAAAATAGAACTGCAAACCCTACGATTGTAAGAATAATTGTATATATTTTTATGAAATCCATTTAAGTTCCCCTCATGTTCCGTTATTCAATTTGCTCTAACTAAATAGATTATATAAAAGTTATGCCTATAGTACGAATGGATGTATTTTTAAAATCCAAATACAGAAAGCCGAATGAAGGTGTATTCATAGTTTATACAAAAATGTAAACTGTATATACAAAATAATACTTCTCTTAAATTGCGAATGAAATCTAATTTCATTCTTACATCCAATTTGAATTTTTAAAACCATTAGAAGAGGTAAAAAATATGGTATACATTGTTGTTGAATCAATAGCTCCACACAATCAAGCTGCAGAATCCGGAAAAAAATGGCTTGAGGTTACTAAAAAATTTCCTCCAGATAGAAGCATTAGCAAACAGGTCATGGTAGCTATACGACCTTCGAGTAGAGGAATGATTTCACTAGGTGTTTGGGACGTAAAAGAAGGGAGAGAAAAAGACGCACTCGTCCGAATGAACGAGTCAATGTTAATGTTTGCCGAAATCCCGGGATATAAATACAGCATAAAAACATTCTTGTCTTCATTTGAAGCGATGGGTATTATAGGACTAAAACCACCTGAAGATTAGTTCGAAAAAAAATTACTCCTAATTCTTTTTTTTTATAATTTTTAGCAAATATTGAATTACAAATCTATTTTCCTAGTATAATCTGCTCCCACATATTATTCCTGCTTTTAATTACTATGACAACCGTAAACAATCCCATTATTAGATTGGTCAGAATATTAGCAATTAAAAATCCCAGTTTTATATCACCATCAACAGCAAAAACAAGAACTAATACTCCAACAATACTATAAGGATCTACGAAGGGCCACAGAACTAAACTATATGGATGCATTGGAAGGTCCAATAGGATATGGAAAACATTTCCAAGCATACAAGAAAATATAAGAACTGGGGTTAATTTACACACCTCCTTTACCTTAACCTTATCGAGCCGAAAAAGTAAAGAAGCTATAATCGGATAGAGAAGAACGGTAGCTAAAGCTGAGATTATTGTTCCTATAGTGAGCGCGCCAATCAGACTGTGCAAAATGAAATGATTGTCGATACCTTCACTAAAGAAAAGGAATAAAATTGGCACCTCAATATCGGGTATAAATGACCCAACAATTAAACCCGGTAGATTCAATCTTTTGTTTAGTTTTGAGAGCCCCCATGCGACGGGGTAATGCAGAGGCGTAGCAGGTATTATTAAACACCTTTTATTATAACTACTAGTGTAATTTAATAGAATTTAAACTTAAATCCTTTCGATGTTAAATTAAAGAGGTTTTTAATAAATTTCCTTCTATCCAATCTTCGTTATATTAATTAAGTACAAAAGGTGATTCCTGCCAATAATCTTCAACTCCGCTCTCCCAAACTTAACGGTATTTTTAACCGCTAAGCTAAAAAACTTATTAAGTAAGGTCAATAAACCATAGGAAAGTGAGTAATCGCCTTATATTGACAGGAACCTTGCGTTTATACGAAAGACCGGTCATAAAATATACAATTTTTGTCGTATACTTTATCAAAGGAAAATGGTATTAATAAAAATTTAGGTATATAAATCTTAATAGAACATAGTCATTATTACAATAGAATAAAAGGCAAACTAGTACTCGATATTATGGACGAGTTTATAATCAACGACTTCCTCACTTCTAAACTATTTGAACTTTATAAACTTATATTCTCGTTCTTCTGAAAGAATTTCTAATATTAGAGCACTCTTACTCACGTGACCATTCAGTAATGCTAACTCTTTTATATCTTTTTCTTTATACCGCTTTATATTCAAGATACCGTCAATATAATATAATATATCTCTATTGGTTCCAGCAGAATTTAGTAATAATTGCGTTGTACCAGGTACAGAATGACTATCCTCCGTGTAAATATATATTAGTATTTGATCAGGAGAGGAGGGGTAATATTTGCCACTTCCAACAACATTTACTTCCAATTTTTCTTTATCGAACTGTTTTGACGTTCCTATGAATTCTGAATATCTTACATTTCCAGTGGGTTCAAATTGGAACGCATCGTGAATGTAAAGCTCGTCTGTCCATAAATCCTCCTCTGGAAGGCGGATGTAATGCTCTTCTTCAGTCTTATAATAAAAGACAACGTAATAATATCCATCAAATTGCAGATTAGTGTTTAGGATTTGCTTATCTCTATTCCAAAATTTAAAGTACCCATCAATCAATTTATCAACAAAAGGGCGATATTCATCGTATCGGTATCTATTATAACTACGACGACGCTGACCTGTAAATTTTTTTCTGGTTTTTTTAATAAATTTTTTTATGATAGGGAGTAAGCCAATGAGTTCGCTATCATTAAGAACCTTTAAATATCCATTACGTAGAATCAGGTCCACGTCATTTAAAATCAGTTCTGTATCCGGGGATAACCCTAGTTCTTTAATGAATCGATATTTAAAATCTTCAAAACTTAGTAATTGCTCTAAAATCTCATCCTTCTCTACGGGGGCTTTTTTTTCTGGTTCTTTTACTTGCAGATGTCTAGATTTTCGTTTTGAACCGTGAATTAGAAAATAGAGGTCGTCTTCTTCTGTTTGTATCTCGTTGAACGTCATCTTAAACTTATCGGGTAACGATGTAAGGATGGGAACAAAGAAATCCGTCTTACAGGAATGATCTAGGAAACATAGTAACTTTAAGATACATCTCATAAAGATATCTCTATCGTAATTTTTATAAGGATATTCATCGGTATTATGAATAAGAGCATTTGATACGTTAAAAAGCTCTTTCAAGAAGTTCTCGGCGAGCATCCTATATTCTTCGTCCGCACTTTGCAATCCTTCTTCAAGAATTTTATCTAAATCTCTTAAAATATCTGTGTAGTTGTCGCCATCGAGAAGGGGATGAAAGAATTCCGCGAACTGCCGTGTAATTGAATCTTGGTTCATATCTTCTCTTAAAAGGGTATCCATAATTAATCTCAGAAACACCTTTCCCCCAGTATACTTCACAACGCGTTCAAGGGTGAATAGATAATGATAATGTAGCTCGTTAAGATTATCCCAGAGAAGATCAATTTCGTATAATAGTCTCTTTAAAATTTCTTGATTATTTGATTTAAGAAAATAATTTTCCTGTTCCAATTTTTCAAACTCATCACAATTCCAAACACGATCGCAAATTAATCGCTTTCGTAAAGTTTTGAAATGACTTAAGTTCTTTGACATTTTTATTCTAAATTTTTAATCTTTGTTATACTATATTTCTATTATTCAAAGTCGTAATCGTGCCATACTCAGTTTAATTTTTGTCGTATACATTACCATAGGAGAATGGTATTTATAAAAATTTAGGTATATAAATCTTGACAAATTAATAATATTCATGCCAAAAGGGATGGACAAATATTGGAATCCTCAAAAGAGTTTTACAGCTTTAGAATCGGAACATGTCATGAGGAAAAAGTTTTTAAGCAAGAATACAACTGTGAAAGAGAGGAAGATTCTAATGAAAGAGCGTTCACGTTTACTAGATCAAGCAGAAAAAGAGGTTCATAAACAACCAGCACCTTCTGGCTTTTATCCTTTTAATGAAACCAAATTCGCGTATGAGCCTTATCTTTCCTACCTTGATGAATTAAAATGGGATACAAATTACTATCAAAAACCAATTCGCGATCCCATTATAAAACTCGTAAAAAGAGGTATGTACGGCACCAGTAAAGAAACATTTGATGATATCTTTCGGATTCTTCGAATTTACACCAAAAAAATTCAAATGATGAAAAAATTGAAACACCTACACTTCTCCACTGAACAAGAAGCTTACGAAAGAGGTATGGGAGAATTTTTTCAGATTATTGATTCCTATTTAATATCTAAATATACCTCACAAATGATAAAAAATTTTGAAGTAACAATTAAGAAAGGAAAAGTTATTGTTATAAGACCCGACCTTAGTGCACTCGAAACTCAAATGGACAATTACACTTTTATGACATGTCTTTTAGAACGGACTATTTTCATATCAGCTTCCTTACAAGACGAGTCACTTACTGATGATAAGAGAAATGAATATCTTGAAATAAGGGAAAAACTCCGAAAGGGTTACAAATTTGCTCAGATGTATGAAGTCAGGAGAGCGCGTCAGAATGGTGAAAAATTTGAAATTCTTATGGATGAGGTTCATGGAGCTCATAAAAATGCAATGAAAGTAATACATCTATATCTAAAGGCTGGAAAACCGTATCTACCAAATACATCTAACACGATAGAAGAGATATTTATGAAAGAAATTACCGAGATACGTAGAGTTCTAAGAAAAAGCGATTTAACCACAGAAGAACGAAAATATTTTCTGAAGAGAGAAAACCTTCTGGAAAAAGAAATAGACTGGGAGGGAGGAATGAAAAAACTGTTAGGAGATTTCCCCTATGACAAGGATAGAAGAATTATCACTTAAAAGCAAATGGTATTTATAAAAATTTCTAATTTCTTGGGCTAGTTAGATTTAAATAGGAGCGTTTGCTCATGAAAGTTAAGTACAAGAAAGGTGAATAAATTAATTTATGAAAATGGAATGGGAGAATAGCGATCGAGAACTTAAACCTCGTAATATCTATCAAAATGTCTTAAATAGAAATATTAACATAAGAGAAGCTTTTAGGTCATTAATCAATCTTTCACTTTATCATCTTAATCAGGAAATTAAAGCACAAGCTATTAAAATTCGAATTGATTTAGCTAAATCAAATTTAGTCTGGGAATTTGCACGAAGCAATAATAATATCGAATTATATCTTAATAATGGAGTTTACCCTTCTGATGCTCCAGTTTTAGCCTTATTAGAAATATTAATAGATTGTGAAATCTTAGGTTACGAAACTAATAATGAAGGCTATATAACTTTTTTGCCTCTTTTTGGTTCAGATAATTCTTGTGTAGGTGTTTTCCCAGAACAAATATGTGATTTAAAATTTTTGTATGTACTGTATTTTTCACAACAGAATATTAGATCCATACCAAAGTGCGTTAAGAACTTAACCTATTTGAAAAAGCTTGATTTAAGCTATAATAATTTAGAGAAGGTTCCGAACGAGATCCAAGAACTTAAGAATTTGACTTTTTTAGATTTAAGTTTTAATAAAATACAAGAACTCCCTACTTTCGTAAAAGAACTTACACATCTTAACCAGCTATATTTAGCCGACGAGGAGTTAAATGTGCCCCACAGAAATGTGTTTGATTGCCTGAATGTCGCTGATCTCGAAGAAAATCTTAGCTTAAAAGCATTGTCTGAGTTATTTGCGAAATTAGAAAAAAAGGAGCAAACTGAACGAAAAGAGCTTACTAAGAAATTTAGCGAACAAAAAGAATTATCTGCAATTATTTACCCTCCGAGAGAAATCTTAAACACCCTTCTAAATAAACCCCGAAATTTTGAATATGTCATGCTTTGGATGCTGGGTAACAATTTCGCTTGTGGATGGCGCGATTTCAAGTCGGATCCTGTAAATATAAGTCAAGCAACTTTGTCGAAATATCTCAGCATACTCATCGCAAACAATTATGCGTACAGGGTAAGTAAAGGATATTACATAATAACGGAATCAGGAAGAAGAAGATTAAACAAAATAGAAAGTAGTATTAAAAAATAAAGAATTAAAAAAAATCTAATTTAAAATCTTAATGTGGCAAAATTATAACCCGTTGGGTTTAATATTGTTTTGCATCCTTTTCTTTTCATATTTTTTTACCTCGTTTTTTAATTTGGTTTTGTTTTGTGTATTATTTGTTGTTAAATTGCGAATTTTTAATTATTATAAAAAAATGTGGTAATTACAATTACATGTCAAAACGGTAAGGAATATATCCCGCGTTTTTGATGATTATCGTTCTTTTCTCGTTTTTTTCCATCTTTTTTTACCTCGCTTTTTTTTGGTTTTGTTTTAGTTTTGATTTTTGGCTTAAAATTAATAAAAAAATATATTCTTAAAATTTACAGATTAAGTTTGCTTGATTAAAACCTACAACTAATCTAACATCTTCTTCTTGCTTTTCTTTTCTTCTCATTTTTTTTTTACCTCTTTTCTGTTCTTTTTTTTTCCTGGTTTTTAAAATTTAAAAAAATTAATTGATTAGAAATTTATCGTGGAATTGCGAGCTCCAAGAAGCTTTGCGTCTACTTGCCCCTTATACTTGTTTATGCTGACTTTCTCTTCCGAAATCCTCGCGTTATATTTAAATTTATTGAACACTCTCAAAAGCTTGTTCGATAGTGAACTTGATTCAACCTTCGCTTCTTTGGTGGTATTAACCCGCACCTGAGGCTCTAACACCTCAGGTGCTAGGTTTTGGGCTATGGTTTGGCATTGGCATTCCAATTGGTCTTTACAAATGGTTTTTTTTTCTATTGCTTGTGCCATTTTTTTTCACTTTTTTTCTTTTTTTTGTTCGAGTTCTTTTTTTTATTGTTAATTTTATTAACTTCGGGTTCTTTATTTAGTTCTTGTTTAAGAAGTTCGAACGAACTTCGAAGTTCAGTGCGAATAACAAACCTTAAATAGCTACGAAACCGATCTATAACTATGAGTGAGGTAAAATTTCCACCTGAAGGTATAATTACACCTATGAAAATCAACAAAGATTTTGAGCATATTATACTCTGGATGCTCTATAATAATGATGTTTGTTTATGGTCTGATTTTAAATCGGATCCTGTAAATATAAGTCAAGCAACTTTGTCGAAATATCTTTCAATCTTGATTAGTAATGGTTTTATTGAGAAGGAGATGAAGGGTAAGTATAAAATTACTCCTGAAGGTCGAAAACAATATGCCGATCTTCAAGTTAAAAATGCACTTGAAAAAACATTAAATTATCCACCTGAAACAATAACAAATAAGAGAAATTACGATGATTGGATTCTATGGATGCTATACAATAACCACCATTGTAAATGGTCAGACTTCCTTGAGGAGCCGCTTAGAATCAACCAGTCTTCATTGTCGAAGAATTTGAATCTATTACTTGAGAAAGGTTATGTTGAAAAGGATAACCGTGAGTATCAGATTACTAATTCAGGTGAATTAGAATACTTCAATATGTTAAAGAAATACGATTTGGATCGCCAGTCGATATTAAACGAAGAGACTAAGAGAGTTGAGGTAGTTACAGACAAGGTAGCGGAGTTTTTTAACGAATTCGATATCGAAGATAACGGGATAAAATACCGATTTTTGAATATGGTGCTTAGGTTAGATTATACTAAAGTTGAAAGCACCTTGTCTGACGAGGTAGATTTTGATAAAATTTTGCTTTATCTCGCTATTAATCACCCGGATCAATACCCTAAATACATCACGGCCAAAGATTTTGCTTTAGAATACGATATAAAGCTAACGACACTGACCTTCTTTATCGAGAAGATCGTTGAAGATAATATCTATCCGATACGCTTCTTTAAATTAAATGTAGAGGATAAGTACAATTACTACATTCAAGCAGAAGAGCGGTTAGAAAAAATGCTCAATGTAATTATCGAGGATTACATTAGGAAGTTTACATATTTGAGTAAATTCCAGAACGCCAGTGGAGTTCAATACCAGATACCCAATATCAACGAGTTACTTGAAGATATAACTAGCGATATGTGTAGTAATTTATTCCACGACGATTTGAAACCGGCTCTAAAAAAATTCCTTCCTGAGTATATCGAACATTTGGCATATAAATTTGAGAGCGAGAAAAGTTTGATTAACCACACGGATAAAATAAAAGGGATCGCCTTTCAAAATGTATTCGAAGTAATTCAGAGTTTTGGAACATCGGAGACGGCGAGTACGGTAAACAAACCTATAGACAACGAATCCTATTATTTTTTGCATAATAGGATATTTGATACATTGGACATAATTTATTTCTCGAAAATAGATTTTATTCGCATGGTTGAGTTTAAAAAGGCGTATTTTTCCAAGAATGCTGAATTTTTAGCAATGATAGAGAAAAAGTTAGCGAAAGGTAACCTATCGAAAGTAAACGATTTGCTTAATGAGAATCTTAAGAATTTAAACGACGTTGAACTGATGATCCTTAAGGATTTAACTTTAACATATAACGGAGAATTAGAAGAATCGCTCGAATTAACTAAAGAAATCATTGAGAAATATCCTGACGAATATGTAGGATATCTTTTTCAATCAGTTACGTATTTCTTGATGGGAAGATTTAAGGATGCGTTGGATGTTATTGATTTAGGATTGAACATGTCATTTAATATCTTGTTAATATCTCAAAAAACGCAAGTTCTCATTAATTACGATCACGATAAAGCCCAAGAACTCATTGATGAGATGATAAAAGAATATCCAGATAATTTTGCCTTAAATCGCACAAAATTCCTAGTAGGTATGACGGATTGTTGTACAAAAATTTATGACGAACCTTTTGAACTGATAAATTCACTTATAGAATTGAATCCTGACGATTCAGACCTCTCAATAATGAAAGCGGTATTATACACGGTAACCCATAAGTATAAGGAAGCAAAAAACTGGATTAAGCAGACTGTTGAATTCAATTTACTTAAAGGTAATCCACGAGTTGACACTGCTGCGTATTTAATATTGTCATTCTCATATGTAGCTAGAGGTAAATTTGAAAAAGCTTTAGATATTGTCAGTAAGGTTAAATTCCACTATCCAAACCATCCGCTTTCTCATATTATTACTGGATTAGTTCACGGATTCAATATAGTCTACAATTTTGATGAGGGTAAAGTAAACAAAGAACTCTTTAAGAAAGAGTTCCAGAAAGCAAAAACAATGGAGCAAAGCAAGAAGAAGTTGTCCAGGTATTATCAACTGGAAAGTTATATATTAAATGAAACAGATGGTTTTGACGAAGCAATAAAAGCAATTGATAAAGCAATTGAATTAAGTCCGGAACACTTCGATATCTATAGTACAAAAGCTCACATATTCCTAACTTATGACGATAAGCAGAGCGAGATATTAGAGTTCTACGATGAATTATCTGAAAAATTTCCTCAGAATGATAAAGAAATTCGCCAGATGAAGTCGTTCTCTTATTATGTGTTGGGAAAAATAGAAGAAGGAGTTAAATTTCTTAAAGAAAGTATTAAAATTTACCCCGATGCGGTAGCTATGTTAAACAACCTATCTGTATTTCTAGGTAGTTTAGGAAAAATCGATGAAGCTTTGGAGGTAATTGAAAAAACAATTGAAATAGAACCGCGTGACGCGAATTTATTCGATACTTACGGTGAAATTCTGATGTTTGCAGAGAAATACGAAGCGGCAATAGAAAAATTTTATCAAGCATTAGAGATGAATCCAACCGGATGGTTTGCATTTCATACATTCATAAAACTTTCAAAATGTTATAAAGGTCTAGAAATGCTTGAAGAGGCAGCTACTTGCTACGATAAAGCAAAGATTTTAACAGAAAAAGTTCTACCAGGAAAAAGAAAGGTGTATTTAGATCAATTAGACGAGAGTGATGCGTATTTTTCCCGTGTTCCATTATAGAATTTTAATAGAATAAAATTATATTTCTATTTTTTATTTATTATGTTCTTTAACCAGTTTTACCAATTCTGCTTTCCTATAAGAGGACAACACTTTAATATCGTTATTAATACAG
>Ga0114922_10003015_pt1 | contig 15732 bp, 11 predicted proteins | sample AartaG_FD_100975 | JGI IMG/M metagenome (GOLD analysis project Ga0114922, IMG submission 100975) | Deep subsurface microbial communities from Aarhus Bay to uncover new lineages of life (NeLLi) - Aarhus_00045 metaG | ecosystem: Environmental > Aquatic > Marine > Oceanic > Sediment | place...
CGTGGAAGTAGGAGAAGACTGGCACTGGGACATCGTCCACAGCCGCGATGACGACGATCTGGAAGTGGAGTGGACGCTGGAAGCCGGTACGCATACCCTGCAGATCGCCTACAGGAACGGCGGGCCGTTACTGGATGCTATAGTGATTAGAAAGATTGACTAAACTACGTTGCTACATCCGGCGCCGATCAAGCATAGGCTTATGCCTAATTGGTGCGGGACTGACGGCGACAGGGCAATGGATTCGCGTTAATTCGGGGCCTATACCAAATTGGTATAGGCCCCGGTTGTTTTAGGACAATAGCAGACAAATTCCATATATGCTGCTAAAAGGTTAGACCTGCTCAGGATTTTCTGTATGATGGCTCTGAGAGGGGTTTTAGCGCGCTACAATGGCCGAACTCAGACAGGAGGCTACTAGGGTAGGGTCAGCAAATTAGAACGAAAAGAGAGGTTTTACCAGCGTTTTGCGAGATTCCACAATTAGACTTGAGATTTACCATTTAGAATGCCTATTCATACCAGGTTGAGATTGGCTTACCTTAATTCACTTTTCTCTTCCTGAAGCTTCATTGAAGCTGGTTACAAAACTGATGATACTGACTTTTGTAACCACTTGATGTTATTCGATTCATAACCGGACAGTAGTGATTGAGTATAAAGGCTTAGCTAAATAAGCAGCAAACATCCTATATAGCTAAAGGTTGGCTTGTTTTGATCGGCCTTTTTGATGGTTTTTGAGCATGTGTATTACAGAGACGTGCTTAGAGTCTATCCGAATAACCCGCTCTATCCCCAAGGGAAGCTCGATGCCTGCGTTGTCGGTGAAAAAACGTTCTCAACGTGGAGAAAACCACTTCTGGCGAGCCTTTTTGGCCTGCCGCCTTGGCCTCGAACTTTTCGCTCGGCCTCATAACGCCCCGGTTATTCGGATAGGCTCTTAGTTTCGCATAAATTGAGATTTTTTCCTTTTATTTTGACGCTAACATAAAATTCCAAGAAAATCAGAAAAAATTGTTAAAATATTCGAAAAATCGCGTCAAGTTTGGCGACTTTGTTAAACTTAGTAATAGAGCTAAATGATTAACTACGAAAAGCACGCTGAATTGGTCAAGAAAGCACAGCTTGGCGACAAGGAATGTCTGGATCGTCTGGCTGAGGCGGTGAGAGAACATTTGCGTGGATATATATTCCGCCTTACGTTGCAGGAAGATTTGACACAGGATATTGTTCAGGAGAGCATTCTGGAAATGTTTAAGGTATTCGACAAATTGAAGAGAATCGACCGGTTTTGGGCATGGTTGGACGGTATTGCTTTCAATAAGGTTCGCAGTCACTATGGCCGGCAGTGGCGGCATAAAACAGTTTCTCTGTCTGATATCGGCCGTGATATTGCGACGGAGGACTGCCCAAATGTCTTAGCCGATATGGTTAACCGGGAATTGAAGCAAATTGTTCTTAAATCGATGCAGGAATTGGCGCCCCGTCACAGGGCTATACTGGCTATGCGATGTTATCAGGAAATGCCTTATTCAGAGATTGCCAAGTTGATGAGATGCACTGAGTTTGGCGCCCAGGCATTATTCTATCGAGCTAAGAAGGCTCTCGCCAAAAAATTGTCCCATCACGGACTGGGCAAAGGTTATTTGCTGCCGGCATTGGTTTTATTTGGAAAGATGACAGCTACGAGTGAAGCGGCGGCGACAATATCTATATCGGCAGCTACCGTTAAGATTGGTGCGGCGGCTTCTTTGGCGGCGATTGTAACAAGCAAGACGGCTGTTATTTCGTTAGTCACAGCAGGCGTGATTGCCGGAGGTACTGTGGTAACCACATCTGGAACAGGTAAGAGCGGCGAAGGATTGGAAAAATCTACGGCACAAACTTCCCTCAATACAACCTGGCAGAGCGAAGCAGGCAACGGTACTGAGCAATGCTGGTACTTCTTCCCAGAAGGTGCCGGCAAACCCGTAATGATGCGTCTGCTGAAATCTCGTGAATCCAGTGGATACTCTTACTGTCAGTGCCTGCAGAATCAGCATGCCAATTACTACTATGACAAAGGCACTATCTACATAAACAACTTCCGCATGTACTGTTCGGATATGTCTGTAAGAAGACTGCCCACAGATGATGTTGATTTGAGTCAGTTCATTTCTCGGATCGAGGAAAAACAGGCTGAGATAGAATATGTTTCCAACAAAAGAAAAGGACTGCTGGTGATCTCCAAACATAGCAGCGATCATGGCGACAGAATCTGGAGGGTGGACCGGCACTTCAACGTCCTGGAAGAGGAGTATTTTCAATTCGACTGGTCCCAAAGTGCGAAAATCATTGACAAACGAGATGAAATGCACAAGCGTGGCTGGACATATTTCAGGATATCCGGCCAGGTCAATGGAGAACAAATCTCAGGAACCGGACGAATACCGTTTGTATATGCAACAAGCAAGAAATTCAGCCCCTGGCTTAAATTGCAAATTGGCAGCAGCTTAACAATTTCCGACAGCGGGACAACGGCCTGCGTGTTTGACGCAAGCGGTAAAGCAGTGACAACGTACGCGGGCGGCAGTTTCCTTAAAGGGTTGGGGCGACCCTGGATGGGGCTGCATACAATCGATACGGTGCGCCGGGATGCGGCCGAACAACAGGTGTGGTTCGAAACCAAAAAGATACCGGGCGATAATAAAGCGGAAGTCGTATTGACGCAGGAGCAAGTCAGGTTGGTCTATACCATTGATATGGAAACTGACGTTATCGAGAAGATCACATTATCAGTGATTAACGGTGGCGAGGGTGAACTGAGATTTTCATATCTGCAGGACATCGAGAATGTTGACAATGAATTTACTCAACCGAGTGTAAGAAGCTACCGGAGATTGCAGCAGAATCCTCCGGGTATGCTGTGGCTTGTGAATTTGATAAACAGTCGTAGGTAAATTACATTCTTTCGTAAAAGCCCACAGGGCTGAAAGGAAGGTGCGTCATGGCTAATAAAACAAATGTTATGAGAAGTCTGGCGATTTTGTTTTTGCTCGTAGTGCTCGGCGGCGCAACTACCGTTGCAGGAAAGGTTATCTATGTTGACGATGTTGCCACCGGCGCAAACGATGGTTCAAGCTGGGAGAATGCGTACATTTTCCTACAGGAGGCTCTGGCCGATGCCAATTCTGCCGACAAGCCGGTTGAGATACGAGTCGCACAGGGAATCTACAGGCCGAATCAGGGACTCTTGGCCATACCGGAGTTTGACTTGAGAACAACCAACTTCCAACTTATCAGCGGTGTCACACTCAAGGGCGGCTACGCCGGTGTCGTTATGCCGGACCCGGACGCACGGAATGTTCGGAGGTACGAGACCGTTCTGAGCGGCGATTTAGCGGGCAATGACGTACAAGTTGCCGAACCGCATGATTTGCTCGACGAACCGACCCGATCCGAGAACAACTACAACGTTGTAACTTGTATAGATACTGATGAAACAGCCGTGTTGGACGGCTTCACTATTACTGCCGGAAACGCAAATAGGCCGTTTTTGCCTGGTCCGTATCCTTATACGGATCGTATTAAGGACGGTGCCGGGATGTATAATCACTCAAGTGACCCAACTCTGACTCACTGTATATTCACAGGAAACTCAGCAGCGGGTAGTGGCGGTGGAATATCAAACAAATCCGGCAGCCTGACGCTGACCGACTGCACATTCATCGGGAACTCGGCAGGAGAAGCCGGCGGAGGGATGTCTAACCACTTGATGAGCAGTGCCACTCTAAACAAGTGTACTTTCATCGCAAACGAGGCAATGTATTGGGGTGGTGCAATGTACAACTTCTTCGGGACCACATCAACCGTGAACAATTGTACATTCATCGGGAACTCAGCAGAAATTGGTGGTGGGATATATAATATAAATGATAACGAACTCATCCTAACCAATTGCACACTAACCGGCAATTCGGCACGAGTAAGAATAGGAAATGGAACACGAGGAAGAATAGGATATGGAAATGGTATAGTTTGTTCATCATTGTCTTCAACAAATATCAGGCCGAACGATGTTGAACTGACGAGCTGCATCTTTTGGGACGATGGCGATGAAATATGGAATGAAGACGGCTCGACAATCACCATTTCTTACAGCAACATCCAGGGAGGCCCGGCCGGAGTGTATGATCCCTTTGAAACGGTCATCCAGGGTGAAGGTAATATTGATGCAGATCCGCTGTTCGTGGATCCGGATGGTCCAGACAACATCCCCGGTACTGAAGACGACGACTTGCGGCTCGCTCCCTTGTCACCCTGTATTGGTGCGGGTGATCCGGCTTATGTGCGAGGGCGAAACGAAACGGATCTTGACGGCAACCCGCGAATCATAGATGACGGCATAGATATGGGTGCCTATGAGTGCCAGATTCCAATATATTATGTTTATGTCGATGAAAACGCCTTTGGTGATCTGAAGAATGGGACCAGGCAACATCCATTTAAATTTATCCAGGAAGCTATTAATTTGGTAAAAGACGGAGATACAGTTCTGGTCCTGCCGGGCAAATACGATAAGATTGATTTTAAAGGTAAGGCAATAACGGTTGCAGGTATCGAAGGTGCGACTGTCATAGAGGGTAGAATCGGTGGCCGAGGAGGCGGCACTATGAATCAGGACGCGGTTACCTTCCATACAGGTGAGGGACCGGACAGCGTTCTAAAAAACTTTATCATTAGTGAGTATGATATGGCAATATCCCTAAACTATGGCAGCAGTCCTACGATCCGCAATATCACAATCGTGAATAATCAGTTCGGAATAGCGGCTTATGAGAACTCGAATCCTGATATAAGTAATTGTATTTTTTGGAACAACGAGGACGGAGACCTGTTCCAGTGCAAAGCCCGGTATAGCTGTTTTGAAGTTATAAATCCGGGTCAAGGCAACATAAGCGTTAATCCGCTGTTCGTCGATCCGGCCAACGGCGATTACCACTTGAAGAGCGAAGGTTGGCGTTGGAATAGCGAAGGTTGGCTTCGGCTTTGGAATACAAGCAGCGGATCATGGACCTGGGACGATGTTACGAGTCAATGTATAGATGCCGGCGACCCGGATTTACCGCTGGGTGACGAGCCGATGAGCGTGCCGCGTGATCCATCCAACCTATACGGTGCCAATCGACGCATCAACATGGGCGCTTTCGGTGGAACGTCCCAGGCCAGCATGCCTCCGCCTGGCTGGGTGCTTCCGGAGTATGAAACTGATCCGCCCGAGCCTAATCCGGCCCAGTGGGCCCCAAACGGCGAGCCGCGAGAAGTCTATGGGGAGGGTGGAACATTCGATTATTGGGCCCAGATGACGGCGGCGGAGGCAACGGATGCCAGCGGATTGGTGCAGTATTTCTTCGAGTGTACCACAAGATCAGATTTTAACAGCGGCTGGCAAAGCTCGCGCACATACAACGTTCTGGTAGGCAGAAGCGGACTAGGCCAGCGTTTCCATGTCAAGGCCCGTGATATTTACGGCAATGAGACCGAGTGGTCTGAGGAACTGCCGGTTAATTAGCTGCAAAACAGCAGTGAATTTTAGATATCTTATTGATAGTTCATCGAGCAATAGATATAATACGAAGATAGTCATATATGTGCGAATGCGGAATTGTGATGTACAGAAGCAACGCTGATATCGGTTGGTTTTCGCGTTGGGAGACATCGTGTGAAAAGAAAGTCGCACAAAGGATTCACTCTGATTGAGCTTCTGGTGGTAATGGCGGTCGTCTCGGTTCTGTTCGGTATTTTGCTGCCGGCGCTGAGTAAGGTCAGGCACCAGGTGCGGGCGATAGTCGGGAGGAATAACCAGCGGCAAATTGTATGCGGAGTGAATCTATTTGCTATGGACAATGATAGCTGCTATCCGGAATCGGTTGCGACCATAGGGGACGAGTTGTATTGGAATTGGCAGGAACCGATGATGATAACGGGTTATCGTGCACGTAGTCCCCGTCTGCATCGTTCCATGAGTGCTTACCTGCGGCCATATATCGAAGATGCCGGCATTATGTATTGTCCTAATGCTCCTCAAAAATATCGGTACTTTAAGGATGCCTGGAATGACGGGGACGAATGGGACCATCCGGAAACACCGCCCGTGAAAGATCCGCTGAGCGGAACGTATTGCTTTTACTGGAACTATACAGGTTATCTCGAAGACAGGCCGTATCTTTTCAAGGGGCCGCGAAATTCCGCCGGCGGCCGAGGGCAGAGCAAATTGCTGGTGAGTGATTACTTTGGCTACGACCATTATCGGAGCCGAGACTCCTATGGCAGTTGTGAGAAGTTCGGAGGAGCTTCGATCACAGAAGGGACGATGCTTTCTTCAGCTTATTGGTCAGGCAAAGCAGGCGACGGATCAACCGTTCCCGAAATCAAGTTGAGCGCTGGCTACTCGGACGGGCATGTTGAGGATTATTCTGCCTCGGACGTATTGACTATGAAGGTTATATGGAAGCCGGAAATCGGCGAGCCTTATCCCGACGACATCGGACCAGGCTGTTTCTATCTGCCGCGAAACGCCCTGCATTAAAAGTCTCGCTGATTTCGACTTAATTTCACAAAAATCGGCGGCAAAGATTGCAAACGGCACCTTCGTGAGAGGGACAGTTGAACGCTCAGGCTCGTGGAAGAAGGTCGGAAGCACAGTGCTGCGACTAACCCGGCGAACGGATAAAGGAAGTCGCCGTCATAGTAGGTTTTGTAGTTTCAAATGAAACGTTGGCCGGGAAAACATGCTCTGAACGAGATGGAAAGTGATCCGCCATGCGAAAACCAAAAGGATTTACTCTCATCGAGCTTTTGATGGTGATTTCCATCGTTGTGCTATTGATGGCTCTATTACTGCCCTCCTTCCAAAGGGCCAGAAAGCAGGCCAGGGCCGTGGCGTGTCAGGCGAACCTCAAGCAGTGGGCCACGGCAGTAGCTCTATACACCCAGGATAACCAGGGACGGCTCCCTGAGACCCATGGAAATATCCTATGGCTTTTGCGCGGCCCGTTCCTCATTGAGGGCGACCCGAACAAACCAGGTGTATATCAAGACATAAACGCCAAAGGCATAGCCTGTTGCCCCATGGCCGTCAGGCCTGGGGGGCACCCAGGATTCGTGGCTAGCGCGCCTTGGGGTCGGGCGAAGGGTACAGACGGTTCAACATTTAGAGCCTGGGAGATTACAAGCCCCCCTCCACCATTTCGCGGCAGCTATGGGTTCAACGAACGGTTGTGCAACCCATTTGGATTTAATCCTTCTGCTCGTCTCCCCATCGGCGGCGTAGACATTTTCTCCCTCAGGGGCAGGTCCAACATCCCCACACTTCTCGATTCTACACGTCCTTGGGTTGACAGCTCAAGCGAGAGACGCCCACCGCCGAGGTTCGAGCCGTCGATGTACGGGGTTGTAGGAGGACTAAGTTTCTGCATAAACCGGCATAATGGGCACATCAACGTTCTTTTCATGGATTTGTCGGTCAGAAAGGTCGGCCTGAAGGAACTGTGGACCTTCAAATGGCATTCTGAATGGGACACGGCAGGTCCGTGGACCAAAGCCGGCGGCGTCCAGCCGGAAGACTGGCCAAAATGGATGAGAAAGTTTAAGGAATACTGAAGACTCTCGCAGAAAAAGGCCGGATGCCGGATTAAGAAAAAAGTAAGGAGCTTTCGAGTGTACCAGACTTAACCGGGCTGTTCTAAAACTGAGCGAGTGTCTGTAATGAGCGCGCTTAGTTTACGTTCAAAAGCTCCTTTACCTTTTTGCTCAACTGCATTATGCAATTTCGTGACGGCCGTTGCAGCATGTCCCAGAAACAGACTATAATCGGTCATACGAGGTGTCTTGCCGGCCGCTACCACTTCGGCAGGAAGACCGGCCGATCGTAATAAACGGACAAGGCTGTAACCCGCAGGACCTGCTTCATATACGACATTTTTCAAAGAGCTACGGATGTTCTGAAGATACCACAATAGTTTGGTATTATCCGACAACATAAAGCTCATCTTCGTCTGTAAAACAAAATATTTCGCTGCTTTTTGTGCAATCTTATTGACATACAGAATATTCAGATGTAATATTTTTTAGAGAATTCGTGGATGTTGACTTTATATTGGGCAAGAATATAGATGGAGCCCCGTGAGGATCTAAGGCCACTATACTTTTTGAAAATTGGGAGGAGTCTATAACTTAAGCATTTCACCATAATCTCGATAGAAATAATTTTACATCAATGAATTACATAAGGAACACGCAAATGAAACATTCTCTAATTCTCACCGGCATTGTATTAACTTTGGCCTTCATTTCACTGGGAGCAGGGGCTGGCCGTTCCGGCCAACTGGTGGTTAATGACGGCCGGCCTCATGGTGATCCCCCTTACCTGCTGGAGGATGGCTGGAAACCGTTACTGAACGGCAAGAACCTCAACGGTTGGCAGTATAGGAGAAACCCGGAGAAAGGTGGATGGGGCACCACCGCCGGGGTATTCTGGGGTGGTCCCGAAAATCCCAAGCAGTTGAAGGCAATAGCCAAACCGGGAGACCGCATCGTGAACACTATGACGGATTTCAAGCCCATCCCTGCCGATCTTTTCACGACGGAAAAGTTCGGTGACCAGGAGCTGTACATTGAGTTCATGCTTCCAGCAGAATCCAACTCCGGAGTGTACGTACATGGGTTGTACGAGCTTCAGATCATGGACAGCATCAAGAGAGGTGATTCTGCCCCGACCGTTCTTTGCGGTTCTGTCTACGACTATAAGCGCCAAGTCAACAACAAGTACGTCGGCGCTGTGGCTCCCCTGATGCGCGCCGAACGCCCTGCGGGACAATGGCAGTCATTCCATATCTGGTTTCAGGCCCCCCGCTTTAACCCGGCAGACAAGAAGATCTCCAACGCAAAGTTTATCCGTGTGCTCTACAATGGCGTGCTGATTCACGAAAACGTCGAAAGAAAAGCGCCAACCCGCGCGGCTATGGATATTCCGGAAGCAGCCACAAATCCTTTAATGCTGCAAGGCGATCATGGCCCGATAGCCTACCGAAATATTTATATTCGCCCCCTGCGTCCGTTGTCAAAAAAATGACCGCTAAAAAATAGCTTATGCATTGAAATGGGATTATCCAAATGAAAAATAAGACAAACCATCCTGGAAATCAGAACAATAATACGAGTACATCTGGAAATGTAAGCAACGGCGCCGGCCTCGGTGCATCACGACGAAGTTTCCTCGCTGCCGGGCTTACCGCACCTTTTGTTGTCCCCCGCTTTGTTCTTGGAGGCACAGGTTATCAGCCGCCAAGCGATACCCTCAACATTGCTGCTGTAGGTGTTGGCGGCATGGGTTCAGCCTACCTTAACGGCTGCAAGAACGAACGGATAGTCGCTTTGTGCGACCTCGACCACAAACGTTCGGCAAGGGTGTTTAATAAGTATCCAAAAGCCACACGCTACCACGACTTCAGGAAGATGTTCGACAAAGAGGCAAAGAACTTTGATGCACTAATCGTCGCCACTCCGGATCATACTCACACGATCATCATGATGGCCGGCATACAACTCGGCAAGCACATCTACTGCGCCAAGCCGATTACTCACAACATCGGTGAGGCCAGAAGGATCCGGCAAGCCCTTCGAAAAAATAAACATCTTATCACCAAGTCGAGCGTCCAGTCATCCGGCACCGATCGTGCTCGAAGCACGCAGGAATTATTGAAATCCGGAGCCATCGGCCCTGTGAAGGAACTGCATATCTGGACTGACCACCCGGCTTATCCGTGTTCGTTACTTAGGCCGAGCGATATTCAGACGCCACCGCCTGGAATGGACTGGGATAAGTGGATTGGCCCTGCACCATACCGGCCGTTTCATTCTACATATCATCCCTTATTCTGGCGCCCTTGGTGGGACTTCGGCTCAGGTACGGTGGGCGATATGGCCTGCCACTCGCTCCATGCGTATTTCAAAGAACTTCAACTTGGTGCACCGACCACTATCTACGGCTACGGATCCACTCACAACAATGGGTGGTTTAAGTACGTTACAACGCCGGAGTGCCAAAGCAGCGCGAATATTATCACGTGGGAATTCCCCGCCAGAGGGAACAGGCCTCCGTTGAGTGTGCACTGGTATGACGGAGGCATGAAGCCCCATCGCCCGGTTGAACTCGACCACAGCTTACAGTTGCCGGCCTCCGGCCTTATCTTCGTCGGCGAGAAGGGCAAGCTGATTTCCGGTTATAGCGGTGGCTACCCATTCGGTCGTCGCGGCAACGTAATCGATGGCGGTCTGTTATTGCCTGAGGATAAGTTCAAGGACTTCCAACCGCCGCCAAAGACTATGCTCCGATGCGATGATCACTACGGCGAATGGACCCAGGCCTGTAAGACTGGCTCAAGAACTTGCTGTCCCATCGAATTCGGCTGTGAGATGACCGAGATGGCTCTGCTCGGGGCACTGGCGCTGCGTACAAAGCGGGTACTCGAATGGGACGTTAAAACTATGTGTGTCACTAATAGCGAAAAGGCAAACAGCCTGGTTGATCCGCCATACCGCGATGGGTGGTCTGTGTAATTGGAGTTGTCTGGTACGGCTGTTCCAGGTGAAAATCCTCCACAGAAATCTAAAGGGCTACTGCCCGGCGCAGGCTAAGCAGGAACCGAGAAGCCCATTCTACCCAGCTACTTTGTAATCGTTCACGTGGTATGAATATGAACTATGGCACCAGTAGTGATGCAAGGGGTTGATCGGAGAAATTAGCCTGAATAGATTGATATATAAAGTCAAATGGACTCCGGCCTTGGCTGGCACAGGTAGCCCGTGCAGTCCAGATGCGTTCGCGCCAGGCTCTGCCCTTTTAGCCGCGAGTGCCTTGTTTGATGTGGCGGTCTATGACAACAAAGCGGCTTTCCGGCACTTACGGGGTGCCGGAAAATAATTTCACACCAAAGCACTTATAGCTTGCGTTGCCGCGGCTGGTTGTGTTATAATATAAAAAGTAAACCAAGAGAAGCAACTCATCAGATTCAAATGAAACTTTGGCCAGGAAAAATCTTCTCCAAAAGACAATGAGATACGTCATGCCCAAGCTAAAAGGTTTTACGTTAATAGAGCTTTTGGTAGTGATTGCTATTATTGCATTATTGATGGCGATATTGATGCCGACGTTGAGGGCGGCCAAAGAAAGCGCCAGAAGGGTGGTTTGTCTCAACAATGTAAAGACATTGGGATTTGCGAATACGCTGTACGCGGAGGAACACGATAACAAGCTGGTCCCATTTATAGATCCCACCCAGCGTTACACTCTTAGTAACGGCTCTGAGCAGTCTTTGTTATGGTGCAATATTCCGGATTATATCCGAGCCTTGAGTGCTACAGCAAAGGATACGCTTGATTTTAACGTTATATCAAACGCGACAAGTGCTACAGGCAATTATGCGCTTCCGAAAAAACTGCGATGTCCGAGTTGTATAATCGACAAGGATGGTTACTGGGCACGCCAGATTGGCGGTGCAACGTGGTGGGAAATTCGAACCACGTACGGCTACAATGTCGAAGATGCGTCACACGGCCACGACGCTGAGATTTTTCGTGGTAAGGGATTACCTCAATTGAACATCAAAGAGCCGTCGCAGAAGATAGTATTTATCGACAGCTCAGACTGCGTTGTGGATATGCTTAGGGCGAATTATGTAAACTACTGGGATAGAGTCGGCGAGATTTATGAACATCCGGATAAGATTAGACTGACGTCGTACAGACATAGTGAAGGGGCTAATATCGCTTTTGCCGACGGCAGTGCAGCATATCGCAAGAAGGCCGACATCTTTCACTTCCTCGGTTTGCCGAACGCTGCGGGCACAAATGTGGACAACTCTCGGAATGAGAAAATGTGGCTCATTCTGCCTTAATAAGGGATTCTGAAAATAATATGAATTGACCGCCTGGAAATCTTGAGCTAAGATAGAGTTGCCTGGCACCGGTTCATAGGATTAAGTCTTGACCATATCAATTTAATTGAAGGATATCTTTCAAATGAAGACAAGAAAACACACGCCTTTGCTGATACTAACAATGGTATTATCATTGGGAAACTTATCACAGTTATTTGCGCAGAAGTTTGAACCAAACTGGGATTCTCTCAAACAATATCAATGCCCCGAATGGTTCCGCGATGCCAAACTTGGAATCTTTCTACACTGGGGGCCGCATTCGGTGCCAGCATTTGACGATTGGTATGGCAGAAATATGTACATTCAGGGTCATCGGACTTACCAATACCATCTCAAGACTTATGGTCATCCCTCCAAATTTGGTTTTAAGGATATAATCGCTCTGTGGAAAGCTGAAAAATTTGATGCCGACAAATTGGTGAAGATTTTCAAGCAGGCCGGGGCAAAATATGTAGTTCCCGTGGCTGCTTTCCATGATAACTATGACCTTTGGGACTCCAAAGACCACAAGTGGAACGCGGTTAACATCGGGCCCAAGAAGGACATAATCGGCTTATGGAGAGAAGCAGCGTTAAAGAACGGATTGAGATTCGGGGTTTCTGCTCATAGTGCCCGTTGCTATAGTTGGTTCAACACCAGCAAGGACAGCGACAAATCGGGCCCGTATGCCGGTATTCCTTACGACGGCAACGATCCCAGGTACGTGGACTTATATCTTGAGAAGAATAACGAACAGGGACCATATCTTCCGAAGAATCCGTCTGAGGCCTGGATGCAAAGCTGGTATAAGAGGACCAAGGACCTGGTGGACAGCTATCAGCCCGATCTGCTTTATTTTGACGGTGGTGTGCCGTTTGGCGATATCGGCCTCAAGATAGTGTCACACTATTACAACCAGAACCAAAAATGGCATGATGGTAAACTTGAAGCCGCATTTACCATTAAGAAAACCAGGATTTCAGGCGCTTACCAGGAAGGCATGTGCATACGAGATCTGGAAAGAAGCCAATTGGAAGATATCAAGCCCGAACCATGGCAAACAGACACCTCGATCGGGTCCTGGTTTTACAGGAAGAACGGCCGTTATGAATCTGTTGATTCCATTGTTGATATGTTTGTGGACATCGTAAGCAAGAATGGTAGTTTGCTGTTGAATATACCGCTCAAGGCTGATGGCACTATGGACGCTACAACACAGAAAATCCTTCGTGAGCTTGGCGGCTGGATCTCGATTAACAAAGAAGCAATTTACGGCACCAGGCCCTGGACAATTTATGGAGAAGGACCGACAGTGGTAAAAGAGAGATACTCTGAAGAGATTAAAGAAACTTTCACCTCGAAAGATTTTCGGTTTACTACTAAAGGCAACAATCTCTATGTCTTTTGCCTGAATTGGCCAGATACGAAAGGGGCGATTACTATCAAGTCGCTCTCGGCAGAGCAAGCGTCGGGCAAAATCTCCCGGCTCGATCTTTTAGGACATAATGGATCACTAAAATGGCAGCGCGACAATGAAGGTTTGAAAATACAATTACCCTCCAAAAAACCCTGTGCTTATGCTTTTACAATCAGGATACAATTTAGCTAAGATTAGGAACAACGCACGAAAAGCGGAAATACACACAGGAGCTTGAAGACTGTCCTTTGGTTACTTTCTTGGCCAGTCAATGTGCTATTATTTTTCAAACCTCCACATATCTACGGTCATATCTTCAGCAGCCATCCATTCGACGTGCCAGTCAAGAAACAGCACGTTGCAGCCGTCTCTATGTCGAGCTCTTGCTACCCGTCTGCCTTCGGTTATGTCCCGACTCTCAGAGTCGGGCAGATGCGTCTCAGTCCATACATCGCACCGAGTGAGGTCCCGGTCGGTCGCCATTTTTATTATGGTCCGCCATGGCCCGTCCTCGTTGTCGGCAAGGTAGATGGTCGTGGACGGGTGTTCACACTCAGTCAGCTTGCTTTGCCAGGTCCGGGAAGCGCCTTCATCAGGCCAACCGTTAACGACATAGCCAAGGGTTTGTTCTTTGTCAGGATAGCTGGGACAGCGAAATATCTTGATGTTACGGTAGTCATCATCGATAGCCTTCTGTGCCAAATAAGGCATAAAACACTGGAACCACGGTCTCATTTCGGTAATTGATGACCAATCAGCCGAACGTGGGATGAACAAATCGTAGTCCTCGGCATATAAATTGGCTGCCATGCCAATTTGTTTCAAATTATTTCTGCATACAACACCCTTGGCCTGTTTTTTAACCCGCTGTAGTGCCGGCATCAATATCGCCATCAACAGCGCAATAATAGCAATTACAACCAACAATTCTATTAGCGTAAATCCTCTTAGTTTAGACACGATGGTTCTCCTTTTTGCGGGAAGGTTTTTCTAAACCGACGCTTCAAACTTAATCTGATGCACTCCATCGCTGAGTTTATCTGCCGTAATTATATCACAAACAGTCGTGGTAATGCAAGCTATTTGCTGATTTTTAAGTCAGGTATTGCCGGATCCGGCATCTTTTGGCAGTTTAGGAGCTTTTAACGAAATTCACCCTAAACACGCCTAAGAAAACACGAACATTTCCGGACTTTGCCAATCGAAGAATATTAGTTATATTTTAATAGTTGGGGCATAGTAGGCATAGTGAGCATAGTGAAGGTGTTAAGATTATGAAGCTAAAAGGTAAACTGCGCGGCGTTACATTTTTCCTGGCGATATGTGCAAGCGGTATCCTGGCGCCCTTTTGCATTCTGTTAATGGCCGGAGAATATCAATCGGCACACGACAGATTGGAGATACAAAGCCGGGAGTTCCAGGGCTGGGAGGCCTGCAAACAAACCAAGCCTGCTTATTTTAAGGACAATGCAGAGGAGGTGGCTGCCTGCACAAAAGGCTTAAACGAAGCGAAAGAAAATTTCTGGGTCAAAACCCCGAAAGTACAATTGGCAGGGCTGTTCCTGTTAGCGGGTGTAGGCAGTGCAATTAGCGGATACCTAATTACCTTGATTGTTGTCCGGTTTGGCGGTTCAGGTATTTACAGATTCGTTAGATGGCTGGGGCGTTGTTTTAGGCGTCATTCCGAGCACAAAAAGCTTTTAGCCATGAGAATAGCCGAAAAGGCGCTCAGACGTGAAGAAGCTCAAAGACATTTAAGTAATAAAAAAGCTGTCTTTAGTGACTGGAAATTAGTGGGTAGTAAGCCTAAGTAAAATAAAGTGCCTAAAGTGAGCTAAAGATGGATAACAGAAGCGGGATTCTCGATTCTCGATCCTTGATGCTCGACGCTCGTTAAATAGTAACCCGCCATAACCGTCCATTTCACAAACTAAGCCTAAAACTAATGATAAAACAGAAGCTCGCCCAGACGCCAAAACCACACATCCGTTAGAGTAATTCTCCAGAAAAAGTGGAAAAATCTTGCAATCTAAGCAAGATTTGAACGAGTCTCTGTAATACATGTGCTCAAAAACCATCAAAAAGGCCGAGCACTTTACCCGGACTCCAGCCCCGACGCCCTGACTCTCGACAGCGGTTTCGCGAGTGGAAAGAGCAAGAGCGCCGAACCTGACAAGGTGTGACCTGTCACCGCTCGACATGGTCCGGACTCACAGATGCAACTGCAGTCCCGGCAGCTTCTTCTTCAGCCGCTGGAGGCCTTGTTCCGTAACCTTGCAGCCCGCGAGGTCCAGGTGTTCCAACGTCGATATCTGGGACAATTGCTGGAGTCCTTCGTCCGTAATTTTGGCACCGCGA
>Ga0114922_10003016_pt1 | contig 15730 bp, 11 predicted proteins | sample AartaG_FD_100975 | JGI IMG/M metagenome (GOLD analysis project Ga0114922, IMG submission 100975) | Deep subsurface microbial communities from Aarhus Bay to uncover new lineages of life (NeLLi) - Aarhus_00045 metaG | ecosystem: Environmental > Aquatic > Marine > Oceanic > Sediment | place...
ATATACCTTGTTCTGGTAGGATTCTAAATATCCGTGGCATTGTATTGGTAGGATAACATCAAATTTTATGTTTGTCAAGAAAAATGGAAGCGTCCCCTTTTTCGTCCCCCTTTTCCCCTTTTTTTACTAAGAGACATTATGCAGAAGGCCTTTGATAATGTTCATCGGATCGGTGGAGAAAGAAAAATTACTATGCGTAAAGCAGCCTATATCCTGGCTGTAGAAAGAGTTACTGAAGCCACCAGAGTAAGGGGTTTATATCCGTAGGGTGAATCTAGGAATACATTTTGCAGGTGAGATTAGGAAGGAAAAGAGTAGGTGCACCAAATCGTTGTGAACGAATCGAATCAAGTCGTTGGGAGGAGCGAATCAACGAAGCAATCTCACATTTGTCTTCAATAAAATGGCAATGACAAAAAAGAAGGAATTCTTAGAAGAGAATGGTGCAATTTTTCTAGAACAAAAGTGGGTGGCAGGATGAGCTGTTTTTATTTGTCAACTTATTTTACTCAGGCAAAGAAAGAGTTGACAACACAAAATAGCGTGATATAATAAGAGTGCCTTCAAATAAAAGCAAACTATGCAAAACTGCAAATAAGGTCTACAATAACTTATTTTATACCGGATAAAAAACTATCGAGATGGCGGTAGAGAGAGAAAGAATACTTAAATGAAAAAAAGTTTCTATAACCAGCCAAATAAGCAGTCCAAAGAGACTGCTATTTTAAATACGATAAGGGAATATGGTCCTGTATCGAGAACCAAGATTGCTAAAATCTTCAAATTAAGTCCGGCTACAATAACTAAGTATGTCAATGGGTTAATTCAAGCGGGAGTAGTAAAAGAAGAAGGACGGGAATCCTCCACAGGGGGAAGAATGCCGGTATTGCTGAGAATAGCACCAGAGGCTATGTATGCCATAGGAGTTGACTTGGGCGGAGCTAATCTCAGGGTAGTGGTAGTAAACCTGGAAAATAATATAGTAGCTAAGATTACCAAGAAGACCAATGCAGATGAAGGTAGAGACAAGGTTTTTCGGAGGGTGATCGATGCTATCCATGAGGCTATCGAGCACTCAAAGATAGAGAAAGACAAGATCAAAGGAATTGGCGTTGGAATCTCGGGACTGATTGATCATCGAAGGGGTGTTTGTCTTTACTGTCCCAATATAGAAGGATGGGAGAATGTTCCTGTAAGAAGATTAGTAGAAGAGGAGTTTGCCATCGATACGTCTGTGGAGGATAGTTCAAGGGCCATGGCACTGGCAGAGCATTGGTCGGGGGTAGCTAGAGGTATAGACAATTTCATTTTTGTCAATGTAGGAATAGGCATAGGTTGTGCTATTTTTATTCACAGAGAGCTCTACCGTGGTATCGGTGGTATAGCTGGTGAGTTCGGCCATATAACCATCGATGAAACCGGTCCCAGATGTAACTGCGGAAACTATGGCTGTTTGGAGACCCTGGCCTCTGGTCCAGCTATTTCCAGGCGAGCAAGGCAGGCTATAGGAGAAGGTGTTGTATCTCTCATTGAAAAATTAGCTGAGGGAAATCTGGAGAGCATTGCCCCAGAGATTGTGGTAGAGGCAGCAAAAAGAGGAGATAAGCTCGCCTTCAACATTATGGAGAAAACAGGTGAGTATCTGGGGATAGGTATTGCCAATATGATTAATATTTTCAATCCTGAGCTTATTGTGATTGGCGCGGGAGTATCACAGGCAGGCGATATCCTACTGGAACCCCTTAAACGTGCAGTCAAAGCACGAGCCCTACAGCTTTCTTCTAGCATGACTAATATAAAGGTCTCGCAATTGGGTGATGACGCCGGAGCCCTAGGGGCGGCTATTATGGTATTAAAAGACATTTTCGTGCCTTCTTTAGATGTTATTTAATGAAGATTAGAAAATTTTTAAAAGAGAAACCGTTGATTGAACTCAGAAGTTAAAGATATTAGAGAAAAGGAGATTAAGATATATGGTCACAAAAGTGGAAAGAGAGAAAAGATTAGCTATCAACGGAGGAAAACCGGCAAAAACTACGCCCAATTTACCTATGTTTCCTGGAGGGATGGAGGTGGGGGAGGAAGAAAAAAAGGCTGTTCTGGAAGTTTTAGACCATAAATATCTCTTTCGCTATTACGGACCCGAGGATTTTCCTTCCCGGGTGAAGATGTTGGAAGAGGAATTTGCCAGAATGATGGGAGTAAAACATACTCTGGCAGTAAATTCCTGCACTTCAGCTCTCATCACTTCTCTAATAGCAGTGGGGGTGGGTCCGGGAGATGAAGTGATTGTGCCTGGATATACTTTTTTTGCCTCCTGTGCTGCGGTAATTGCTGCTAAAGCTATTCCTATAATAGCAGAAATTGATGACTCACTTACTCTGGACCCGGAGGATCTGGAGAAAAAGATAACTTCCCGCACTAAAGCAATAATTCCTGTCCATATGCGGGGGGCTCCCTGTCAAATGGATAGAATTATGGAAATAGCCAGAGAACATAACCTGAAAGTTGTGGAGGATACTGCCCAGGCTTGTGGAGGGAGCTTTAAGGGGAGCAAACTGGGTATTTTCGGAGATTGTAATGCTTTTAGTTTCCAATATCATAAAATAATCACTACCGGTGAGGGTGGTATAGTGGCTACAGATGATGATTTATTCTATGAGAGGGCTCAGGGTTATCATGATACTGCTGCCTGCTGGAGGCCGGACCGCTTTGCTCCAGCCCGCTATGAGGGTGAGCTTTTCCCGGGGGTTAATTTCCGTATGCCCGAGTTAATAGGAGCGGTAGCTAGAGTCCAACTCAAGCGCCTTGATGGGCTTATCGAGAAAATGAGGAGAAATAAAGCACGCATAAAAGATGCTATTGAGGATATAGAAGCTCTTAAATTTCGTAAGCTTAATGATTCAAAGGGAGATACAGGTATTGCCCTCATCTTTTTCCTACCTACGATAGAGATAACCAAAAAGTTTGCTAAGGCTCTAAAAGCAGAGGGTATAGAGGCAAGTTCCATATACAATAAAGGGATACCGGACTGGCATATCTATGCTCATTGGGAATTCATCATAAATAAAGAAACAGCTACCTCGGAAGGTTGCCCTTATACCTGTCCCTATTATAAAGGTCCAGAAATCAAATATTCGCCTGATATGTGTCCTAATACCCTGGATTGGCTAGGCCGCTCCATTCATATAGATATTCCTCCTCAGATGAAGGAGGAAGACTGTGATATGATTGCGGAGGGTATCCGAAAGGTAGCAGAGGCATATCTGTAAGCATAGGTTTTTCTTATAAAGAGGAGAAAGGTAAATGATAAAGATAGGTGTGTGTATAGAGACAGTATTTACAGAATTGCCTTATATAGAGAGGATTAAAAGAGTAGCTAAAATAGGCTTTCCAGGGATTGAGTTTTGGTTTCATAATCGTCGTTTCGATGGTACCAATCTCTTTAAAGAAATGAAGGACATCGAGGCTATAGCTAAGGTTGTTAAAGATTTGCATCTTGAGGTAACTGACTTTGTGGTAAATTCTCCCGAGGGTAAAAACGGAGGATTACTGGTGAAACCTGAGGATAGGGAGAAGTATCTAGGAAGACTAAGAGAGCTAATTCCCCTGGCTCATAGGCTCAACTGCGAAAAGTTAATAACCTGTACCGGCAATAAAGTAGAAGGCCGAAGTTATGAGGAGCAAAGAAAAAATGTCATTGATACATTGAGCCAAGCCTCTGAAGTAGTAGAAAAAGAGAACATAATCTTAGTTTTAGAGCCCTTGAATACTCTGATAGACCATCCAGGATATTTTCTTGATTCGGTTAAAGAAGGGGCCAAAATCATAAGAGAAATCAGCCATCCCAATATCCGTTTGCTTTATGATATTTACCATATGCAGATAATGGAAGGAAATATCATCTCTACCATTGAGGAAAATATCGATATCATTGGGCATTTTCATGCTGCTGGTGTTCCAGGAAGGTACGAACTTTATTCCGGTGAATTAAATTATCCCAACATCATTAAGAGAATAGATGAATTAGGCTACAAAGGCTACATAGGATTAGAGTATTTTCCCAGTATAGATTCTGAGGAGTCTTTGAGGAAGATAAAAGAGAGAATATCAGTTTAATTCAATTTTGTCTGTTTCCTATAAGCAATTATGGAAGCTAGAAATGAAGCCAGAGGGAGGTGAGAAAATAAATAGGCCGTTAGTTGGGGAATAGTAGAAGGTTTCTAATAACTCAAGGAGAAAAAAATGAAAAAAAGAGTAATGAGTTTTTTGATGGTCTTAGCGGTTTTAGCCATTTGTGAATTGAGCATATTTTTATTGGCGTCGACTGCTAAGGTGACTATCACTTATTGGCATTGCTGGGGAGGATACCATGCAGAGGTTATGCAAAAGGCTGGGGATGAGTTTAATAAACTCCATCCGAATATCAAGGTAGAACTTCTCGTAGTACCTTATGAGCAACTGCGTCCTAAATTGACTATAGCCGTAGTTGCTGGTTCTTCGCCTGATGTAGTTTGTCTGTGGGACCCTGACCGACACCTTTATGAGCGTACTTATACTCCCTTGAATGATTTTATCGCCGGGGATCCTGACATTAATTTAGAGGATTATTTTCCAGGGCTAATGGATGAGGTAACATATAAAGGGAAGATTTATGGTCTTCCTCGAGTAGGCTGCTCTACCTTGATGTTCTATAATAAAGATGTTTTTGAGGAGGTAGGGCTGGACCCAGAAAGACCCCCTGGAAACTGGAAGGAATTAGAGAGTTACTCAGATAAAACCACTAAGAAAGATGCTAGGGGAGGATATGAAAGGGTAGGATTTATTCCCTGGGAAGAAGCCGGTGGGGGAATACAGTTACCTCAGCAGTTTGTCTGGCAGGTTGGGGGAAAATGGTACGATCCAGAAACTAAGAAAGTGATAACGACTAGTCCCGAACATTTCAGGGTCTTCCATTGGTTCGAGTCCTGGGCTGAAAAGTATGATATAAGGAAGATTTCCGCGTTTAAAGCGACCGAAGCAGGATTTTTTTCTAATTTTGCTGGGGAAAAAAGAATTCTGCGGGTTAATGGAAACTGGGGGGTGCAAGACATTGAGAAGTACGGCCGTAAAGGATTGAAGTACGGTGTAACTTTGCTGCCCTTTCCGGAAGGAGGCAGACCGACGAGCATGTTTTGGACCGATTCCACTGCTGTAGTGAGGGGAACTAAACACCTTCAAGAGGCCTGGGAGTTTGTGAAATGGTACACTACTGATGGGATAAAGATCATGATTCCCATAATGACTGAAATGCCTGCCAGGTACGACCAACTCGATATGGAAGTCTATCAGGACCCAATAATGCAAGAGTTCATTAAGGCATTAGCATATAACTGCTCAATACCGGACTTTCCCATAAAGGAGTTCTATCAGACAAATCTAGAAGCAGCCGTTGATTATATTATCTATGGTAAGAAAACTGTTGAAGAAGCGCTAGCTGAGGTGCAGACCAAAGTGCAGAAGGAATTGGACAGAGTCTTAGCCAAATAGATATTGCTGAATTTTGAAGGTTGAACTATCTCCTCGTCGCCATAATGGCGACGAGGAGATAGGATAGAGAAAGGTAGAGTAAAAATTGAAAAAGTATGTTAAGACAGCTGGAATGAGAACTTTTGCTCTTAAAAAAAGAAGCAAAATGAGTTCCAGTGAAGCAGTGAAGGGTTATCTTTTCGCTTTGCCCTGGTTTATAGGTTTTTTTGTCTTTACCCTTTATCCTGTAATGGCAGCAATTTATTATAGCTTTTGTAGCTATGATATAGTTAGTCCGCCACAGTGGATTAATATTGCCAATTATAAGACCTTAATAAATGAAGATCCCCTATTCTGGAAATCCTTGTTTAACACTGTCTTTTATACTTTTTTTTCTGTTCCTCTGGGAATATTAATAGCTTTAATTCTGGCAGTATTATTAAATTATAAGTTAAGGGGTATGAGTTGGTTTCGGACTATCTTTTACTTACCTACCATTGTACCAGTAGTGGCTTCCTGCATTCTCTGGCTCTGGATACTCAATCCCCAGTTTGGCTTGTTAAACGTTTTTTTGGCTAAGCTAGGAATAGCTGGTCCGGGGTGGCTTGCTGATGAAAATTGGTCCAAGCCTTCTCTTATTCTCATGAGTACCTGGGCAGTAGGAGGAAGCATGATTATCTTCTTGGCAGGGCTTCAAGGTATTCCTCGAAGACTTTATGAAGCAGCAGAGTTGGATGGGGCTAATTGGTGGCGTAAGTTGATCTCTGTTACCGTACCCATGCTGAGCCCCGCCATTTTTTTCAATATGATTATGGGCATCATTGGCTCATTCCAAGTTTTCACCCAAGTTTTCATTATGACCGATGGAGGGCCGGTTGATTCTACCCTTTTCTATGTCCTTTATCTTTACAGAAATGCTTTTGTTTACTTTAAGATGGGATATGCCTCTGCTATGGCTTTAATTCTGTTTATCATCATTCTTTTTTTTACTTTAGTCATAGTTCTTACTTCTTCTAAATGGGTTTATGAAGAGGTAAAATGAGGAGATAGAAGAGTGAAAAAATATTATCTGAGAAGTCATTATGCCAATGAAGTAATGAGCAGAGGACTTCTGTATGTAGTTTTAATAGGGTTAGCGAGCATTTACATACTCCCTTTTATCTGGCTCATTTCTAGTTCCCTTAAGTCTCCTTCCCAAATTTTTGTTATCCCTCCCCAATGGATACCTAATCCTGTAATCTGGCAAAATTATCCCGAGGCCTTAACCTTAATGCCCTTTTTTACCTATCTTAAGAATACTTGTATTATCGCTTTCACCACGGTACTGGGATCACTTTTATCTTGTTCCTTAGTTGCTTACGCTTTTGCTCGACTTAGATGGCCAGGAAGGAATATTTTTTTCATTTTGCTTTTAAGCACCATGATGATTCCTTTTCCGGTAACTATGGCTCCCTTATTCATCTTGTTTAGTAAAATAGGTTGGATAAATACCTTTAATCCCTTAATTATTCCCGCTTTTTGCGCCAGTCCTTTTCTTACTTTTCTTTTAAGACAATTCTTCAGAACTATCCCCACAGAACTATCTGATGCGGCTAAAATAGATGGGTGTACAGAACTGGGCATTTATTCCAGGATAATACTTCCTCTAGCTAAGCCTGCCCTAGCAGTAACAGCTATTTTTGAGTTCTTGTTTGCTTGGAATAATTTCCTTGGTCCTCTTATTTATCTAACTGATCAAAGTAAATACACCTTGGCTATCGGCCTTCAGCTTTTTAAGGGAGCACATGACACTGAATGGGCACTACAAATGGCTGCCTCGGCGGTGGTGATATTACCGGTGATAGTTCTTTTTTTCTTCACCCAAAGGTATTTTATTGAAGGAATAACTTTGACAGGAATGAAGGGGTAAGTTGGGTTTAATGTGGAACATGGGTTAGAGCGCAGTTAAAGAAAGAATTTTATAAACAATGTCATCAATTTAAGAATTATAGCGATGTTTTAAAGAAGGATTAATTGTAATAGGAGTAAAAAGTTAGGAAGGGAGACATTATGGCTAATATTAGTGAGAACAAGTTAGTTAATCTTGTGGAATTTGGGGAAATTAAGTGGTGGTCAGGGAAGAAGCCAAATGAGATTGAAGGTCATCTCATTGAGCCTTCCAGGGATGAAGAAGACGTTCTCTACTGGCTTCCATCAGCAGAATTTGAGGAAAGTGAGTCACATATAGGAGTAGAGTGGAATGAGCCGAGAGATGTATATAAAATACAGGTAACTTATAAGGATAACCAATCTGTCCCAGATCCAAATTCAGTAAGGGTAGAGTATTGGCAATATAGTTGGCCAACCCCCGCTCCAGAAAAATACAAAGCAGCACGTCGTGGTTGGATAGAGGTGGATGATCCCTGGCATGGGAATTGGGTAACCGCTAATACTGAAGTGACGGTCAATGGAAATCAGCACATATATAGTTTTGAGCATCTTGATATAACTGAGGCACTTGGAGAGCAAACGTGGGAAGGAGTCCAAGACTATGAGTTTTATCATCTTTTACGTGAGAAGACTGAGCGTCAACTAGAGGAGGCAGAGGATTATAATTCTATATTTCGAAAGACTTTGAAGGTTCGTCTTGTCTTTAAAGATAATCTTAAACCGGTAATTGCTGGCCTACAGATATACTCCAAATCTTTATGGAAGGAGATGGGTGTAGATATTTTTTTTGGCTGTGGTGAAAGAAAGGGCGAGGATTGGTCAGGGGCTATAGAGGCTCATAATGGCAGTATAAAAAGCATTGAGCCCTTAGATTTTGACGAGAAAGATGCTATTATCAAAAAGAATGCCTGGGAGTGTAAAACCAAGGGAAAGTCAAAGGGGATTCGAGCTAAAGTAATGTATGCTGATTGTTTTGCTAAGTCTTCAGACCGCACTGTAATTACCATAAGAACAAAAGTAAGGAGTTTCTCCTTTCTTATTAATGATTTATTTCAAGGACCTATCCTGATAAAGGACCATAATGTCCTGGTAAAGAAAAGCGATGAGGAGATTGATTACCAGACATACCTGAATAAATTAGCCTCTTTGAATAAAAAAAGTATCTATGATTCAGTTACCTCTGAACCAGAGCAATCATATGAAAGGGTCTTTGAGGAAATTCCTCCTTTAGAGAAAGCCAAGCAAGGGCCGCCCTATGGTAGATATATGATCTTAGGCTGCGAAGGAAATCGCCAGGAATTTGCCCTAAGGTTTAATGGGCATTTATTTGCCAACAAGAAATTTCTTAAAGTTCGTGGTCATGATACAGCAAAACTTTTGTGGCCAGGAATGGAATTACAGTATAAATTTGGCACCGGAGATCCACCTGATTTTCCTGAAAGAGAGGGTGGCTGCCTGCAAAGTGTGAGGGAAGGATATCTTCCAGTAGCTAAAACCTCCTGGTTGGATAGGGAAATTGAGTATAAAGAGGAGGCATTTGCGGCATTTCTTGAGAGCTCTATGCAGGATTCACTTATAAAACGGGGAGATGAGGATATTGTTTGCCTGATGCAATTTACTATTAGAAACACCACTATGGGGAAAAAGCAGGTCGAATTATGGTTCCTGATACAGCCATGGGAGGAATTATCCTTTGAAGGCGGATTCATTGAAGCTAAAGGTAGGGTAGTTTCTGGTGAAACAGTGAAGGATAAGTGGAAAGTTGAGAAATATGAAAAGCCTCTACTCAGAGGCTATGTTAATATCAACGGTAAAGGCAGGTTGTTTCCAAAAACTTGTGTGGTTGGCTCAGAGGATACTCATAATATTCCCAATGCCATACTCTATGAAGTTGAACTTGATAGTTATGAGAAGCATACAATTAACCTTGCTATTCCCTTTGCTACCTTAGTCAATAAGGATTTACTCTCCTCTTTAAGTTACAGCAATAAGTTAAATGAGGTCATCTCTTACTGGAAGGGCTATATTAATAAGGGGATGCAAGTAAATGTTCCTGATGCTATTATTAATGATTTCTATAAAACTGTGCCTATCCATCTAGCCATCTCTGTGGATAAAGACCCTTATTCGGGTCTATATGAGGTGCCCGCTGCTACCTATAACTATGGACCTTGTGGAAACGAGGCTTGCTGGCAAATCCGCCAACTTGATTATCGTGGATACCACAAGCGGGCGAAGGAGTATCTAGAAACCTTTATTCGAGTTCAAGGGAAAAAGCCCTTGGATGGGCACTTTAAATCCAAAAAAGGTGGCCTTCAGGCTCTTGGTATTTATGGAGATAAGATATACAAAGGAGGTTTTAATTACAATCTTGACCATGGGTTTATTCTCTCTCAGCTTGTAGAGCACTATCTTTTGACCAGAGATCGAGAATGGTTGGATAGAATTTTGCCCAATCTTATAGAAGCGTGTGACTTTATAATTCGAGAAAGAGCCTCCACCATGCATAAAAAATTCGATGGTAGTAAATGTTCAGAGTACGGCTTATTGCCCGCAGGTCATCTTGAGGATAATTGCGAATGGAGATACTGGTTTGCTGTCAATGCTCATGCTTATCATGGTATGAGATTGACGGCGGAGGTGCTTGCCGAGATTAATCACCCTGAGGTGAGAAGGATATTAAGGGAGACTGAGGCTTATGGCAGGGATATCCGCGAAGCGGTAGAGAGAACAATGATAGACTCGCCAGTGGTCAAGCTATTGGATGGAACTTATATACCTCATGTTCCCACACGAGCTGGCCTGCATGGAAGGGATTTGGGATGGTTTCGTGAAGGCGCATATGGGCCCTTACATTTAGTCACCTGCGACATAGTCAAGCCTGATGAGGAGATGACAACCTGGATTTTAAAGGACCTGGAGGATAACATATTTATTAGTCGAGAGTTTGGCTGGCCAGTGGATGTTGAAAAAAACTGGTTTAGCCAGGGAGGGATAGCTCCTCAACCAAATCTATTAGATAACGCTCTTGTCTATTTGAAAAGAGATCAAATTGAACATGGAACAAGATGTTTTTATAATAACTTAGGAGCCAGTCTGTATTCAGATGTGCGAGTTTTTGCTGAATGGGTGATATACCCCGGGTGTGGAGGTGGTCCATTTTACAAAACTCCTGATGAATGCAAATTTCTCAATTGGCTGCGCACGTTTTTAATCTATGAAGAGGAAAATAAATTATTTCTTGCCATGGGTACGCCAAGAAAGTGGCTAAAGAATGGTGAGACTATAACTGTGGGAGGAGCAGCTACTTATTTTGGAACTCTTAGTTATAAATTACATTCAAGAGTTTCCTCTGGGGAAATTGAGGCAGTTTTGAAACCACCGAAGCGTAACTCTCCGAAAGAAGTTGTAATTCGCTTTCGTCATCCAGAGAAAAAATTAATCAGGGAAGTTGTCGTTAATGGTGCCAGACATCAAGATTACGATGTTAATAAAGAGATCGTACACTTGACCAAATTATCGGATGATATGCAAGTAGTAGTTAAATACTAACAGATTAATTTCTTTTTAGGTCCCACAAGGTCTGAAACATTTCTTCATTTATCCCATATCAGAGGAAAAAATGGTGTCAGATGGGATAGTTTTGAATTTTGATGTTCCTATCGAGGAAATTAAGCGAAGAAAACAACTTATTAGAGATATATGGAATTACAAATTAGATGGCACTGATCATATTCCTATCCAACTTATTCCAATACCGAATTCAAAAGGTTATACTTTACAAGAAAGACTCACCGATAAAAGAAAACAGTTAGAAGTTGGAATAGAAAAAATTAAGGCAGGCCTAGAGTTAATGCCTGATGATTATATCCCTACTTTGCATCCTGACCTAGGTTATATAATTACACAAAGTGTTTTTGGAATGAAACCAGGCTACCCTCCTGATCCTAGGCAAGGTCCTTATACCAAAAAAGATCCTCCAATAAAAAAAATTGATGATGTATATAAACTAAAAATGCCTGATCCTCACCGTGATGGTTTAATGCCTCAAGGGTTGGAGAGAATAAAATATTTAATGAAAGCAACGGACTATCAATTTCCTTGTTCGCTATTAGACGTAGGAGGACCTATGGACATTGCATACGAGTTAATGAAAGGGAATCTATTTTTTACTACAATGTACGATGCACCAAAGGCAATACAGTATTTATCAAATTTCTTAGCTGATGTTTTGATTTCGCTTCGAGACGCTTGTATTAAGACAGCTGGTGGCATAGAGAATATAACCTCAACCGGATGGGATGAGAAATGGTGTCCTGAAGGGAAAAAGGGGTATGTGAGCAATGACTTAGCGGCTATGTATAGTCCTGAGTTTTTTAAAAAATTTGCTATACCTTCAAATAGCAAAATATTTGAGAAATACGGTGGTGGCTTGCTACACAATTGTGGCCCTCATCCAGCCATTGAATATTATCTAGAGCACAATTCAAGAATCTGTGGCCTCACATGTGATTGCTGGGACTTAGATGATAGTACTCTAAGGAAAATAAAAGTTTTATTTGATCATAAAGCCATTCTTTATGTAGAAATGCGTATAATTAACTCAATCGATGCTGCGGTAAATGAGTATAAACACATTGTTGATACCTTAGCACCTAACGTAATAGCAATACCTTGGATGTGGATAGGTCCGAGCACATCTCTCTATCCCCTTCCGCCCCATATAGATGTTTATCGGGACACGCCAATATTATATAATAAACTTCTAAAAATAACCAAAGAATATGTAGATAAAATGAAAAGGGGATGAAGGAGTAAAAATGGTTATGATTTTATATTAAAATCAGGTATGGCTTTTCAGTGTGATATAATTGCATTTCCTGGTACTTCGTATATTGGTGCACATGTGGAGGATACATTAATTATTGCAGATGATAATCTAAAGAATAAACTGAAGAAAAAATACCCTCAGACGTGGAAAAGAATCGAGATAAGACGAAATATGTTAAAGAATATACTTGGAATTAACATCGGGAAAGAAGTTATGCCATTATCTAATCTGCAGGCAATATTATATCCATTTCTATTAGATCCAAACTATATTATCATTGATAAATAATTCGAAATATAATTTACAGATTTTCCAGAACATACTGAGGAGGTTTAAGAACTCAGTTTTTTCACTGAAAAGCAGATAGAAAATTGCTAAATAAGAGATAAATTAGGTGAAAAAGGTAAGAACTTGGAAGAAAAAAGGTGAATATCTGGAGAATTTTACTTATGTTAGCGGTTCTTTGACAAAACAAAAAATACCCCTTCATAAAAACTGGGGCTGAATTTACCTAGATTATGTGAGGGAATCAGTGTTAGGGGGGAGATCTTCTTTCCTAGATCAGGGAAAGAATAAAAGGACACCTCCAAGCCTATTTCTACCTGAATGTTGGTAGTTATCATCGCTTGGTAACTAAACACCTTAACCTTTTTATGAGGATTATGATTTGATCTTCTGTAGCTAATTTTTGCCTCAAGATCGGCTGGTATCCTTGGACAACGCACATAGATTAAGGGCTCATCTTGGGTTAGATCTATCTTTGAGACACAGGAGTGCAAGAGCTTAAGATAAAGTCCTTGTTGGGAAAGTCTTTTGTCCAAACCAAGAATATATGCCAGCTCACTTCTTTTTTTGGTCTTCCTCCTTGAGTTCAAAATAAAAAACACTGAGGGAGAAGTAAAACCATGATAAAAATAGAGAAAGACAAATTTCTTATTGATGGCAAACTCACTTATAGTAATGTACCTAACGTAAATCCCGATGCATTGGGAAGATTGCTCAACCTTCGGACAGTTCAAGCTACCTTTGAGGATGAAAATCCTGAGACAAGATCAATGTGGAGGTATCCGGATGGAACAGAATATGATCCGGAAAGACAGACAAATGAATTCATTGCTCATTTGCCTGAATATAAAAAATATGGAGTAATAGGATTTACTATCAATTTTCAGGGTGGCGTACCAGTAGCAAAAGTCACAAATAGACAAAAGTGGATAAACACCGCTTTCGAGGAAGATGGATCCGTTAAGCCAAAGTATGCCGATCGAATTAGAAGAGTGATTGAGGCAGCGGGTAAAAATGGGATGATTCCCATTGTAGGTTTCTTTTATTTTGGTCAAGACCATCGTTTAAGGGATGAGGAGGTGGTAAAGCAGGCAGTAATCAACGCAGTAGAGTTTCTTAAAAAGCTAAACAACAAGAATCTATTAATTGAGATAAATAACGAAAGTGATATATTCTATGATCATGAGATTTTGCAACCACTAAGAGTGCATGAGTTAATTAGATTAGCTCGAGAAATAGGAGAAGGTGTGTTTCTCATTTCTACAAGTTTTGGAGGAGGAACCATTCCTCCTGATTCAGTTATTGAAGAAGCTGACTTTATTCTGATGCACGGGAATGGCCAGAGTCAAGAAAGAATCCGCGAAATGGTAAAAATAGTCCGAAAAAAGACGAATAAGCCCATCGTATTCAATGAAGATTCTGCCAGCATAGGCAACTTAGAAGCTGCGTTTGAGAAAGGCGCCAGTTGGGGATACTATGAGGGGGGCAAGAGCAACTATTGGGATGGTTTTCAGAGTCCTCCCACAAATTGGGCGATTAACACCGACACAAAAAAAGCATTTTTTAATAAGGTTGCTGAGCTAATTGGAATAGGAAGACTACTATAATGTTGCCAAGGAGTAAAGTCAATAACCACCACCCAAGGGTGGTGGTTTGTTGGCGGGCTTTTTCTCACTCCTTCTAGGGAAGTGCAAGCCATATCACTTTTTATCAAACTTTGGTGATTTCTATTAATTTGTCTTTTCAGAATTTTCTACAGAAAATGAACAAATATTACCGGGAGGGAACGAAAAATGAGTTCAGTTCAAAATTGTGACCAAGTTCCTTGTATTAGGGATTTCCCGAAAGAAAAGTGGCCTCGAAAACCTACAGAGGAATTGGGAATTGACAAGAGTAAGCTGCAGTTGGCCATTGACTGGCTCAAGGGCAATGCAGGCGAAAAGCGGTACCGGCTAGTGATCATCCGGCACGGTTACTTGGCAGTCGAATGGAATCAAGGGGTAGGTCCTAACGAGAGACTCGACATGTTTTCAGCCGCCAAATCGCTATATTCGTCCATATTGGGAATTGCGATAAAAGAAGGGAAAATCTCATCGGTTGATGATAAGGTGGTCGACTATTATCCGGAGATGATGGACGTGCATGAAGGTACTGGACCCAAACCAGGGCGTCATACTAAACCTGTTGACAGGGAAATCACCTTCCGGCAGCTAATCACTAACATGTCTGGTTATATGAAGCCCGCAGAGACTCCGGACTCCAGATTTCATTATCAGACGTTCGGGATGAACATTATCACTCATGCTATCGCCAAACTGTATGGGTATTATGACACTGGAGATCCCGAGCGACTACCCGGATTCGGTAAACTGGTGGAAGAGAGGATAAGGGACAAAATTGGGGGCACCTGGACCTATTCCTTCAAAAATTTCAATCATCCTCCAGGAGCTCGGATTGGTGTCTTTGGATATTATACCTCCATTGAATCCACTGCTTATGATATGGCCCGGATGGGCTACCTATGGCTTAACGATGGGAACTGGGGACAACAACAGATAATCCCAAAACAATGGATGCAGGAAGCGACAAGAACTGCACCAAACATAAAGGCCAACTGCGCACGGGACGAATGGAACTACGGCTACGCTTTTTGGACGAATGATTACGGGAAACTATGGCCAAATCTACCTAAGGATTCTTATGCGGCCGCTGGGGCACATTCCCAGCACATATGGGTTTGCCCAAGTCTAGATTTGATCGTCGTTCAGAGCCCTGGAATTTGGACTGTGGAGGAGGAAAATGATCGTGGTATTCTTAGACTTCTCGTTGATGCCTGTATCTAGTAGCCGTGCATATTTTAAGACATCGGAATTTAAGACGATTTAACGCCCTTCTTGTACTGGAAAGCGCACATTGGGCCATTAACACTACCACAAAAAAGCATTCTTCAATAGGGTTGCTGAGGCGGTTGGAATAAAAAGATAGATCAAAGAAGGGAACAACGTAATAAAGTTAAAATTAAAGACAATAAAACTTTGACAAAGTGGGTAGAAGATGAAGATAAAATATTCGGTCATAACTGGTTTTTTGGGGAGACTGCGGGACCGATTTACGGAGTATCAAACCGAGAGGACCCTGGAAGAAAAGTTCGAGCTAGCCTCCAAAATAGAGGGACTC
>Ga0114922_10003017_pt1 | contig 15728 bp, 13 predicted proteins | sample AartaG_FD_100975 | JGI IMG/M metagenome (GOLD analysis project Ga0114922, IMG submission 100975) | Deep subsurface microbial communities from Aarhus Bay to uncover new lineages of life (NeLLi) - Aarhus_00045 metaG | ecosystem: Environmental > Aquatic > Marine > Oceanic > Sediment | place...
AATGATCTTATTCCTGCTTCGACCATATCTCCTCGTTGTAACCATTGTCCAGACATTATCAGAGCATGTGGAATCTTTCCGTTATCATAGGCGAGCATATCTTGAATCCAAGGCCACTCATCTGAAGCATTTTTGCAATAAAAAGAAAATAATTTATTAGCGATTTCTTTTCTAAATCGTTTAATTTTAATATCTCCACTGAATCTTTCTAAATAAGCATGAATTCCTACTAAACCAAAAGCTAAGGCACGTGGAGAATTAAATTCCGATAAAGTACTCACAGCCTTTTCAAAAATATCTAAAACAATGTTGCTTGTTTCTCTCTTCTCTGATAATGCGACTGCCACACCCAGAGCCCAGATTGCTCGACCATGACAGTCTTCAGATCCATTCTCTTCAATCCATTTACGATCATAACCCATAAAATTACGAAACTGGTTATTTTCTTCATCAAAAGCATATAATAAAAAACTTAAATACTTATATCCAAATTTTCTTAAAAATTCTTCTTCAAATGATAATTTTTGAGCAATCAATACTGCTACTAGTGCTCTAGCATTATCATCTGTGCAATAACCATGAAAACGATTTGGTATTATATAGTTTGCGTGTTGTAAGATGCCAACATCGTCTGTTAAACGAAATACATGCTCAAATTTAGGATACGGCATTTCAAATGGAGTAAATCTCAAAAATTTCTTCTGAAATATAGTTTTTGGATGTAATAATCGATTTTCTTTAACATCATCAAAAATATCTATATATTTTCTAGCGACTTCTTTCCAAATCATATTTCTAGCGAACATATAGGCATTCTTCCTCATATTATGCCCTTCAACTTCATTCTCTAATAAAAAGCAAATTTGCTTAGCTATAGATTTAGAATCATTGAAAGGAACAATTATTCCTTTTCCATCAGCTAAAATTTCCTCAGCATACCAATAAGGTGTAGAAATAATTGCTTTACCAGCTCCAAGTGCATAAGCTAATGTTCCAGAAACAATTTGTTCTTTATTTAAATATGGAGTTATATAGATATCTGCCGCTCCTAAGAATTCACATAATTCTTTTAATTCTACAAATCTATTATGGAATATTATGTGGTCTTCCACACCTAACTCTCTAGCTTTTATTTGAAGAAAATGACGATATGATTCACCTTGCTTCTTCTTTAAATTTGGATGAGTAGCACCTAAAACTATATATATAACATCAGGATATTTCCTAATAATATCTGGTAAGGCTTCAATCATTATTTCTATTCCTTTACTAGGACTAATCAAACCAAATGTCATTAGTACTTTTTTTCCTTCTACTCCAAACTGATCTTTAAAAAAATTTGGATCAATAAATGAGACATCTGGAATCCCATGATGGACTAAATTAATTTTTTCCTTAGAAACGTTATAAATATCTTTTAGAAATATCTCTGCCTTTTTACTCATAACAATTATTCGATCTGAAATTTTTACTATTGTATTGATTATTTCCTTTTGTTTTAGATTAGGATTTGGTAAAAGAGTATGTAATGTTGTAACAATAGGCATTCTAAGATTTTTAAGTAAAGCTAAAATATAGCTACCATATTCTCCTCCATAAATTCCAAATTCATGTTGAAGACAAACAATATCAACTTTATTTACATTAAGATATTCGGCAGCTAATTTGTAATCCGTAAATCGGTTAGCATTCAATTCAAAATGAACTTGACTTGGATAAGGATATCCTTGAATAATATCGTTCATTGCCAGTGCCCAACATTCTAATTGAGGTGCTTCATTAGATACAGCATTTAACAAATCATTAGTAAAAGTTGCAATTCCACATTTCCTTGGTAAATAATTACCAATAAAAGCTATAGTTTTTAGATTTGGAAACCTTCTCATATATAGTTTTTAATATTAATAACTTAAATAATTAAGCTAATAATTAAATTAAGATTAAAACCTTGAACTATTTTACTACTGACAATTAATCTATTGATCTAACGAATAATTCATCTGAATCAAATCTACATAGTACCTTATCTTCCCTTGATAACCAACCAATTGCCATCAATACGACTTTTTCGTTTTGATGCAATAAATTCTTAAGTTGAGTTAAGCTTTTTTCTTCTTTAATTGTAAGATTAAAAATCTGTCCTGCTAAAAAACCAATTCCAACTTCTACTTCAGACGCCAAGAGTTCGTGAAGAAGTTTATACAGATTTACCGATGCTACGGCTATTCTCTTATCAGCGGCACCATAATAAATATATAGTCTATCTCCAAATATTGCGGTGCCTGTGGGGAAAACAACATTATTTACATCTCCAAATTTTTCATAATCTTCGGTTGGCGAAAAAAGAGGTTCTTTAAGTCGTCCTATTACCTTAAACGGATTTTTTTTATCAAGGAGGGCGACACTTGCGTGATACACCTTACCTTTATTAGAATCCTCTACAGAATGATATAACATGAGCCAACCTCTTTCAGTTTCTATTAATGGTGCTCCAGCACCGATATTTCTTGATTCGTATCCAAATTTTGGCTCCATTACAACATGTTCACCTAATGTTTTTAGATAATCCTTCCAGAAATCGGTTGTCAAATCTTTAAAATCATCGAAACAAACAATTTGAATATCAGGTAATATTCTATGAATCAGTGCAAACTTATTATTAAATTTTATTGGAAAAATGAATGAATCTTTTTCCCATAAGAGTACATCTTCAGCAACGACATCCTTATAATATGATATAAAGAAATGGTATTTTTCTTTTAGTTTTGATAAATGAAAAAAATGCCCTGCTTCATCGTATTTCATTTTAGCTGAAATTATTCCATGCTTTTCCCACACTTTAAGGTCTTTACTAGTCGCGTATGCTGCTAATGCATTTTTTCCATCATAAGCCGTGTAAAACATATAATAAGTACCATCAAGAAAAACGATTCTAGGATCTTCCGTACCATGTATTTCATAATCATGTTCAGGAAACAAAATAGGACTTTTTTTTCTTTCTACAATATTCAAGGGTCCTTCTAATTTACAATAACCAATACTTGAATAATTTCCTTCTTTTACAGCGCGATAAAACAAATGCAATGTATCTCCTTGCTGAACAACTGTAGGGTTTAATACTGCCTGATTTTCAAACTCGTTCTTAGTTGCTTCTAAAAGAACTCTTTCTCTTCGTACTATTACCATGATTTGATATAACGATCTCTTTTTTAATAATTCTCTTATTAATTCATAGATAGTAATTAAACTACTTGAATGTTAGTAAATGTATGTTTCTTAATAATTTACTAAAGTATAGTCAGCAAAATTGAATTGTATTAATAACTTATTATCAATTATTGATGAAATATGGAATGTTTGGTTAAAACCCTCATAAAAGCTTTATAAATTAGGTTAAATATTTTTAATACAGATGAATTATAGATTCGTGAAAATAATATATCCGTATAAATCTAAAGATGGAAATTTAACGCGCATTTCATCATTAAAAGTTCATTTAAGAAATAAAAACATTACCATTTATGATACTGTAGAGCAGTTTGAAAAAGAATTAGATTCAAAAATAAAAGAAACAATCAAAGAAGTTAAAAAACTAGTTTTATTGAGAGAAATTATAAACCTCCACAATATTAATGGCATTAAAAGTATGAACCAGATAAGAACAATGGTTAAACAAATAATATCTGGAAAAGATATCCTATCTCCACGTGGATTACCGAATATTAAATTAGTAAAGACAAAGCAATCGGAATGGATTTTATTTGATGGACATCATTCTTTACTTTCTTACATGATTGCTGGAAGGACATATTTACATGAAGTCCCTCATTTTGTTATCGAAAACGAGAGTGGTTATGTAAATGATAAAGAAATTCTTATATTTTTTGGAATTCATTCCAAAATCTTAAATGATTCTGATTGGAGAAAATATGTAATAAATTGGCAAGCACCAAAGGAAGGACAATTATGTAAAAGAGAGCAAAAAAATATGGGTGAGCTCTTCAATTCAATTAGTGTTTTCTACAATAGAAACAAAAATTATAATGTAGTTGATGTATGAAATAAATATCTTTATATCTCAAATCGTCATTTTCTACATGAGTTTAGTGGAAAATTATGCTTTATTATAAATCCTTTTCCTATTATCATCCTGTATTATCTTTTATTTCAAGAAATCAAGAAATTTTTTCAAATTTGTTTTAACAAATTCCGCCTTTTTTATAAGTTTCATTAAAACTGATTTTTTTTTTTCAATAAATTTTTTTATTTCATTTTTAATACTCAATTGATTTGTCTTCGAAAGCGAAATTACTGAACTTTTCTCACTAGTTAACTATTGTTCCATAATTAAAAATTTCTTAAACTCATCGAATTTTGCGGCTAAAATTTCTATAACATCTTCAGAGAATGATATAAAAAGGGAAGTTTCTCCGTTAAAATCCTTAAGTTCTTTTTTATATTTTAATAAGAATTTTTTAATTATTTTTTCGGAAATAGATTCTAATACGTCTTTATTATATTTTTCATTTTCGCATTTAAGAACTAAATGATAATTAGATTTATGAGTATAGAAGAAAAAGATAAAACTGTCTAAGACTAATGTTTTTAAACTTTCTTTGAAACTGTTTTTTGTAAATCGACAAATTATATCAAAATAACTTGCTAAGGATTGTTCATCATCTAATTTATCATTATTTTTGAAATTGTGATAAAATAAAGCGATTCCTGCCTGATCTATAATCATTAATTCTTTAATCATTTTAATTACATATTCTTATCTGGAATTTCCAATTTAAATTATAGAACAACTTATTTTTAAACTTTTATTCTAGATTTTATAGAATTCACAATAATATATTCTCTTGAACTTAATACACATATCTTGTATTTAAATGCATAATATTCATTTAATAATAAATTGGGAAATAATTTTGTCGATAAATGAAAAAATAAATGAAGTAATAATTAGTTTTAAACAGAATAATTCTTTAATATAATCAAGGTATTAATCTCGAAAATTTGATATTCATGGCATGGGGCGGTTCATTAAATGAAAAAGGTTCTAATCACATAAGAAAACTTAGAGAAGCGGATAAAGTCATTGGATTTTTAGAAAGCTTTAAAAGAGATTTAAATCCGGAAGAAAAAGAATATTTTTCTAAAACTATTGAAATAATCACGGAATATATAACGAAAATCTTAGAGGATAATGAGTAAGATTTTATAATTTCTGCATAATTTCCTTAATAATCTCAATAATCTGATCTGCTACCTCTTGGATAGTATCTGTGAGATTAAATTCAAAAAAGGGAAGGTCTTCATTCTCACTTCGTTCTTCTAGTGAGAATTCATCTTCTTTATATAAATTTAACTCTGAAAATCCTTCAAGACTTTCTGGTACAATTCCAATCATAAAAACCTTTAAATCTGGCAGTTTTTCAATTAATAAATCAACAACTACATGGATTGGAATTGTATGTGATGATATTGGAACAGATTCTTGAATATTTTCTCGTTCAATTAAAGCGATAGTCCCAGGAGGTTTACTTAAAGAACAAGTATCAAAGAGAACGAGATGTGATGCTTGAAATTCTAAAACTTCTTCAATCCTACTCATCGGATCAATTCCAGCATTAATAAATAGGTATCGGTCATTTGAATAATTTAATAATTCACTTATAATATAAGGCCCAACTCCATCATCACTTAATTTTTCTTCTCCTATACCCATAAAAGTAATTTTCTTCGCATCGTCTAATTTTAATAAAAGCTTTTCAAGCATTTCCTTCATAAATATATAAATCAGTGATATTTTAAAACACTAATATAAAACTTAGCAAATTTAAAAAAAAAAGTAATACATAATATTTTATTGTTAATTAGATTAAAATTGTATTCTCACTAAGAATAATCTTTCTAAAACTAAAGAGGAAAGTTATATTTGGATATAAAAAATAAGAAAGCAGTAATTTCTCAAGAAAAACTTCAAGAGATCATTAATAATTTAGATGTAGTTTATTTTAAAGGAGAATTAAATGGGAAATTATTAATTCATAATACTGCTCTTAATAGAGTTTTAGGCATAGATTCTTCAATTGATTTAACTGGATCTTCTTCATCTCAATTTTTTTCAGATCCTGAAGTCCAGCAAAATTATTATGATGAATTAGAGAAAAATAGATTTGTTAAAGATTTCATTATGAAAATTAAGAAGCCTGATGGATCTACACTTTATATTCAAATTAATTCTCATCTAATTAAAGAAGGAGAAGAAGACAGTATACTTGTAGAAGGAACAGCTACCGATGTTACTGAAAAATTTATGCTTGAGCAAAACTTAAAGGAGACAGAAAAAAAATTTAATTTAATTTCAGGTAATGCTAATGATTTAATTGCAATTCTGAATAAAGATTTTAAACATGAATTTATTAATAAAAATGCTTATTCAAATGTATTAGGGTATACAGAAGATGAAGTTATTGGTAAACTAGTAAGAGATTTTACTCATCCAGATGATATTAAACGAATTTCTAAAGCGATAAAGAGAGGATTACTTAGAGGAGAAATGTTAGAAGAATTTAGAATTAAACATAAAAATGGACATTATATTTGGGTAGAAACGAAAGGTAGCTTTTTAAAAAAGAAAGGTGAAATCAGTGGAGCAATATTTATTTCAAGAGATATTACAGATAAAAAAGAAGCTGAGCAAAGATTAAAAGAATCTGAAAATAAATATCGTACTTTATTTGAATCTAGTACAGATGGAATTTATTCGACGGATATGGAAGGTAAATTTATCGAATTTAATGAAGCTTTTCTTAAGATGCTCGGATATTCAAGAGTAGAGCTTTTAACTAAAAATAATCGTCAAATTACACCGTCAAAGTGGTATGATATTGAGGATGAGATAACGTTTACACAATTATCAGAAGAAGAAAGTAAAATATATGAAAAAGAACTTATTCGAAAAGATGGATCAATTATCCCGGTTAGTGTAAGATTTTGGATTTTACAAGACGAACAAAGTGATCCATATAGAATTTGGGCAATTGTAAGAGATATTACAGAACGTAAACAAATAGAATATGAATTAAAAGAAATTAATCGCCTAAAATCTGAATTTTTACGAAGAGCTTCTCATGAATTAAAAACTCCATTAGTTTCTGTCAAAGGTTTTTCTGAGTTAATTTTATCGAAATATTCAGAAGATCTAAATCCTAATATGATTTCAAACTTAGAGGAAATAAATAAAGGATGTGAAAGATTACAGGATATAATTAATAACCTTTTACAAACTTCTAAATTAGAAGCATCTGAATTTAAACCAAAACTTGAAAGAGAAGATTTATCATTCCTAATTAATTACTGTGTAGAGGAGTTGCACCCTCTTGTCGCAAAAAGGGAGCACTCGATTAATTTAGAAATTCAAGACACTATAATAACAAAATTTGAAAAAGAAGAAATTCATGATGTAATTTCAAATTTACTCATAAATGCAATAAAATACACTCCACCAAAAGGATGGATCGACATTAAAACTGAAATCTTAGAAGATTATGTTGCTGTTTCAATAAAAGATAACGGAATTGGCTTCACAGAAGAGGAAAAAAATAAAATCTTTCAGCAATTTGGAAAAATTGAACGTTATGGTCAGGGAATCGATTTAGGAATTGATGGATCTGGATTAGGTTTATATATTTCAAAAAAAATAGTAGAATCTCATGGGGGGAAAATTTGGATGGAATCTGAAGGTAGGAATAAAGGGAGTACTTTTTATTTTTCACTTCCACTTATTAAAGATTAGTTTTTAAAATACTTGTTTAAGAAATACAGATTTCTACCTATGCTTTATATTTTTATTTTACTTAATTTAAAAATAGAGAAAAGTACACGTAAAAATTCATTAATTATAAATAATTCATATTTAATGTTATATGACGAAAGAATTAGCTGAAAAAATTGAGAAAGTTCAATTAGAAGGTATAATCAAAAAAGATAAGGTTATAATTTCGGATAATAAAGCATTTGAAGAATTTTATAATACATCTTATATAGGTACTATAGAGACAAATAGTAATGGGCTAGAAATTTTAGTCTTAGGATCAACAGAAGTGTTACTTCTATGTGAAAGGAATCGGATATTAATATGGGAAGATAATGATAAAAACAAGAAATTATATGATTTTGAAAGTTTATTGACTTATTTTACCCAATTTGATGAGAGGTTATGGCATAAGTATATTATTTACATGGATTTAAGAAAAAGAGGATATATCGTCCGCACAGGTTATGGTAATGGTTTAGATTTTCGGGTTTATAAGAGAGGGGCTGATTTTGAAAAAGATTCAGCTAAATTTCTAATATTTCCCGTATTTGAAGGAGATCCTATTGAATTAAGAGACTTGGATAAAATGTCTAGAGTTGCTATGAGTTCTCGAAAGGATTTAATCGTCGCTACTGTTGATCGATTATCTAAACCCATCTACTATAGCGTAAAGAAATTCCAAATTTTGAATAAAGGGGAGAATAGCGAAATAGATAATGCCAAATAAATTCAATTGTGATACAAGTGTTATCTTTAATGGTCAGGTTCTCAGTTTAATAGAAAATGGAGAATTAGGGGAAAAACCAGAAATCTTTATTTCGAATGTAGTTATTGCTGAGGTTGAATATCGAACTAACATTCAGAAGGAAATTGGTTTCTTTGGTTTAAATGTTTTAAAGCAATTAAGAAAACTTCATGATGAAGGTGTGATTGCTCTTCATGTTATAGGGAAAAGACCGACTAGAGAAGAAATAAAAATGGCTCCCGGTGGAGAGTTAGATGCGTTGATTAGAGAATCTGCGTTAGAAAATGGTGCAACGTTGATCACTTCGGACCGAATTCAAGGAGATGTTGGAGTTTTTGAAGGTTTAGATGTAATATTTACTTGGGAAAAAAAAATTCTAAGAGAAAAAGAACCCCTTTCACTAAAATTATTGGAATTTTTTGATGAGACTACTATGAGTGTTCATCTCAAAAGAAATCTATCACCTTATGCTAAGAAAGGTGCTCCTGGTAATTGGCATCTTGAAAAAGTTAGTAAAGAACCTTTAAGCCCACAAATAATTGAGGATATTGCTCTTGAAATTATTGAAAATGTACGAGAAGATGAACATTCTTTTATAGAAATTGAAAGAGAAGGTGCTGTTGTAGCACAATTACGTGAGTTTAGAATAGTGATTACCCGGCCTCCTTTTTCTAATGATGTAGAAATAACTGCAGTACGACCTCTCGTAAGCTTAAGTTTATCTGACTATTCAATTGATAACAGATTACAGAATAGATTACAAAAAGCAGAAGGAATTTTAGTTGCAGGTCCACCAGGAGCAGGAAAATCAACTTTTTCAGCAGCATTAGCGAATTATTATTTGAGTCAAGATAAAGTGATTAAAACACTTGAAAGTGTTAGAGATTTACAAGTGGAGCCTGAAATAACTCAATACACTAAATTAGAAGGAAGTCTTGAGAATTCAGCTGATATTCTCTTACTTGTGAGACCTGATTTTACAATTTTTGATGAAGTAAGAACCACAAAAGATTTTGAAATTTACTCAGATTTCCGATTATCTGGAGTAGGTATGGTTGGCGTAGTACATTCATCGTCTGCTATAGATGCTATTCAAAGATTCATTGGTCGTATAGAACTTGGAATGTTGCCTTCAATAATAGATACGATTATTTTTATTGAAGGTGGTGATATTTCAAGTGTGTTAGTAATTAAAATGACTGTTAAAGTTCCTTCAGGATTTAGAGATAGAGATCTAGCTAGACCAGTTGTCGAAGTAAGAGATTATAAAACCAGGCAATTAGAATTCGAAATCTATTCATTTGGTCAAGATATTGTAATAAATCCTATAAAACCTAAAAGATTTAAAGATAAACCAAATCAATACATAGAGCAATCTAGATATGGAAGAGAGAAATCTAAAAAGGAAAGAATTAATCTTGATATAGAAGTAATGAAAGATAGGGTTATTCTAAAAGCAGCTCCAAAATATTCTAGCCAAAATATTGTTGTATTTTCTGATCAGGAAGAAATTTTTATTGGATCATTGAGTAGAAAAAGTGAAATCAACTTATCCTTAAATAATAAAGAAGGAAGAAAAATTCTAAAAGAATTCGACAGAAAAAAAAACATATATGCTAAAATAAAATGAGATAAATTATAAGTTAGAATTCAATTATACCTGATTTCTTTAATAATATTAAACCATCTAATGTCCATATCGGACTCCACCAAGGCAAATTTTGATAAATTATTTTAAGACCTCCATCGTCTTTAAGACCATTAACAAAATTATCTGCTTCATTTTCGACTACTTTTTTATCAACAAAATCGAGAGCATGATACCAATGTCGACCAAATAATGGATAATATTCTTTATTTTTTTCAAAAATACTCGGGAGTTGGGTGATAATATGTTGTAGCATCTTTTTTTCCTCTTTGTTTTCTCCTAAGTATTTCAGATATATAAAATAAGGATACTCATAAAAAGTAAATTCCTTAGGAAGAGAGCTGTTTGAATAAAAATATTTTACTTTTTTAAAAAAAGTAGCATCTTTTAATCCCCACTTTTTAAGAAAGCCTGATAAAGCAAATATTCTTAGATCATCAGGACCACTCCACCATTCTTGAAATGGATAATTAGACATATTCTTAGGAGGATGATTAATATACCCTTCTTCATTCTGCTCTTTAATAATCCAATTAAATATATGATCTGTAATTTCATTATTTACATAATCCAAGAGATCAAGTATATACATTGCAGTTTCAGCTCCAATAGCAGTACTGTCTGGACACGATAGATCTGGTTCAATTCCATTACCAAAACCTCCATCCAAATTCTGATATGCCACTAAAGCCTTAATGACGTCATTTCTATTTCCGTTTTCAAAAAAAAATGAAAATAATCTTCTTTCAAGTAGTCTTCCGTTTTTAAAAATAAATTCTTTTATCTTTCTAATCTGATCTTCATCAATAGTTCTCATTAAAAATACCTTATTGTATCGATAAAAAAAGTAAACCAGAGTAATTAATTACTAATTTTATTTAAAATTTCTTTTACTTTTACCATTATTAGAGGGACTACATCTTCAATTGACATATTGAGAATTTTTATCAAGATCAATATTCAATTTTTTTCTGAGATTTTCAGCAAGACTGCTTAATTTATTGGCAGTGGCAGTTATTTCTTCCATTGAAGCGGTTTGTTCTTCGGTTGCAGAACTTATTTCTTCCATTGATGTAGATATTGATTGAATTTTTGTAATTATTATATCAACATTTCCTCCAGAACTCATAACTGTATTTTTTGACTCTTCTGCTAATTTTCGAACTTCATCAGCCACAACTGCGAAACCTCGACCCTTTTCTCCGGCTCTCCCTGCTTCTATACTTGCATTCAAGGCAAGTAAGTTAGTTTGATCGGAAACATCTCTAATAATTTGCATTATTTCTTGAATATCATCAGTCGAAACCATAACATCTTGGCTCTCATACGCGATTTTCTGGGCAGATAAAGAAATTTCTTCAGATGTTGCATTTACTTCACTAGCGCTTGCTGCTAATTCCGTAGCAACATTTGCTACGTTTATAGTCATTTCCGAGCTAGCCTTTATTACATTATCAACAAGATTCTTTAATTGCATAGTTTTATTTTTAATAGTCCGAATATTATACCAACCGCTAAAAACCATAAAAGGTACCCCAATTAATATCATACTGATAAAAATCAATGGATTATTTGGATCAATATTCTGAGATATAATTACCATGAAAGTTGTTGAAGCTAACCCTAGTATAACCACTCTAAATTCTAAAGATTTTATTTTTCGGCCCGATATTAACCAATATGCAATTGACATAAAAGCAATAAAAACAACAATAAATAAGGGATTTACCTTAGTGATTCCTTGATATAACAAAATTTAAAATTTTACTAAGTGATTAGGAATTAGTTTGATGATGCTAGATTTTTTATTTAAAGTTATCCTTTTAATTGTTAGTTTTATGTAGTATAACGGAAATTTTAAAGAATTTAAAATTAGTAATTATTAATAATAATTCTTAAAATTCCCATAAATAAACAACTGCGAATAATTTTTAAATTACTTATTAAAAAATAAAAGAATGGATTCTAACTATCGACTATTAATTTTCTTACTAATTCCATTATTAGGGGCAAAACTTCTTCAATTAAATTATCAAACCTTATATCTGCTACGGCATCATATGGTGTAGCTCCTTTATTAAGAAGTATTAATTTAGCACCATTTTTCTTTGCGATCCCTGGCATATTTGCTGCAGGTGTCACTACTAAAGATGAACCAATTACAAAAAAAACATCAGCTCTTTCAGAACGTATTATTGACTCTTGAAGCTCATCGTAAGGAAGTGGGTCGCCAAAATTTACAATACTTGATATTATTCGCCCATCACAATGAGGACATGTTGGTTGACCTTCTCGAACAGGATGTGTTCTATATCCTGGACCCCATATGCTTTTATTCCAATTAACCTCTTCAAATAACATTTTTTTATTACATGATAAACATTTCATGAAAAATTGATTACCATGAAGTTCAGCTAAGATCTCAAAAGGGATTCCAGATTTAGCATGAAGTCCATCAACGTTTTGAGAAATGAGATAATTCAACTTACCCATTTCCATTAGCTCCACAATTGCATAATGACTTGGATTTGGTTTTACTTGAACCCATGCAATTTTTGGTTTAGGGGGTGGTAAACCCTTATCACGTCGAGTCCATACGCCATCTGGGCCTCTATAGTCAGGTAATCCACTACCAGTAGAAATCCCCGCACCAGTAAAGATTACTAATCGTTCTGATTCAGCTATCCATTTAGCAGCTAGATCAATTTTTTCTTGAAAATCCATACAAAACATAAAAATAATCGAATTTAAAAAGATTTTTGTAATGCTTATTTAATATCACTCAAATTCACACCTTTAGTTTCCTTCCACTTATATAAATTAAAATCTTCTTCTTTTTGTTTTCAAAAAATGGAGTATTTTAAATATTTATAGTCAAATACAAAATCGCTAGATATTATGTGCCAGCAAAAAGAAGGGACAATATAAACCCTTATAAGCTTTTGCTTTAATCAAAGTTTAAATAAAAATTATTTGATCTTTTAATTAGCATTACAGAGGTTGAGGATTATTTTATCATATACTATTAATTTCGATATGGAGGCTTTAAAAACTACAGAAGCAGAATATATAAAAGTTAAATATACTCCAGATCAATCCAAACTAATTCAAGAAATATCTACTTTTTTAAGTATAATTATCCAAATTCCGGAGACCGCAATCAAAGGCATTGTTTGGAATGCTCTAAGAGAATGGCAGGTAAAAAACAATAAAACTATAGCAGACATAGCTAAATTGCCTATAACTAGACGGCTAAATGCTGTGAAAGAAATCTTTCTTCTTGGAAATAAAATCTTAAAAAGTATGTTGAAACAACCAGAATCTAAAAATGAAATTATCCTCGATATAGCATTTGAAAAAGCATTTAAATATTACCTTAATTATATTAGTAAAGGTTGTCAATAACTCTATCTTTATCTAAAGAGGGAGAAATTAACTTAAATAGCCAATTTGTGCTTATCCTTTTTTTTAAGATCTAAAATGTTTATAAGAATTTCAAAATTTCTCTCAAGGTTATAATATTCAATCATTTCAAGAGGTTCCTCGAAATTATCTAAAGTTCTCAGGTTATGAGAATCACATCCAATAGCAACTGGAATTTGATAGTCTCTTAATTTTTCAAAAAATCTTTCATAACGAGGAGAATAAAATGATGGATAACTAGGGTTAAACTCAAAATAGATGATATGTTTTTTGAGAAATTTCATTAAAGTGTCAAGGTCACTGGTTATAAAGTAAGAAGGATCAAAGTGTGCTAATCCTAGAACTGGAAATCTAATAGGATCGTTCATTTGATTTTTCCAGTAATAGATTATATTTTCAATAAAAGCAATAGATTCATAACTTTGAAGATACTCAAATAAAATCAAATCAAACTTATCGATTTGTACACTTTTTTTAATAAATTGCTCTGAACTCGCAAGATCTACTTCAATTCCTTTTAAAACCATTAAATTGATATTATTATTTGCTAAATATAATTGACAATTTGAAATTTCATCTAAATAGGCTGAAATAGTTTCATTATTATTTAGTGTAGAAACCCATGCTTTCCATGAATTTGTAAAATGATCAGTTATTGCAATATAATTTAATTCTAGTTTGATGGATTTTTCTACAATTTGCCATATGGTTTGTTTTCCATCAGAATAGTTTGAATGTATGTGTAGATTCAATTTCGGAAATTGCATAAATAAAATAGACCTTGAATAAAATCTTAATTATAAAAAAGAAGAGATATATTTTTAAATTCCTAGTGTTCTATGTTCTTTGTTTAAATAAAGACTAAATAGCCCACCAAATAATAATGTTGTGCCAAGAAAAATTAAAACTGCATTAAATAAGTATTCTGCCGTTGCTTGAGGCATAAAAATAGCTCCAAAAGTAATTGAATCTATTGAAATTATATCCATTGCAAATAAGGAGACTAAAATGAAGATAAATATAGAAGAGAGAATTTGAATTATACTAATGATGATGTTAATATTATAAATTAATTTTGCTTTACTTTTTTTTAACTCAATTATTTGGCCAATTCCAATATCAATAGCCACTTCTTTTTTATTAACTCTTTTTATAAAGAAATAAACCAGTTCTTTGAGAGGGAAAATGTCAAAAAAAATAGTAGCAGCAGCAAATATACCTAAAGAAATTAGTATTCGTAATAATATATAAGAAAAAATTGAAGAAAAACCACTTATTGGAGAGGATAAAACACTGAAATTGTTTAAAACCCAAATGAAAATTCCAACCAGGACAAGTGCAAAAAATTTCAATCCTGCTAAGGTTAAAATAACTGAATGACGATCTGCTAATGTCAATAAATAATACGTTATTCCAATAAATAAAATAAGTAAACCAAGAAGTATAGCATTAGGGTTTAATACAAAACTTAATATTAAACAAGTAGAGCCAATAATCACAGGTAAGTAGGGAAAGAAGGGTGCTTTAAAAGGACGATCTAATTCTTTTCTTTTATATCTTAGGATAACAGCTGCAAAATTTACAAACGCTAATCCAAAGAAATAAATAAAAGTTGTGATATTCGCTATAAATCCAATGTCTGCAAAAATAATTGCTATAATTGTAAAAAATACCGCTATAGTAGTTGTTACTATTATTACTAAGGTAGGTACTTTGGTTTTTTTACTTACTTTTAAAAATTTTTTTGAGATATAATTATCTCTTGCTAGTGCGAACATTACAGCTACGGCAGAACCTAAAGCAGCATTCATTGCTATAAATGTTGAAATTGTTGCTGCGATGCCCATCAGTAAATATCCAGGAAAACCTAAAATATCATTCAAAACTAATGATAATAAGATTGGAGAATTTTCTAAACCTGAAGTATCAGAACCAATATTGATCATTACAACAATAGTTATAGATAAGTAAATAAGTAGAGTTATTAGAATTGCAAATATATTAGTTTTAGGAATATTTTTTGATGGGGTTTTCAATTCCGCATTTATATAAGCTAAATTTGAGGTAATACTTGTAAAAAAAATAAA